>JAEEGK010004351.1_pt1 | contig 34859 bp, 24 predicted proteins | sample 8958771 | NCBI WGS metagenome assembly JAEEGK01 (sample SAMN16246547, study PRJNA631951) | gut metagenome | biome: gut microbiome; feature: rumen; material: SC-attached | host: Bos | place: Iran: Karaj | collected 2018-10 | reverse complement strand
TGTTCGGTGACTTCTGCTACCCCGACGGCACACGTCCCGAGTGGAAGGCCATCGACACCCTGCAGCGTATGTTCATGAAGTGGTTCAACCAGCTGCGACTGAAGCAGGTACTCACTTTCCCAGTTGAGACCATGGCAATGGTATATGACCCCGAAACAGGCGATATCATCGATAAGGACTACAAGGATTTCACCGCCGAGATGTATGCCGAGGGACACTCCTTCTTCACCTACATCAGCGACAGTGCGGACAGCTTGGCATCATGTTGCCGTCTTAAGAACGAGCTGACCGAGAATACCTTCAACCCCACCAGCGGACTGACAGGTGTGATGACCGGTTCATGCAATGTCATCACCCTGAACATCAACCGCATCGTGCAGGACGCCAAGCGTACCATCAAAGGCACCGAGGGCGACCACAACTTCTACGCCTTCCTGCGCCTGTACCTTACCAATATCCTGGAACGCGTGTACAAGTACCACATCGCCTACAAGACCATGTTGTACGAAATGGAGGACCGCAAGATGTTCGCAGCCTCTAACGGCGGATACATCTTCATCAGCAAGCTGTACAGCACCATCGGTATCAACGGCCTGAACGAGGCAGCCCGCTTCCTCGGCCTGGAGGTTGGCAACAATCCCCAGTACATAGAGTTCCTGCAGGTAATCCTGGGAACCATCAAGGAGCAGAACAAGCAGAACAGCATCAATGACAAGAAGCGTCCCTTCCTGTTCAACAGCGAAGTTGTGCCTGCCGAAGGTCTGGGCGGCAAGAACTACCGCTGGGACAAGGCTGACGGCTACTGGGTTCCCGAGGACGAGAACCTCTACAACTCATACTTCTACGATGCCCATGACGATACCCGCGTACTGGACAAGTTCATCCTGCACGGACGTCAGACCTACCAGTACACCGATGGCGGAAGCGCCCTGCACTGCAACCTGCAGGATCACCTGACCAAGGAGCAGTACCTCAAGCTCATCGACTTCGCCATCAAGAACGGAACCTCGTACTACACCTTCAATATCCCCAACTCCAAGTGCGAGGCCTGCGGACATATCATCAAGAAGCCTATTGATGTCTGCCCCTGCTGCGGTTCATCGGATATTACACAGTACACACGTATCATCGGCTATCTGCGCCCCATCCCCGCTTTCGGCAAGGACCGTCAGATCGAGGCCGCAAAGCGTACCTACAGTTGTAACCTGCAGTAAGCCCATGCTCAAGTATGTAGATACCAAAGAAGTCTTCGCCGAAATACCCGACGAGATCACTTTGGCCATCAGTATCAGTGGCTGCCCCATTCGTTGCAAAGGTTGTCATAGCAAATACCTTTGGGACGATGTGGGGGAGCCACTGTCCGTTGATGCCCTGTCCTCGCTCCTTACAGACCACATCGGTATCAGTTGCGTATGCTTTATGGGCGGTGACCAGGCCCCCGAGGAGATAAACACCCTTGCCCGGTGGGTAAAGGAGCACTCGGACGTACGAACCGCCTGGTACAGCGGAGCCGACGAGATAAACCCCGTCATCAGCCTCCATAACCTGGATTACCTGAAGACAGGACATTACTCCGAGAAGTCAGGCCCCCTCAACTCCCCCACTACCAACCAGATTCTCTGGCGCATAGAACATCAGGGAGACGAACCCGTCAAGGTCAACATCACCTCACGCTTCTGGAAATAAAACCCTTCATTGACATAAATCAATAAATTGACGAATATCAACAATTTTGACAGAAAACACTGATATTCCGGTGCGGATTTTTGTCTGTATTGCAAAATATTAATAAATTTGCACAGGAAAAGACTTAAAAGTGAACTGGAAACAACATTATTGAATTAAACTACACATAAGTTAAAGAAAAGAAATGAAAAAGTCTATTATTCTTTTTTCAATCCTCACAGCAGCAGTTGGTTTAGTAAGCTGTAACAAGATTGAAGACCAAAATGGCGGCGAAGGCGGCCAGCAGAATCTGCTGCCCCAGACCGAGGTATTCTTCCAGGGTCAGAAACTGTTCTACAACGGAGAGACCAGGCCCGAAGAAACAGGAAACAGAGCCAGAATCAAGATCATGAATCCTGCCGGCGGCCTGGCATGGCCCAAGCATACTGACGAGGGTTGGGAATCTGCCCGCTTCTCCATCCGTGCGGACGGTACGATTCCTGATTTCTATGACAAGAACTCAGCCTATTATTACGGACGTCCCGCCGGTAAGGCCGGTGTAAGCAGCCACAACGTAGGTAAGGTATCCAACCTTTATAACTATCCCCATTACAATGACCGCGACTTTGACTATTACAAGGTTGACAAGAAGACATTGGATGAAAATGGTAATCCTATAAACGTTGGTATGTTCCGCTACATCTATGACACCGAGGGCAAGAAGACACAGCCCGTTATCCTGGAGGCTCCCTCAGTAGTGGATATTCTGGCTGACGAGGTAGAGGACCTGGAGGCGGAGATCGCAGCCAACAAGAATGTGGCCAAGAACACAGCCACCCTGGCAAATGTGAATGCCCTGCTGGCCAAGGGTGCTGAATACCTGGATTCACACGTTCTGTGGTATGTAGTGAAGGAAGTAGGCGGTAGATACCGCTGGCATGTGAACGGTGTTATCCGTGACGTGGAGACACCCGAGTACGTAATTGACCCCATACCTGACAACGTGGAGGTAGATGTTCACCAGCAGATTCACAAGGACTGGAACGAGATCAAGACATCAATCCACGTAAGGACAGACGCATCCTCAGTTAAGGTCATCCTGCCCCTGAAGGAAGAGGACGTACTGGAGAATGACGACTTCGACATCCGCGTATATGACGTATATTACAAGGAATATACCGTCAAGCACAACATCACCCATGACGCAAACGGAATCACCATCGAGATTACTGACATCCCCGCCACAATGATTGACGAGATGAAGTCAACCTTCGGTGACGGAATCACCATCGAGGTTCACAGCTACGTAACCAAGGATGTATGGGATGAGCTGAAGAACAGCCGCGTACAGACTGGCAAGCCCTGCATCGTAGAAGGTCAGGTAACCAGCGCCCTGCAACCGGGTGAAAAGGTACAAATTCATGTGGAACAGTCCAATTAGCGGCTCACATCCTAAGCAAGAAAAAGGAACAATTCTATATATAATGTTAAATCCCAAGGTGAAAGTTTCTTCCCTTGGGATTTATTTTGTAATTTTGCCCCCATGAAACTGGAGAAGAAGAGATACATATCAGCATGGATTCTGCTGGCAGTCTTTCTGCCCATGCTGGTGCTGTCCTCTCTGCACATTCACCAGGAGTCAGAAACCCTCCAGGATACATGTACCGAGTGTGTGCATCATCATTGCCACGGACATCTGTCCCAGCTGGCTGATGCCATGCACCATTGCGTACTCTGCCAGTTCCTGACACTTACATTCGTAGCTGGCGCTACCAGCGCATTCCTATTCCTGTCTCCTGCTTGCAGGACCCACTATGCCCGGCTTGTATCTGCCCATTGTTCAGACAGCTGCGGCATCATCGTCACCAGAGGACCTCCTGCTATACTCTGATATTCAGCTTCAGTATTTAAAGGATATTCTTATAATTTTTAATCGATAACAGAATGAATACAAGATATATTTTCATTCTGCCATTGCTGTGTATATGTACAGCATTGGCAGCTCAGAACCATAGTACTACACATAATCATGCGGAGGATTCAACCGACGTGTTCTTCCGCCATCTCCAGCTGAACGAAGTAACCGTAACAGGTGTGACGGGCGATACCAAGCTGAAGCATTCTACCGCCCCCATCAGCATAGTAACACCGCAGATGCTCCGTTCCACAGCATCCACCAATATCATAGACGCCATCAGCCGTCAGCCGGGAGTCAGCCAGCTGACCACAGGCGGCAGCATCTCCAAGCCCATCATCCGCGGATTAGGCTATAACCGCGTAGTCGTAATGAGCGAGGGCGTCCGTCAGGAAGGACAGCAATGGGGTGACGAGCACGGCATCGAAGTGGACGGAAGCAGTGTCGCATCCGTTGAGATCCTGAAAGGCCCCGCCTCACTGATGTACGGATCAGATGCCATGGCCGGCGTAGTGATCCTGCGTCCCCAGCCCATCCTTCCCGAGGGGGATATGCGCGCCAACTTCGGCACCGAGTATCAGACCAACAACGGACTGTTCGGCCTGAACCTCTCCATGGCAGGCAATAAGAAAGGCTTTGTATGGGACGGCCTCTACAGCCAGAAGATGGCTCACGCCTATAAGAACAAGTATGACGGATACGTACCCGGCTCCCAGTTCTCCGAACGCTCCGGCAGACTGATGTTAGGACTGTACAAGCCCTGGGGACATACCCGTCTGACAGGAACCCTCTATCACCTGAACCCCAGCATTGTGGAAGGCGAGCGTGACGAGGTAACCGGTGAGTTGGAGTGTACTACGGATAATATCAGGACTTATAGCCGCGCCCTGCCCTTCCAGCACGTAAACCATTATAAACTGGTATGGGACAACTTCTTCAATCTGCCCAAGGGCCATCTGAATGCCATCATCGGCTATCAGCAGAACCAACGTCAGGAATATGAGGAAAGTGAGGATGAGTACGAACTGTACTTCAAGCTCCACACCATGACATACGATATCCGCTACATAACACAGGAGTTCAGCGGCTGGAAACTCTCAGCCGGCATCGGCGGAATGTACCAGAAGTCATCTAATCTGGGCGAGGAATTCCTCATCCCGGACTATAACCTCTTTGACGGCGGCGTCTATGCCACAGCCACCAAGACATTAGGCAGCCGTTGGACCCTTAACGGAGGCGTACGCTATGACCACCGTTACATGCACGGAAACGGGCTGGAAGAGGACGGTGATATGCGCTTCACTGACTTTACCCGTAATTTCGATGGCGTATCCGCCAGTCTCGGTGCCGTATTCAACGTCAACTCGCACTTTAACATCCGTGCCAACCTGGCCCGTGGTTTCCGCACCCCCAATATGAGCGAGTTAGCCTCCAACGGCGTTCATGAAGGATCCATCCGATACGAACTGGGCTCACAGAACCTGAAGGCAGAGCACAGCCTGCAGGCCGATTTAGGCCTGGACTTCACCTCGCGCTACGTATCCGCCCAGGCAGCACTCTTTGCCAACCGCATTGACAACTACATCTTCACCCACCGCCTGCCCGTTCAGATTGAGGACGGCTACCTGACCTACGCCTACACCCAGGGGGATGCCCGCCTGTTAGGCTTCGAGGCAGGAGTGGACATCCATCCCATACATTCCGTCCACTTTGCCAACACCTTCTCCTATGTGGATGCGCAACTGCTGAACCAACCCGATGAAACCCGGTATCTGCCCTTTACCCCCGCCCCCCGGTGGACGGCTGAGTTGAAGTGGGAAATCCTTCATCACTCACACAGCACCATCCGGCATCATCACTCCGAGGCAAGCCCCCATCGCTCGCTGTTCAATAACCTGTATGTGGCAGCCGGTCTCAACTACAACTTCAGACAGTCACATATCTACAGCGCAGACGAGACAGAAACCGTCACCCCCGCCTACGCATTGCTCAGCTTCTCGGCAGGAACGGATATACAAGTAAAGGGAAAGAAGGTGGCCGAGTTCTACGTGAATGCCGATAACGTACTGAATACAGCCTATCAGAATCACCTGAACCGCCTGAAGTATGCCCCCATGAATAACGCCACAGGCCGGCGCGGTGTATATAATATGGGACGCAACATAACCTTCAAGCTGGTTGTGCCCGTCCAGTTCTAAAAGGAATCCGTATCAGATTCCTTCCTCTCAAAGCTTACTTCGTTCTCCTTCGCTGTTTCCGATATGGCACTGTCATAGCCGGTCAGGGCAGCGAAGGGAGCGAACTGAGCTGCCCGGTTCCACATCGACATCCGGGGATGCTTCCCCGAAACGTGATGCGGCATGTTGATTATATCATCGTAGTTCTTCACTTTAAGCCTTATGCCCTCCGATCTGGCTGTTGCGCTCCTTGGCAGTAGCGCCTTCATCAAAGTTCAGGCCACGCAGGATGGCATTCTTACCGAAGCGCTGTTTGATTTTCAGCTGCGCCTCCTGTATTCTCCGTTCCTTAGCCAGACGGTCCTTCTCCTTTTTGCGCTCTCTGTCCAATGCCTCGTAGTCAGTGAAGAGGTCCAGTTGCTCAGGTTCACTGTTTTCCTTAATTAACGCCTCGCTTACCACATGATTGGTGGTCAGGTTCAGACGGCGGATAAGCAGGTCAGGATTCACACAGCGGTCAAACAGTTCGGCTGCCCCCTCCATGATGAGACGCGAGGAGGAGGTGGGTGTCTTGAAATTGAACGTGCCGTGCGCATGTTTGGGCACAGCCTTGCCATAATGGTCAGTCGTAACAGGGCCGTTGTACTTAGAACGTATCTCGGGGAGTCTAAGCGATTCCGCATCATATCCCACCGTCAGCACCAACTGATCCGTTACCAGACGCTTGGAAACCAGATCCAGGGCCATACCCTCGGCCATCTCGCGTATCACCACCCTACCCTTCTTAAAGCTGTAGGGTTCCTGTAACACCTGCCCGCTGCTGAACGAGTTAGTCTCCGGCCTGTAAGCCTTCACAGCCTCCATGGTACAGGGCTCCCAGCCCCAGGCATGGTCTATCAGCAGTTCCGCGTTCACACCGAATATATCGTACAGCAAGTCCTCATTCTGAACAGACATCCTGGCCAGTTTGCCCATCGTGTCAATGCCGTAGCAGGCCAGTTTCTGAGCCGTGCCGGCCCCTACCCGCCAGAACTTGGTAATAGGCTTGTAGTCCCACAGCTGACGGCGGTATGACATCTCATCCAGTTCCGCAATGCGGACCCCGTCCTTGTCAGCCGGCATCTTCTTGGCCACAATATCCATGGCCACCTTACACAGATACATATTCGTACCAATGCCGGCCGTAGCGGTGATACCCGTCTGGCTGAGCACATCACGGATCATCCGCATCGCCAGTTCATGAGCGGTAATCCTGTATGTGCCCAGATAAGGTGTCACATCCATAATCACCTCATCTATTGAGTACACATGGATATCCTCCGGCGCAATGTATTTAAGGTAGATACTGTATATGCTGGAGCTGACCTCAATGTAATGCGCCATCTGCGGCTTGGCAATGATAAAATCCACACCGCGCGCCTTCTGGTACACCTCAAACAGACGTGCCCTGCCGCCCAGGCCATATTCTTTCAGCGAGGGCGTAATAGCCAGACAGATGGTCTTATCTGTCCGGCTTGCGTCAGCTACTACCAGATTTGTCGTCAGCGGATCCAGTCCCCTGTCAACGCATTCCACCGAAGCATAGAAGGATTTCAGGTCGATGGCAACGTATGTCCGCTGAGCATCCGGCATAAATCAGTTTCTGCGGATATAGGCAATGACATCGCCCTTGCCTACCTTGCTACCCTGGTTGGCACAGATTTCCACCAGCTTGCCGCCTAAGGCAGCCGGGATTTCCGTAACCTGGCCGAACTGGTTCTGCAGGTAGCAGAAGCGGTCACCTTCCTTATATTCCTTACCCACCATGGGGTTAATGCTCTTCACACACTCGGCATCGCCGTTCACCTCCCACATAACAGTACCGTTCTCAGGAGCCGTAATGGCGTCAGCCTCGGCATGCTTGTAGGCAGCCACCTCCTCCAGTGACATGCCGTTCTTCTGCATCTCCTTATCCTTGGCAGCCTGCAGATCCTTCAGGAAGCGCTCCTTGGCCACACCGCTCTTATAGTCACGGTACTGGCTCTCGTGCATGGCAAACTCAAAGAGCTCCTCATCATCCTCGCCGCGCTCCCAGCCGTTCTGCTTCATCTCCTCGATAAAGCGGGGCAGGTCATCGGGATAGTTGCTCTGAGGATCAGCCGTTGTGAACTCAAAGCCCTTCTCCTTGGCCAGCTCTATAATCTCAGGAGCCACCTCGCCGGGCAACTTACCGCTCTTGCCCAAGATCATACCCCAGATAGAGGGGTCCATCATGCTGTAACGGGGCTTGCCCATGGACTCCGTAAGCAGGTTCATCAGCGCAATGTTCTTCACATACTGCGAGAAGGGCGTTACCAATGGGGGATAACCCACACGGGGCCATACATAGGCCACCTCGTTAAAGAGGCGAACTAGCAGCGCATCCTCGCTGTAAGGCTCCTCGCCCTTATTCTTACGGTTATTGTTGATAGCATCCATCACACCCTTCAGGTCAGCCATCATACTGCCCATCATACCACCGGGCAGGCCGCAGCCCAACAGCAGGGATGACATCAGCTTATTGGCAGGATTCATGAAGTAACCCAGGAAGTCGTCAATGAACTCCTGTGTCAGCTTACGCGCCTCCATGTAAGCCTCCATATTGATTTCGGGTACATCGAATCCGTAATTCTTCAGCATACTCTGTACCGAGATGATGTCCGGATGAACCTTACCCCATGAAAGCGGCTCTATGGCAGTATCTATCACATCAGCTCCGTTCTTGCACACCTCCAGGATGCTGGCCATTGACAGGCCCGGTCCGCTGTGGCCGTGGTACTGAATGATAATCTGGGGATGCTTATCCTTAATCATCTTCACCAGCTTACCCAGCATAGCAGGCTGACCGATGCCGGCCATATCCTTCAGACAGATTTCAGGCGCACCCGCCTCAATCAGCTGATCAGCGATATTGGCATAGTATTCAGCCGTATGAATAGGACTGTTGGTAATACACAGCGTAGCCTGCGGAGTCATACCTGCCTCCAGCGCATATTTGATAGAGGGAATGATATTGCGAACATCGTTCAGACCGCAGAAGATACGGGTGATATCCACACCCTGGGCATGCTTCACCTTATACATCAGGCGGCGTACGTCAGCAGGAACGGGGAACATGCGCAGCGCATTCAGGCCACGGTCCAGCATGTGCGTCTTAATACCCGCCTCATTAAAGGGCTTGGTAAAGGCACGCACCGCCTTGTTGGGATTCTCGCCATACAGCAGGTTCACCTGTTCAAAGGCACCGCCGTTCGTCTCCACACGGGCAAAACAGCCCATCTTAATGATAACCGGCGCAATACGCTCCAGCTGATCCTTACGGGGCTGGAACTTACCGCTTGACTGAAACATGTCTCTATATACGAGGCTAAACTGAATTTTTCTCTTTTCCATTTTACCTTATTTATTTATGTGTCATTTTTTCGGATTGCAAAGTTACACAATTTTCCGCAGATAACGGCACAACCTCGTGTTAATCTCATTTAAATTCAGTCCCCGCAAAGAAAATCAACAGGAAATACAAATAAGCTTATTTATTCCACAGATACTTATTCGTTTCCCTGGCAGCAACACCGCTGAGCAGGAGAACGGAAACCAGGTTAGGGATTGCCATCATGGCATTCATGATATCGGCAAGGTTCCAGATAATATCCAGACTGGCAATACTGCCGAAGAACAGGGCGATAATATAGATGACTCGATATGCATAATACATCCTGTCAGCATGCCTGCTGCCAATGTACTTGACCGCGCACTTGCCGTAATAGCACCATCCCAGGATGGTACTGAAGGCGAAAGTCAGGATACCGAAGGCCAGTAAAGGGGTGCCCACATACGGAATCTTGGCAAAGGCAACCTTAGTCAGCGCGGCACCGTCCGCATAGCTGATATCAGGATGAGCCAGGATACTGCTCACTATCATCAGGCCCGTCATGGCACAGATCACCACAGTGTCCCAGAATGTACCGGTACTGGATACCAGAGCCTGCCTGACGGGATTGTTGGTCTGTGCGGCTGCCGCTATGATAGGAGCGCTACCCATACCGCTCTCATTGGAGAAGAGCCCGCGGGCCAGACCGTAACGGGCCGCCATCATTACCGTGGCACCTAACAGACCGCCTCCTGCCGCAGCCGGATGGAAAGCGGAGACAACAATCAGTTTCAGCGCAGGCCAGACATAACTGCCGTTCAGACAGAGTATATACACGCAGCCCAGAACATACAGGCCAGCCATGAAGGGTACCAGAATGGTGCATACTCGGGCTATGGACCTCACGCCGCCCATCAACACAAGGGCCGTAATGGAACAGATGACAACACCTACTATCCAGGTGGGAATGCCGTAGCTCTGGCTGGCCAGCATGGCAATGGAGTTGGCCTGCACGGTACAACCGATACCGAAGCTGGCCATAATGGTGAAGAAGGCGAAGACCAGTCCCAGCCGCTTCATCCCCAACCCGTTCTCCAGGGCATACATAGGACCACCGTATGTCAGGCCGTCACTGCCGGTTATACGGTACTTCACTGCCAACAAACCCTCTGTGTATTTGGTGGCCATTCCGAAGATACCTGTCAGCCAGCACCAGAACACTGCACCCGGTCCGCCAAAGGCTACTGCCGTAGCCACCCCCACAATATTACCGGTGCCGATAGTTGCTGCCAGAGCAGTGGCCAGCGCCGCAAACTGGGAAACGTCACCCGCCGCCCCCTGGTCCTTCTGCACCGACCAGCGAAGGCCCGTCAGCAGACGGCGCTGCGGAGCACGCAGCCGGACAGTAAGGTAAACATGAGTACCTAACAGCAATATAATCATCGGCCAGCCCCAGAAAACGGAGCTGAGCATGGTGAAGAATTCATTTATTGTATTCATAAGTCAAGGCCTCGAACTTAAAATTAAAATAAAGCCACAAAAATGGCTGCAGCTGATACTGCGTTATTTTTTTACACTGTTATCGTTTTTGTTGCCATAATGTGATGAGGTGTAGCTGCCGTAGTTGCCGTACATGCCATAGGAATGGCTGCTATAGCCGTAGCGGCCATACTTTCCGTAAGAACCGTAGCCATAATAATAACTGTTCTTCCTCTTGGACATATCAACACCGTTAAGTACCAGGCAGGCATTAGGAAGCCTGTTCTCCAGATTCAGGGTGTTTATGATGCCGAAGTTGGCTTTGGGCGTGTAGTCGGCACGGCAGACGTAGCAGCTGACATTGGCATACTTGGCCAGCAGTAAGGTATCCGTTACCAGTCCTACGGGGGCTGTATCCAGGATAATATAGTCATACTCGTCGCTCAGCAGATCAAGCACCGTTTTCACACTCGGCCTGCTTAGCATTTCAGCAGGATTAGGCGGAACAGGACCGGACAGGAGGAGGTCCAGATTAGAATTCACGCCAGAGGGGGTTATCTCATGATGTATGGTTTCTGCCGTTATATGCTCCTCCCTGAGCAGATTGGTAAGTCCCTGCTTCTGGTTAGAGGTACCGAAGAGGTGTCCCAGAGCCGGCTTACGGATATCACATCCCACCAGGACAACCCTCTTGCCCAACATGGCAAATGACACTCCCAGATTGGCGGCAAGGAATGTCTTGCCCTCTCCCGAGATACTGGAGGTAAAGAGAATGGTCTTCTCATTCTGCTTCAGCATAAACTGCACATTGGTACGCAGCGAGCGGAATATCTCATCCATCTGGGTATTCCTGTCAGCCTGTACCACAATGCCGGCGGTGCTCTTCACCTTATCGCTGGCTACCGGCACATCTGCAATGATGGGAACCTGGGACAGTTTGGTAACGTCCTCACGCCCCTCGATGCGGAAGCGCAAGAGTTCCCTGATATACAGGAACACAAAAGGAACCAGCAAGCCTAAGAAGAGAGAGAATGCGAAGATCATGCCCCTTCTGGGACTGACCACTCCGCTGAACATAGGCGAAGCGATAAGTTTACCCTTATCAGCTGTCGCGGCGAGAGATATGCTGTTCTCCTCGCGCTTCTGCAGCAATAACAGGTAAAGCCCTGAGCGGACCTCCTGTTCACGGCCTATCTGCGTCAGCACACGCTCCTGCTCCGGTGTATTGCCTACACGGCCATGATACTTGGCATACTGCCCCTGATAAGAGCTGCGTTGCAGTTCAACGGAATGCTTTGCCTGTGCAAGGGCCTGGCGGATGGAGACAATCTGATCGTCCAGTGTGGCCGTCATGGTCTGCACCTGAGGAGACTGTTCGCTGGCAGCACGCAATAACCGGGCGCGTTCCAGCACCAATCTGTTATAGTCGGAAATCAACTGCGTGGAAGACTGGTCATTAACACCTATATTCACGGGTATCACCTTATAGCGGTTGTCCGGATTATCCACAAACTGACGGAGATATTCAATCAGCTGTAACTGTGTTCTGTTATCTGTCAGACGGGCCGAATACTGGGCAGAGAGCTGCAGAGACTGAGCCGCATCCGCCTCCAGCTGTGTAACGGAATTACGTTTCTTGTAGTTCTCCAGTGAATTCTCGGTCATTCCCAGTTCCGCGTCAATTTTCTCCAGGCGCTTGTTAATGAAATCCTCCGTCTTCATTGCCACCTCATTCTTGTCAATATTCGCCTGATCGTTATAGCAATACACCAGCATGTTGATGAAGTCAATACCGCGCCGCAGATTCTCGTCTTTAACGGTGATGGCCGCAATCGTGGTCTTTTTGGAAATAGGCACTACGCTCATCTGTTTCATATAGTGGAGTGCCACCAGCATAGGCGGACGTATGGTAACAATGAGCGCGGTTCCGTTCTGGAAGCGGTCCTTGGCAGTTACTTTATAATCGGGGTTTTCCCTAAAAAAGACTGTACCCAGTTCCGTCTTGAATGACGTTTCTAACGAGGTAAAGTCCCTGCTGTCCTTCGAGATTACCCTTCTGTTCGTACGCAACTGAATATCGGCATGATAACCCTTCTCCTTCTTTGTGATATTCATCTGTATGGCAGAGATATTGTCCAGTATATTATAGTCCATGGAGTCAAGGGATATAGAGTCCAAATCCACAAAGAAAGGCTGGTTGGGATATACCAGGACATCCCTGATGTGACCTTCATACCGGTACTCCGTATAGAGTTTCAGGCGCTTCACAGCATCATGCACGGTAACGGGCGATTGCAGAATCTCAACCTCATTCTCGAAACCGTTGGAGTTGTTCATGATACCGAAGTCCTCCATATTGGGGAGAAGCTGCTTGGCAGATCTGACTGTTTGCTTTTCCTCCTCCTTAACCAGCATTCTGGCCGTCATCTGATAGATGGGCTGGGCATAGCGCAGATACAGGAAAGCGCCACACACGGAGATGAATACTGAAATCAGATACCAATGCCAGTTGAGCACCAGATGGGAAAAGACCTTCTGAAAGTCAAAACCCTTACGTTTACTCTTGGCACCAATAAGGTCATTCAAGTCCTGAAGTTCCTCTAAATCAAAATTTACTTTTTCTGACATATGTTTATTATTTTGTTATTTCTTTTAGCGAATATAATTATTGACAAGCCTGCTTGGTATTTGCCTGATATACACAGGCAGATATCTGAGCACATCAAACGGTCTTCTCAGATGTTCTATCTGATGATCCCTTGCAAGGGCATCCAATACGCCCCCCTTATTGTATCCTTTAGCATACAACATGTTCAGCCATTTGGAAAAATAATGAGATGCCATCGCTGTCAGCTCCGGGTATTGAATACATCTTTTATACATCATAGCACCGGCAATGACAACATTTTCTAATCTTTGCTTGCTGAACATTAATTGTGTGGATGAATTGGGGGTTTGCCTGTACCGGTATACAACCTCAGGAATCGTAACCGCAGAAACAATATTGTCCACTATTTCATAGAGGAAAACAGCATCCTCTCCATTAGTGAAATGTTCAAAATGTGAATAGTCATGGTTCTTCAGAAGGTCTGAACGAAATAGCTTTCCACACAAATTATGGGTAAACTCTTCCATGAGTAAGGATTTATAAACCGAAACTTTGTCTCCACCATATAACAAAGTATTGTTCCAGCGTTTACAATGGTTGTTTGTGTATAAATAATCAATACAACCAGAAACAAGTTCAGCCTTTGATTCCTTTGCCTTGGACAACAATAATTGTATTGAATTGTCAGGTAACAGGTCATCGCTGTCACAAAAGGCAATATAGTCCCCCTGGGCCTTTGCAATACCGTTATACCTAGCCTCCATAGGACCCAGATTGGAACTGTGCCTTACTGTTTTCAGCCTGGAATCTGCCAGGGCCATATCCCGGGCAATTGCCATGGAACCGTCTCCCCCGCAATCATCAACCAATATGACTTCTATGTCCCTGACAGTCTGTCTCAGCAAAGACTGTACACAGTCTCTTATATAATCCTCAGATCTGAAGACAGGAACAATCACGCTTACTTCCGGCATACGCTTAATCTGATATAAAGGCTTTCCTACACTCATCCAGATAACTTCTTCCGAACCTTTCGTCCGGCTCCAGGTAGTTACCCTCACCCCACTCATTCCATGATTTAATAAACAGTATCCGCTCAGGCCGGTCCTGTAGTAACCGGGCTGTTTCCCTGCACAGACGTCCCCAGTCATGAGGATTGTCACCTGTAAGTATATGGCCCCGGAATGATGAGCGGGGCGTATGGTCAAAGTCAGGCATGATACAAGGCACATAATCCGGGTGACTGCGGAAGAACTTTATACTGTTATTCACATATTTCCTATAGGGTAAGGATGTCGGCATGTGAAACAGATGTGCCATCCGCTGTAACAGCATAGGACAGTGATTATCATATACATTCTGCATATTCTCATAAACCAGCGCATCATATCCCTTATCACAGGCGCCGGCAACACGGGTCTCCTTCTGTATCAGACCGAAGAACCAGAATCCCTCCAGGCCGTTCTCCCGGGCTAAGGTGTTCCAGATTTCCTTCATCAGGGGGAATGAGGGAATGCCGTCACTGTTAAAGATTCCGAAAATCAGTTTTCCGTTGACCTTCATGTAACGCTCATCCTTGAATGCCGGCAACAATGCCTTGAAATGTGCCACATAATCCCCCGTGCCGGGATATGTCTGTTCTATCAGTAACTTATCCGGTTTACCGGGATCCCATGTTTTCTGGAACCAGCTGTGATTAGCCCAGCAGAGGCAGAAAGGGTAGTCAGGTTTTCCGCTATTCACCACATCTGAGAATACTCTGTCAAGTAATCTGCGGCCGGCGAACCAGTAATGCCAGTAGCAGAAGCCCTCAATACCGGCATCCATTGCCAACTGCGCCTGCCGTTCCCTTGTCTCCGGTACGCGCAAGTCGTAAAAACCAAGCTCCTGGGGAATGCGCGGCTGATAATGTCCGCGGAACAGGGGTCTTGCCTTTGCCACATTGGTCCACTCCGTAAAACCGGGTTCCCACCATTCATCATTCTCCGGTGTGGGATAGTACTGGGGAAGATAAAACGCTATCGGACGTATCTTTTTATTTGTATTCATATTCATATTCGTCAGTTATCTGCATTCGGGCAGTTTCAGCATATCTCCTATTTTGCGGTCCCATTCCACAGGCTCAATCGGCGTATTGCCCGATCCGCTGAAGAAGGTCAGTTCCCCGAAGTATATCCTGCCCCTGACATTGTACAGGTCAACCCGGACATGAGGGTATCCTACGGACAGTTGCTCAACGATGCGGACCATCTCCCCGAAATTCTCAGGTTTCGTGGGGGTGACAGGATGAACCGGATATTCCTGGGTGCATGGTAACCTGTTGAAATCCATATCAAAGTAATCCAGGAAAGGACCTTCAGGTGTCTGGCGTCCTGACATAATCAGAAAGATTTTACACTTTCCGTCAAAACAGAAGAATTTATAGTCTTTCAGATCCGAACCGGACTCATCCGTCATATACTGCTCCGCAATGATACGGGGCTTCAGATATTTATAGGGATATTCACGATGCTCATAGAAGAAGTTTTTCCTGAGATTCTTTTCTATTTTCTTACGGGCCTTCCTCTTATCCAGTTCCGCCTTGTCGGCGCATATATAGTTGCCGCCGGAATCATGGGTCGTTTTCAGGACAAACTGATCAGGAAGCTTGTCAAAGTCTATTTCATCAAAACTGTCATACACTCCGTATGTGGGGATAATATACTCCTCTCCGATTAATTTCGCCACATAGTCCTTCACCTCATACTTATCCACCAATCCGGCATACTCAGGATGAATGTCATGGAGTTTCAGCCATTGCAGTTTCTCGTTATATAACCGGGGATGCTCCAGATCCGGGAACCTGCGCATACCGGAGAAGTACTCCCATTTTATGAATGTGCGGTCATCCAGCCATTTACCGAATGTCCTGCGCAGTATTACGCCGAACAGCCACTCGGGCCTTTTAAGTGCTTTACAGAACCTGTTTCTCATGCTTTCTTGGTTTGTTTAGTGATATGGTTTCAGATATTGACTTTACAGATGAACAATTTCCTCGATTTCATTTTGTTTTTCCTTACAGTAGGCAATAATCTCATCAGTATAGCTCCCCAAGGCACCTGCTACAGTATATTGAAAAGCCCATGCCCCATATCCATCAAGATTATATTCAATCAAGTGAGGCTTCTCATTCTTGTCTATGACAATATCCAAGGCTATCAGGCGATGGTGAAGAATATACTTGCCAACAGACTTTGCAAAATCTGTGACCTCCTCCCAGTTGGGGTAATGGTAATCCTTCGTAAAGTCAACATCATTGTAAACCGTCAGCCTCTCCCCATACTGATTACATACCTCATGACAGAACGTTCCGTCAGGATGTATTCCCACATAATACCCACCGGCATGTGCATTATCCACGACACTCCCCTTTCTCCCAATGCGCATCATTGCTCCGACAATGTGACACTCGTTATCTGATACAGACCGATAGATGGCTAAACGTAACGTGTTGATGGATGAGGGGTTGAACTGGCTGATATAGTCACTTTGCAGTACTGCTTCCTGAATAATGATATTCGAACCGTAATTCCGGTCTAAACAGGCTAAGTTCAATGGTTCATCCGTGGTTACATCTCGCCAGCCGTTGATTGTATCTGTAGTCTTATAAAAGAGTCGCACACCAATTCCTGAGTGCCCTCCCACGCTGGGTTTTATTGCAATTCTGTCGACGGCTGACTTTTCCAGTATTTGGAAAAACCGTTGTTCGTTCATCTCTATCAGATGATACTTTTCATCGTGATAGAAACCATTTATCTTTCGCAATAGTGTACGTGGGAAATATCCTGCAGGAAACAGAATATCAAACACGTTCTTGTCTGAATAGTAGTCGCGGAAACGCGGGGGATTCAGTATCGTCTCAATGAAATCATGGCATATATCCTCCGGGACGATGTTGATGTTATTGCCTGTATAATGACTGAAGACCCTGTATTGCGCAGGTTTTGCCTTCAGTCCGAATACAGACCATTTTTTTATCCACTCATCTTCTCCCGGAACCTTCTTGTCGGCAATTCCGTTCTTACGCATGATAAGATGGTAAAACCTGTCAAGCTCTATCTGGCGGTAGCGGTAAAGAAGATTGCGGAGTATTTGTTTTATCTTTTGTTTGTTCATAAAAACAGATTTACTACTTTTGTTTTATTGACCGATTATTGTCTTATAGTGCCCTGAAGACTGAAGGAGTTTTCGCATATAGTATCTTATACTGGGGCAATACAGATGCATCAGTGCATAAAGGAAATCATTTGGCCGAAGCGTACGTTTGATGTCAGCAATTGAAAATTGTTTTAAAGTCCCTCGGAATTGATTATAGTATAACTGTTTCTGCTCCTTGTTTAGTATGATCAGGTCCAGAAATAAGTATATACTGTATATTTTGTTCTTCTTCAAGACTTCAACCAGTTCAATATCATCAGGGGAAGCGTCAGCTAACATGAAATCATAATTACTCAGGGTGTCGAATATGAGTGGTTTCCTGGTAGAAGTACAAATACTGTCAGAGCGCCAACGATAGAAATAAGCTGAGTAAGGCATTTCAACTAATACAGAATTATCTTTCCTTAATTCTTTTCCGATAAAATAATTAAACAGCGTATCCTCATTGTTTCTTCCTTCCATAAATGCGACTTTCCGGCAAAGGTCGGCACGATAAAGCTTATCACATACTGTATTGCAGCATAAATGATCAATTAACATTGGCAAATAGCCTTTTCCTTCAATAACACGAGGAGTATCAAAGACCCACTGCTTATTGAAGTCTGAGACACATCCGTTAATGTATCGCATGATACGGACGGATGTTATTGCGACATTGCCTGCCAATGAAAATCCTTCAATAAGCTTTTCATACATGTGTTCCTCAATAAAGTCATCGCTGTCAATGAAACTGATATATTCACCGGTTGCAACCTTCAGTCCGGCATTGCGGGCAGAAGACAGTCCGCCATTCTTTTTATGAAGGACCTGAATGCGCGTATCCTTCTCAGCCCACATATCACATTTTTGCGGACAGGAGTCAGGGGAGCCGTCATCTACAAGGATAACCTGAAGGTTTGTATATGTTTGGGACAATATCGACCGGATACATTCATCCATATACTCCTCAACATTATAGATGGGAACGATGACTGAAATGAGTGAGGGAACGGGCATCATTTAATAATATCTTCTTTTGTCCAGTTGATGTTTTCCTTGGCTATTCTGGCAGGCATACCTACAATAAGACAATTATCGGGGAAGGATTTATTCACCATGGAATGAGACCCCACAACGCAACCATCACCTATTTTAGCACCTTTCATGATAACACTACGGCGCGCGATCCAAACATGCTGCCCCAATTCAATATCCTTTGCCGGATTAAGTCTTACTCCTTCCTGATTATAGATAGGATGTGCGTCAGAAGTACAAATGACAATATGATGTGAGAGCATACAGTCTTCCCCTATATGGATTTTAGTGTTATGCTCACTCGCGTTTAAATGGCAAAACACGTTCATTGAAGTGTTTCTGCCTATGACAATAGTATTGTTATTACCTTCCAGACAAAAAGTACACCCTTTTCCGATGCGACATCCTTCTTCAAAGATTAAGCGATTACCGTTGCCTCTGATTTGAATGGTACAATTTATAAGGGTAGAGTCAGTAATCCGCACGTGATTGTCATTACCTACAATTATCTTCTTCAGGCCTATGACCCTCCCTTGAACTGACACACGGTTGTTCTTGCCCCTGACGGGCAACAAAAAGTCCCTGAGCTGTTTAATAACAATCTGTACACGATACAGCAGAGATGATTTTCTCAAGATGCTTTTAACATTCATAGTCGGAAAATAAATTATCGGGCCGGCATAGGGGTATCCTCTTTCGGGAAATAATGATTCTTATTCATTTTATTAAGAACATACCTGATATAATGCTGTATATATTTTATAAATACCGGAGAAAAACGTTTCTTCTGTATGAAACAGAATGAGAGGAAAAAGATAAAGGAATGCTTGAAAGGAATCTCTACAATTGATATACCGAAGATTGTATAAATGAAGGCAACCAGGGGATATTTGGGAATATTGTTTTCCTCGGATGTCTTGGCTGAGGCATATAAAAGAAGCAGGAAAACGGCAACCCCGATTACGCCTACCTGGATGAACAACTCAACCAGTCCGTTCTGAGAATCCATGGCATCTGTAAAGTACCTGGAGATGACCATTGAGTTTCCGTAACCCAATCCTATCCAGGGACTTTCAGTAAATGCTTCCTGGATGTCCATGTATATATGGATTCTGCCGGTAAGAGTCAAGTCCTCGTTTAAGACATCCTGTATGAAATATTGGACAAAATCATACTGCAGGATCCATGTGGCAAAGAGGAAGAAACCTATGTCAAACAGTAACACTGACAGAATAACAGTTTTGGCAGAAGCCAGATAATTACGTACATAATCTGATGTAAGCAATGACAGGAACAGAAAAATCAGTGCCCCGAAAATCATGGTGCTGCATTGGGCGATAATACTGGTGAGAATCATCGCCAGAATGAGAAACAGGAGGCAGAGCTTATGTGCATAACTGTCCAAATCAGGGTGTAGGAAATAGTATAAAGTGCACAGATATACAAAATAGTAACCTAACGTGAATTTATTGCCGAAACTGTATTCTGTTAAATCGTCACCGTCTATCGGTGTCAGGATAACCTCGATACATGCGGGAATAAGAACTATAAGGAATAGTATAATGAAGGTTCTCAGCAACGTCTTTATATGTCTTGTATCGGCAATCCTCTGGATGTATAGGCAGGATGCCAAAAGCCCTACGGAATGATAGAGCAGATATTTAACGGAAGTAGCTCCCCGGGGGGTATTCTCAAACCCTTCAACACCCTCGATTTCTTCCAGTTCAAATTTATGAATGGTGCCTATATTGCAATAGACAGAATATACTGATATACCAATATAAGCTAACAACAGAAGATCGAAAGTCCTGCACCGCCCTGTAGGCAAGTATTTCATATCATAGCATACATACCCCATAAGAATCAGGCTTACGGCATTACTGACCCATCCGCTGACGGTTGTATCAGGTATGATGGCTGTTTTCGGTGCGAATAGCAGCCAGAATATCAGGATAGAGATGAATATGACTGAGATATTACTTCTCATAACTGTCTGTGAGATTTTTTTTCAGGAATGACAGAGACGCTTCTCTGATCTCTTTCAGCGCATCCGCCACTTTGTCTGTATTATAACTGCAGGCATTTATCTCCCGTATATCAGTGTCAAGCGTCACTGACTGGGATGTGAGTCCTATACTATGGAGGAAAGAGGGTATGCGGTCATCTGACTGATTACTCTTTTCTATTAAACTGTAAAAGGGTTTTCCTAAATTCGCGGAGAATGCCGTTCCGTGAAAAGAGGAAGTGGCTACCACAGTCGCGTGCCTGAACAGATAAATGATCTCAGGAATACCGATGGACTGATTCCTCGCGAAACGGAAAACATTACCCTTATAGTCATTTATAGCATTATTCAGCATAATAACGGGGCAGTTATATATCTTCTCCAGTCTGTGGAGCAATTCCTTCATCTTCGCAGTAGGGTCGAAGGTATAACCCAGGCAATAGCATAATATATAGCTGTCCGGGATTTTATTTCCGAATTGCGCCTTATCGGCAAGTTTCGCCCATTGTGCCGCGTCTAAGAGGAAGGTAGGATCCTGTATTAACGCCGCATCTATGTCAAACAGGTCCTTCAGCAGTTTCTGCCCGTTCTTCTCTCTTACCGATATGGCCTGGTATTCGGCCAGATGCCGCCGGTACACTTCCCGGTATTCCTCAGGAATCGTTTCCTGGGCAATTGACGTGGAGAAGGAAATGCGCCTTTTCGTCTCAGGTACGAAATCCAGCATAAACGTCGTATCCATGTACATGGTTTTCCAGTTCCACAGCTGGTCGCTGCCGGTAACATATATGTCATACACGGGCGGATCCTGATGGATGGACTCGAAGGTAGGATAAGTCCTGGACATCTTCATCGTACGGGACATGAAGTCGTTCATGAGCCTCAGAAAATTCCTTGGGCGTAAACCCAGGAACTGGGCAATACGCCGTCTCAGGGGCTCTTTTCCTAAATGAAAACATCCCTTTTCCTCATGCCACTTATTGGGGTATATATAGTCAATAAGCTCACAGTCATGCCCTAAGGACCTGATACTCTGATACAGGGCATAGGTCTGTAGTACGGATCCGAAATTGGGAAGCCTGTGAACTGTAAGTATTCCTACTTTCATTACGTAATGCTGTTAAGAACTGATGAAAGTGTATGTATGGGATGCATCACTTTATCGATGACCGCCTGTACTTTGTAATATCTCTTAAGAAGACGTTTTATATCCTCCAGGCTAGTATCCTTCCGCATTAATGCCCTCATGACTTTCTCTGTAAGAGGGGGCCTTTGGGCACGTTCTCTCATTTGTCCCTCCGCTACAACGTCAAAAGGCAGGGGTTCCGAAACGCATTGGCACATCTTCAGCAGTTCATGCCCCTTCTCTGTAAAGGTGATAACGGCACTTACACCTTTCTCGTCCTCCTGATAATGACTGCCCCACGCATCACCTATTCGGATATCCGCTGAGGACTGGTCATATTTGAACCTGCATTTATCATAGCAGGCCTTGCCCAGACAGAGGTCACCTAAGAAAAGTTTATAAAACAGATCCTGACGGCTCATTGGGGAGAGCTGTTTTTCTGACCCGCCTGATTCTATCAGATAGGAATCATGCCAGCCATATCTTTTGCTGCGCCATGAGACATATACGGGTTTACCAGTTTCCGGCTCATGCATGGCAACATACTTATCCCACAGTAATCTGGAGGGAACCCCGTGACAGAAGAAATCCAGAAGTATAAAGTTCTCCTCGCAACGGAACTTCCTGATATATCTGCGGAATGAGTCTATCTGGCAGGGGGTACCGGTTACCAGGTATTTCTGGCTCCGGTCAATGGATTTAAAACCGTCAACCGTATAACTCTGTATATATTTGCTCCCGATGGAAGGAATCAGCTCATTGATGTCGGAGGCTATGTAATGTTCCGCCTGATTCTTCGCGGGATTGTATCTGACACCGCAGACTTTATAACCATTCCGGATAGCAGCCCTGCCCGATTCGAACCCTACGCCTCCCGAGGAGCATCTCCGCCGGACTTCAGGATCGTCACTCCAGGCACCATACGATGTGATCCGGGGATTCCGGAGCGCGATATCACTGTGTGAATAGGAACATACATCCACACACAAACCGCAGTCAGTACATTCATTCATGGCGGTTATTACAGGCTCATAGAACCCCTCCCGGTTAAGACGGATGTCTATAATGTTCTTCCGGCAGGCTAAGGCGCAGACACCGCAACCGAAACAGTCATGTATGAAGGATATATTCATTTGCGGAGTTTATTTACGATTATAGCCTTTATTTTAGCTGTGACTACCATTCTCTCAGAGTGGTCTAAACCGCCATAGTAACCCAGGATGACGCAAGAGATAACGGACACAAGACATACGGTAAGGAACCTGAGACCGTCCGATTCAATATATGTACCTGCAAACCAAGGCAACAGTAAGGCGGATAAGGTTATAAATATAACGCGTAAGGTCACCTGAAGGAAGAACCTCATGGCAGGAAAATCAATGATGCGTCTGAGCATATAAAGGCGTGTGAGATGGCACAGGAACTCCATAATCAGGGCAATTATCAGGCCGATATAGGCATCATATCCTAACATGTATGCAATATAGACAAGGGTAAGTGTAAACAGGGACAGACCTCCCACCACAATCTGAAAGTTCCTCACGACACCTGATGCGTGCATTGAGATGATCAGCGGATTCGATAGCGTATTCAGCAGAGCGGTGAATAGAATGATACGCAGAAACAGGACGGTATTTTCAGGCACGGCCTTTAGCCAGATGCTGAGAATAAGCGGAGCCTCATATATAATAGGCAGCGAGAGTGTCAGCAGCATCAGGTATGATATTTTAGCGCCACGGAATACCAGCTTGTACATAGCCTCCTTCTGATTTGCGGCATAGTCTTTTATGATTTGCGGATTCATTGCCAGTTGGAAATTGGAGACGAAACCGTTGATTTTGCTGAGAACCTGATAGGAGATGCCTCGTGCGGCATTGACAACAGGACCGAAGAAAATGTTCAGTACAATGTTCAGACCCTGGTCCTTCAGCACCATGGCAAGTGCCCCGATGAGATTCCATCCGAAGAAAGAGAATATGCCGCTAAGACTTTGTCTGTCAAGTCTGGGTATGACCCTGCATTGCTCAAAATTTCTCTTGCAGTAAATATAGTACCAGCACATTAAGCCGGTTTGGGTGGCCGTAATCAGACATGCGTAAACGGACAGCTTATCGAACACTGTTAAAGTGATAACATAACAGATTGCCAGTTTAAGTACCGCCTCGAAAATACTGAAATAGGCAAAAGCGGACATTTTCTCGTATGCAATCATGGCACCGAGGTATGGTGTCATACAGATGTTAAGGATGAATGCCAGAAGGGAGTACTGCAGAACCCAGTTAGCGGCCTCATACCTGTCAGGGGGGAAATTCATGTGGTTATTCAGGAACCACACTCCTAATGTTTCTCCCAGAACCAGTACAATAAGCGCGAAAAAGATGTGAATCAATACCATTGTGCTGAAAATGGAACGCACATCCCCGTCTTTTCCCTTGCCGATTTCAAATGAGAGAAAACGTTGTGTGGCTGTTGTCATGGTTCCGCTCACAACAGTAAACATGGATACGAATCCACCCACAACGTTATAGATACCATAGTCAACCTCACCCAGTTTATCCAATATGACACGTGAGGTGTACAACCCGATAAGCATCATAAACAGCATTCTCAGATACAATGCCATTGTATTCTTGGCTATGCGCTTGTTATTCTCGGATATGTCTGACATACACGTACTGTTCATTCCTTATCAACAGGTCTTAAAAAGGCGGTGGGAATATATGCCGTTGAGATAAGTCCGATGCCGGACAGGGAAATCACCACCCTCTGCTGTCCTGCTACGCGGGCCACCCTGCCCTCAACACCAGCAAACGGCCCCTCAATGACCCTGACCTGCTCACCTCCCTTAAAGCGACATTGGCAGGGCTGTACAAATAACAGATGTCTGTTCATGTTACAAGTGGCATGGATAAACCGGATCATCTCATCGTCGGGAATCGTCAAAGGGGGATTTAACCCGTCAGTCAGCCTGAAATGGTTGTAATAGAAACTCAGATAAGACAGTTTGGACTTGTGGCCGGTATATTCCTTAGCCTTCTCAGGTGTGGTGTAGGCAAACAGCAGATTGGGGATGAGGGGCTGAAGATATCTTTTACGTTTTCCGTCCACATACTTCTCCACAATCTTCCTGGCTATGTATGAATAGGTTCCGTCCTCAACAAGATAATCCGATGCCTTGTCCGCTCTTCCGTATGAGACACGGAAAACATACCAGTTCTTATCCGGCTCAGGGACATACCTTACCGACACCCCTGTTTTTGAGCTTTTCGCTTCGGGGAAGGCATCAGGGGTAAACCCGGTGCTTGGAGGATTTGACTCGCCTCTTCGAGTATTCACATTAGACAATGTGTTCATATCGGAACATCTTCCGAGTTCTTTTGGGTTTACGGTTTACCGTTTACTGTTTACTGTTTACGGTTTACCGTTTATAGTTTACCGTTTAATCCGAACCATGAATCGTGAACCATGAACCATGAACCATGAACCATGAACCAAAGTTTACTTCAACTCTCATCTATCATCTATCATCTCTCATCTATCATCTCTCATCTATAATCTATAATCTAACGCTCCCCTTTAGGGAGCTCGGGGCCCCTACCCTTAGCTTAGACAATGCAAATATAATAATTTAATCGCAAAACCAACTACATAGTAGCTGTTATTTTTGAAAAAAAATAAATTCTCATTCTCACCCCCACCCTTCAGACGAAAGGCGGGAGGTGAGGGATGAGAACTCCAACACATATATATAACCTTAACTTAGATTAGTCAAATTCTTCAGTGGTTAGGGGCCCCCGATCCCCCTGAAGGGGGAGCGAGTTTACTGTTTACCGTTTCATCCGAACCATGAATCGTGAACCATGAATCGTGAACCATGAATCGTGAACCATGAATCGTGAACCATGAATCGTGAACCATGAATCGTGAACCATGAATCGTGAACCATGAACCATGAACCATGAACCAAAGTTTACTTCAGCCCTCATACTTCAGCCTCTCGACATAATCAAATCATCTGCTGCAAAATTATACACAAATCATAAACTACACAATAGCAAAACTGGCAGAAAAGGCCCAAAAGACAAGATTGATACAGTTTTCAGACAAGATTGATACTGTTTTCAGACAAGATTGAAAGTCCAGCCGTGGCTGGAACGTCAACGTCAACGTCAACGTTAACTTCGTTTAGTGGTTAGTGGTAAGAGGTTAGAGGTAAGAGGTTAGAGAACTTGAAACGGGCGCAAGCCCTATGAAACTTGAAACCGGGTCGAAGACCCATGAAACTTGAAACCGGGTCGAAGACCCATGAAACTTGAAACAAAACTATCATCTGTCATCTATTATCTATTATCTATTATCTATCATCTATAATCTAGAGTCAAGAGTCTAGGGTTCCGTAGATCCGTGACTCCGTAAATCCATTATTCCGTGTTTCCGTAGCTCCGTAGCTCCGTAACTCCGTGTTTTCGTATTTCCGTAATTCCGTAGATCCGTGGTTCCGTAGATCCAGAAGACCCTCACCGTGAACCATGAACCGTGAACCCTTAGTCATCTTCCATCCAACATCTTCCATCTTCCATCTACAACAGCCCCTTGGCCTTACGGAACTCAATGGGGGACATACTGAAGTGCTGGCGGAAACGGTCCGAGAAATAGGAATTGCTGCTGAAGCCGCATTCCGTAGCGACCTCTCCGATATTCCTGTCCGCATGCTCCACAAGCATCTTGGCCGCATAGTCCAGCCGGAGCTGCAGAATATAGGCTGAGAGTTTGGAGAACTCACTGCCCTTAGAGAAGACGGCGCCCACACGCTCCTTTGACAGCTGGAAGCGGTCAATAATGGACTGGCGCTCGAACTTGGAATCCAGAAACAGTTTCTCACGGATAATAATGTCATTGATATGTGTGAAAAGCTGTTCGTCAGTCATATCATTCAGGCTCAGAGGCTCTTCCGTAGCCGTCTTATTCTTCTCCCTTAATTCCTCATTAGCCTTGCTGTACAGTTCCTTGTACCTGATACCCTCCTCAACCAGCTTTACCAGAACACGGTTCTTACGGCTGATGATATTGTTCTTTATGGAAATGACAGTAGCGAATATCAGGGCCAGAAGGGCCAGGAAGCCGATAGAGAAGGCAATACGGGTGCTCCGGTGAGCCTTCTCACGCTGACGTTCGGCGTTCAGCTGATGCTGCAGGGCATTATAGCGGGCTATGTGCTCACGGGCTGTGGCCTCACGAATACTCTTGTCTATCCGTGTAAAGGCATCCAGCATGTTATGGTTCTCACCAAGGGCTGCATAGGCCGATGTTATGTAATTCTGGGCCTGACTACGGTAGAAACGTATGTAATCCGCTCTTTTGGCAGCGTTCGCAGGCTCACGCAGACTGCCGTCATGGTAAGCATCGGGATGGGCCTCGTATTCATCCAGCCGCTCTATGATCTTATGGGAAAGGGGAAGTGTCTCGGCATACTTGTTATGCGCGCCAAGCATCACAATCTTACGTTTCAGGGCAATAACAAGCGCATCCAGTTCACTGAAACGGCCTCTGTTCTCCTCCCTGTCCAGTGAAGCGTCCAGTACATATATCACACTGTCCAGTTTGGCAGCTCCCTCATCATGCCTGCCCAGAGCATGAAGGGCGGCTCCTATCTCGGCCTCGGCACGCAAGGCATCAGTCTCCGCCTCCGGTCCCTGTTCACGGCAAACCTCCACCAGCTGAGTCAGACGGTTCAGCCATCCTAACGTATCATTCTGCATACGGCAGGTATAGGCCAGCGTCTCCAATACCTTATGACGCAGCGGTAAATCAGCCTTGACGGTATCATTATTGAGCAGACGCTCCCCTAAGGACTTGGCTTTGACTAAGCCGGCACCCTCCTTACCGCCCAGCATGGAATCCAGCTGTTCCCTTTCCAGGGTAGAGCTGTAAATAACCGCCCTGTTCACGTCGGCCAGCACTTGGGTGGCATTGCCCACCATGACAACGGTATCTATCAGCTGTAAGGCACGAACCGGCTGGTAAGCATACATATCCATAACAGCCTTTAAGGTATGAACGGTATCAGAATGCTGGGAGACGTAAGCACCGCTCCCATCCTTTCCGGTTATGGTGTTTCCCTTGTCCTTACCTGTACAACCCGTCAGCAGAGCCGCAAGTACATATAATAATATGTATATAGTGTGTCGCATAAATTCTAAACCATTACTATCTGTATATTTCCTGTTCCGGGGCAGATATTTTTCCGTCACAGATGTGAATGGTGCGGTCAGCCATGCTTGCCAGGGACTCGTCATGCGTGACAATGACAAAGGTCTGCCCCATCTGGTCCCGCAGCTCAAAGAAGAGGCGGTGCAGTTCCTCCTTGTTCTGTGTATCCAGGGAACCGCTGGGCTCGTCCGCAAAGATAACATCCGGCTTGTTAATCAGCGCACGGGCAACGGCCACACGCTGTTTCTCACCTCCGGACAGCTCGTTGGGCTTATGCTCAGCCCGGTCCGTAAGTTTCATGAACCGGAGCAGCTCCATGGCTCGCTTACGTGCCTCGGCCTTACCCATACCGCCTATCATAGCCGGAATCATAATGTTCTCTAACGCCGTGAACTCGGGTAGCAACTGATGAAACTGGAACACGAAGCCGATGTGTTCGTTACGGAACCTGCTGAGCTTGGAGCCGCTCAGGCGGAACACATCCTGCCCGTCAATAAGCACCTGGCCGCCGTCCGGTTTGTCCAGCGTGCCCATAATCTGCAGCAGTGTAGTCTTTCCGGCCCCGCTGGGACCCACAATAGCTACCACTTCGCCACGGTTTATCTGCAGGTTAATACCGCGCAGTACCTGCAACGGTCCGAAACTCTTGGTAATATTATTCAGTTCAATCATACGATAGATGATAGTTTTGTTTTAAGTTTCATGGGTCTTCGACCCGGTTTCAAGTTTCATGTTTCAAGTTTCTGGTTCGCTAACCGCTAACCACTAACCGCTAACCTAATATAGTATTTTCCGCCCATTAACAATGTAGATGCCCTTCTGGAGTTGAGAATTAACCTTCCTTCCGCTAAGGTCATAAATAACTCCCTCGCCTTTGGAGAGGGCTGGGGTGAGGCTTAGACCGTCCGTGTCTTCTCCGTACTTCTCAAACAGATAGCGCAGACCAGCCTCCGCGTCAATCTCACCCCAGCCATAGTAGTTGTTGGGATAGGAAAGCGAAGGGTCCGGCTGACGGGAAGTAGCGGCTATAGCCTCCATGGCATCCTGATAGGACAGCTGGGGGAAAGCCTGCATCCAGCAGGCAATGATACCGCCCACAATGGGGGAAGCCATGCTGGTGCCAGACTGGGCCGACCATGAATACTCACGGCCGTTGTACTGGAAGCGCTCCACATCCCATTCACGGTCATCAGACGAGGGATTAGCCTCCGAGAAATAACTGCTGAAGGCAGCAATGATATTCTGCCCGGGAGCCATCACATCGGGCTTGATGAACCCCGCCAGTGAAGGACCGATACTGGTATTGGAGGCACGCATTCCTCCTGACCCGTAGTTGATGGAAAGCCCGTCACCCGAGTAGTTAAACACCTCGGTACGGTAAGCTGTACTGCCCACACAGATGATGTTGGGCGAGCAGGAGGGAAAGTTGATGCTGTGCGAGCGGATAGCATCTGTATAGCCAGGATAGTTGGCAGGATTCTCAAAAGGGGTACTATACGTAATCGCCTCAGCCTCAATATCTTCACCCAGCAGTGTTAAACCAATGCGGTAATTAGGACCTGTGGATTGGGATACGTCCTTGATGTACAGTTCAGTAGCCACCTGACTGCTGTTGTAGCATGAGGGATAGGCGGCCAGCACAATCATATAATCCTTCACACCCACCCTGACGGTATCCGTAAGAATACTGTCCGGCTGACTGTAAATCTGATCCGTGGTGTATTCACACATACCTTTCTTATTAGTAGGCGTAGCATAGAAGTGCAGCTGGAACTTATGCCTGGCGCTGCTGCGCAGGTTGTAGCCGCAAGTCTTAGAGCCTGTGCCGCGGAGCACCAGCATGGCACTGGCACTGGCCTGCCCCATGGGTTTGTGCAGATAAGTCAGGTTAATACCGTCATTACCGGCTGAGGAGCACAGGATATGCCCGGGGGTGAGCAGGGAATCCAGAATCTGAAAAGCCAGCATGTCATCACCGTAGAGTTCCTGCTTGCGTCCCTCGCTGAAGGAGATGACGCAGGGCTGCCGGTGGCGGTCGGCATAGTCAAAGATGTACTTGAAGCCTAACAGGTCACTGGCGGTATTGTAGAGGTACCAGAGCGAGTCGGGCACTAAGGAGCGGTCACTGCTGACGGCATTGGCCACCAGGCAGATATCCGCATCAGGAGCGGCCCCAATGTACGGGCTGTCATATCCGCTGCCGGCTGCCGTACTGGCGGTGTGCGTTCCGTGGAACTGCTGCATTCCGTCAGCGGCACAGCCCTTACGCAGAAGGGAAGCTTGGGTAGTGTATTCACATCCCACATACATGCTGTCCTTGTTATCGCCCTGTCCGGTATAGTCCAGCTGGTCCCAGAAGGAACGGATACGGTATTGCTGCCCGTCAGCGGAATAGAAGGTGGGATGAGTCAGGTCAAAGCCGATATCCATAATGCCCATCACTACGCCCCTACCCGTCCAACGGGTATCACCGACCATGCCGCTGTGCAGGACATCGGCTTTGACAACGGTGCGCGATGTATCCATGTAGGCTACACAAGGCTCACCGGCCTCAATGCGCTGAACACGGGGCTCTCGGGAGAGGGCTGCCAGACGGTTGGTACGCAGGGTAACGATATACAAGTCACCCCACCGGGCCTGAATCTTACAGTCATACTGCTGCAGCACCTGTGGGGAGGAAGTCTGTACAATGGCACTCATAAGGGGTGCCCGGTACTGAAAGGAAGGCGCACGTCTCCGTTCAGCCGTCTGCTGTATTACTGCCCGGCGGACGTAGGATGACATCTTGCTGTAGTCAGCCTGCTGAGCCAGGGAGGGCAGAGCCATTAGGACAGCCAGCATCAGGACTTTGGCCTTCTGAGTCAGGAAAAGGCGGCGGATCAGGCTGCCCAACGTCCGGTGCTGACGGGTAACCGCCGTACCGTTAGGCGTAAACACAGATACGGTATCCAGCGGATCACCCCACTGATCGGGATAGAGAATCATGACACTCGTATGACCGAAGTACCGGTGTATCTGCAGGGGCAGATTGTCAAACTGGGGCTGGTATGAGATAAAGCCCGGACGGGCCGTAACCGCTACCAGCATGCAGTTGGCATCGGTCTGGTGCTGCAGACTCATTACCTGGGTCCAGAGGTTCATCTCGGTATAGCGGGTACGCACATTGCTGTGCTTCTGCTGCATGTAACCCTTTATATAAGGTAAGGTATCGGCAAAGGCATGGAACTCCAGGTGGCAGTCCAGTTGCTCGCCTATACGGCAGATGTGTTCCAGCCATTTGTAGAATCCCACCTCGTATTCGGCCTTTTGGGGAACGGCTATCAGAATCCGGCGGATGGTGCCCGGGGGAACAATGCTGCGCACAATCATCACCTCACGATGGGATCCCCCGACAACATCATCGATGATAGGTCCCAATGAAGACTTCAGCATACCGGTGGTACGGTCGGCCAGGCACATCACCACCTCGCCGCAGTCATACTCCTTCATGGTACGCAGGATACCGCCCGCGATATTGGTGCTCATGCGGTTCAGCGTGGCCATAGGCACATCGGCAGCGGCGGCAATCTCCTGGGCACGTTCCAGCATCTCCTTGCCCATACGGTAGTTACCCACTTCGTTGCTGTTTTCCTTCTCCTGCCCGTCATAGGATACGCACAGGCCCATCAGGGAATCAGGGATATAGGGGTTGCGGATCAGGATGGCCAGTTGGGTCATCACATCCACATTCACATGCTGACTGTAGGTGATAAGGCACTTTCCGTGATAGGAACCGCGGTTGTCCTCCAGCGTGGCATCGCTCAGGGCCAACTGGCGGGCACCCTTGTTGGTGGCAAATCCGCTGATAATACAGCTGAACAGAATCAGCATCACGGTTCCGTTCAATACCTGATCGTTCATCAGGTTCACCTCGGGACTGGTACCTATCATCACAATGGCCAGGGCACCGGCCGCATGGGCATTGGTAAGTCCGAACATCAGCCACATGGCGTTACGGTCCTCACCGCTCAGCCAGGCCGTAACGGCCGAGGCTATCAGTTTGGATACCGCCCCGGTAACCACCATCACCAGGATAATCCACAGGGTCTGAAGGTCCCCCAGCATAATGCGGACATCAATCAGCATGCCCACTCCTATCAGGAAGTAGGGGATAAAGATGGCATTGCCCACAAACTCCAGGCGTGACATCAGTGGGCTGGTCTTGGGAATCAGACGGTTCACCACCAGTCCGGCCAGGAAAGCGCCTAAAAGCCCCTCCAGCCCAACCATCTTGGCCAGGGAGGCACTCAGGAACACCAAGGCCAGCACAAAGATGTACTGCATCACACTGTCACTGTACCGGCGCAGGAACCATCGGCCCAGTCGCGGAAAGCAGAAGAGCACAAAGGCCACATACACCGCACACTTCAGCCCGAAGACTGCCCAGGTTAATGCCGAGGTATCCGGCTTCAGGCTGCCGATGACAAAGGCCAGCACCAGCAGGCTCACCAGCAGGGCAAAGGCTGTAGCTACCACGCTCTTCACCACAACACGGTGGCGGCCCAGACCGTATCGGCCTACCGTAGGATAGGTTACCAGCGTATGGCTGCTGTAGATACAGGCCATCAGGACACTGGTGAAAATACTGAATCCTAACAGATAGTAGCTGGTAGCGAGTCCTAAGAAGAAGGGAATCAGAAAGGTGGCAATACCGAACTTGATACCGTCACGTCCGTATTGCTGTACGCTGCCCATATCCAGTTCCAGTCCGGCCAGGAACATGATGTAGTAGATACCCACCTGTCCGAACAGCTCAAAGGAGCTGTCCCTGTCCAGTATGTTCAGCCCGTACTTACCCACCAGCACACCGGCCAGGATAAGGCCGATAACGTGGGGGATACGCAGTCTGCTCAGCAACAGAGGGGAAAGCAGGATGATGCAAAGCACGACACTGAATATCCACGTGGGATCAGTGACCAGGGCAGTAGTTACAGGTATCGAATGTAATATTTGCATCATCTTTCAGCATGATTTTTCATGTTGGACGTTGCAAAGTTACGCATTTTTAATGGAAATAGTGTGATAAATGTACGGGAATTAAGAGAAAATGTGTAATTTTGCACCGGATTTTTGGGATAGAATAAAATTCTGTTTATATATGAAAGTTGCAATTGTTGGTGCCAGTGGTGCCGTAGGTCAGGAATTCCTGAGAGTATTGGACGAGAGAAATTTCCCCATTGATGAGCTGCTGCTCTTCGGCAGCCAGCGTAGTGCCGGAACTAAATACACCTTCCGCGGTAAGGAAATCGAAGTGAAGCTCTTACAGCACAACGATGACTTCAAGGGGGTGGACATAGCCTTTACCAGTGCCGGTGGCGGCACCAGTAAGGAGTTTGCCGATACCATCACCAAACACGGCGCTGTAATGATTGACAACAGCAGTGCCTTCCGTATGGACGAGGATGTGCCCCTGGTAGTACCCGAGTGTAATGCCGAGGATGCCCTGAACCGCCCCCGCAATATCATCGCCAACCCCAACTGTACTACCATCATGATGGTGGTAGCCCTGCAGGCGTTGGAGAACATCAGCCACATCAAGCGCATCCATGTTGCCAGCTATCAGGCTGCCAGCGGTGCCGGTGCAGCCGCCATGGCCGAACTGTACGAGCAGTACCGCCAAGTGCTGGCAGGCGAGAAGCCCACAGTTGAGAAGTTCGCCTATCAGCTCGCCTTCAATGTCATCCCCCAGATTGACGTCTTCACTGATAACGGTTACACCAAGGAGGAGATGAAGATGTATAACGAGACCAAGAAAATCATGCACACCGATGCTGACTGCTCAGCCATGTGCGTACGTGTTCCCTCACTCCGCTGCCATAGCGAGAGTATCTGGGCAGAGACTGAGCGTCCCGTTAGCGTAGAGGAGTTCAAGGAGGCTGTCCGCAACGGTAACGGCCTGCAGCTCGAGGATGATCCCCAGAACAAGGTTTATCCCATGCCACTCTTCCATGAGAATTGTGACGATGTATATGTAGGCCGTATCCGCAAGGATCTGGCCACCCCCAACGGCATCACCTTCTGGCTGGTATCTGACCAGATCAAGAAGGGCGCGGCCCTCAATGCCGTCCAGATCGCGGAGTATCTTGTCTCTTGCGGAGACCTGAAAGCCTGAACCTCCTGACCCTTTATACAAACTATGATTCGGATCTATTGCAAGAACACCGGCACTGCGCAGGATTTTCCCGAAGGGATCTCCCTGCTGGACGCGCTTTCCGCCTTCGATTTCGAGAGGCCCTATCCCATCGTGTCCGCCAAGGTCAACAATGTCTCCCAGGGGCTGAAATTCAAGGTCTACAACAACAAGGATGTCGAGTTTCTGGACCTGCGGGATTCCAGTGGGATGCGTGTCTATTGCCGCTCGCTCTTCTTCCTGCTTTGCAAGGCGGCCCGCGATGTCTTCCCGGATGGCAGGATCTACCTTGAGCATCCGATCAGCAACGGTTATTATTGCAACTTCAACAAGGTGGACGGCTCGGAGACGACGTTGGAGGATGTCGCGCGCATTCGTGCCCGGATGCAGGAAATCGTCAATGAAGATCTGGCTTTCCACCGGTATGAGGTCCACACCGATGAGGCGGTACGCATCTTCAAGGAGCGGGGCTATGCCGACAAAGTCAAGCTTTTTGAAACCAGCGGCACGGTCTTTACCGACTATTATACCCTCGGAGATACTCCGGACTATTATTACGGCCGGCTGGTCCCTTCAGCGGGCTATGTCAAGGTCTGGGGCCTGGAGCCTTACCATGGCGGGATGCTGCTCCGTGTGCCGGATCCCCATGATCCGACCTCCCTGCGTCCCTTTGTAGAACAGCCCAAGACTTTCGAGATGTTCTCCGAGAACCTGCGGTGGAACATCATCACCCATCTCAATACCGTCGGCGATGTCAACCACGCCTGCCTCAAAGGCAACGGCAGCGAGCTCATCCAGGTCTCCGAGGCCCTTCAAGAAAAGAAGATCGTCCAGATTGCTGAGGAGATCGACCGCCGTTACCGCAGAGAGAAAGACCCCGTCCGCCTGGTCCTGATCACGGGCCCC
>JAEEGK010004350.1_pt1 | contig 34877 bp, 22 predicted proteins | sample 8958771 | NCBI WGS metagenome assembly JAEEGK01 (sample SAMN16246547, study PRJNA631951) | gut metagenome | biome: gut microbiome; feature: rumen; material: SC-attached | host: Bos | place: Iran: Karaj | collected 2018-10 | reverse complement strand
CCCAATCCCCAATCCCCAATCCCCAATCCCCATAATTCAAATTTGGTATTTTTAATAAAATATATTTTTTTTTCATAAAATTTAATTATTCTAATATAAATAATAAATATATAATATTTTAAAATATTAATGGCAGATCTTGAAGAATTTTTTAAAGAACAAATTAAACCATATGAAGAAAGATTAAAGAAATTAGAAGAACTAGATAAAAAAAAAGATGTAGAAATTTCACTATTAAAAGCTGCAATTGAACACATGAAAGCAGAAATTGAAAAATTAAAAGCACAGTTAGAAAAAAATAAATTAATTGGACCAACACCAAAAGCTGGAACAAAGAGACCAGTAACAGGAAAAAAATAAAATTTAAATATTATTTTTATTATTCAATTATAATAAATTTTAAATAATAAATAACATTTTATTTTCTTAATTAAGTAATATGTTATTATTTTACTCTATTTTAATTATAATTTACATAGATTTGATAAATTAAAAATAAATAAAATTCTAATCAAAAAAATTTGTTTTAAATATCTTATTTAACTTTTTAATTTTTTTTTCTCTTATTATTTTACTATTTGATTATTTGTTGTTGTTTGTTTATTTTTATTTGATTTTTTATTTTCTTGTTTTTCCAAAAATGAATTTACTTGTTTTAATAATTCAAATTTTTCTGCAATTTCCTTTTTTAATTCAAGAATTTCATTATTTTTTTTTTCAATAATTTTCTCTTTTTCATTTATTTCATCTTCAAGAATAAAATTCTTATTTTCTAATCTATAAATAATAACATTATTATTTTCTAAAGCTTCTAAATTTTTTTTATTTATATATTGAGAAAGAGCAAATAATTTAAATAAATTATCATTTTCTCTTTTCATTGTTTTTAATTCAATTTTCATTAAATCATTATTATTATAAGTTTTACTTTTACCAATAGGTGTAATATCTTTATTATTATCATTTTCTTCTTTTAATTTCTTTTCATTTTCTTCTTTTAATTTCCTTTTTTTTTCTTCTATTCTTTCAAAATAACAATTAGGAGTATCTTTAGAAATAATATAAGGTTCATAAAAATCAAAATTAGAAGGTTTAACTAAATCTAAATCACAATTCCCACAAAATTTCCTAATAAAATTATGTTTAATCATCTCTTCCAAAGAAATTCTTAAATTAGGATCAACAATTAAGATTTTACTAATTAAATCCTTAGCATCAATATCAATATTATTATCCCAACAAATTCTTCCATTAACAATATTACTCATTAAAGTATTTCTATCTTTTCCTATAAAAGGAATTCTTCCAATTAATAATTCAAAAATAATAACACCAATACACCAAATATCAACTTTATAATCATGTCCACTTCCAATAATAATTTCTGGTGCTAAATATAAAGGAGTTCCACAAAAAGTATTTCTAACTTCAGTTAAATTTATATAATTACTCCAACCAAAATCAGTTAATTTAATTATATTATTATTATCTAATAAAATATTTTCTGGTTTAATATCTCTATGAATAATTGGTGGATTCATATTATGTAAATAATATATTGAACATATTAATTGTTTTATTATATGAGATACTTTATCAATTGGTAAAATTTTATTTGGGGAATTTTTTAATAAATCATATAAATTTCCATTTTGTAAATATTCCATTATGAAATAACAATAATTTTCATCTTCAAAATGATTATATAATTTAATACAGTTTGGATGATGTAATTTATACATTATTTCTATTTCTCTTCTAAAATATGGTTTTCCTTCTAAATTATTTTTGTCCATTTTATCAATTAATTTTATTGCATATTTTACTTTTGTTTTTTTGTGTTCTGATAATAATACTTTTCCAAATGAACCTTTTCCTAATAATTTTAATATTTTAAAATCATCTATTTTTGATTCTGGTTCTAATCCTTTTATTACACTTTCACTTATTGGTAAAAAACGATTTATTACATTATTTATTTTTATATTGGAATTTTCATTTGTCATTTTTTTTATTTTTTAAAAAAACAAAAATTTATTTATTTTTTTTTTTGGAAAAATTGGTTAATTTAAAAGATGCTTTTTGATAAAATAATATATTTTATTTAATTTAAAATTCTATATTCTTATTTATTTCAATTTTTATATTTTATATTTATTTTAATATTAATTTTTTTAAAATTATTTTATTTATATAATTAATTTTTTTATATTGTATAAATAAATATTTTCAAATTTAAGGTTTAATAATTAAGGCTTCATGAATTAATGATAAATGTCTGTAAAAAATAATAATGGGATATTAGAAAAATTGATTGAAAATAAACTAAATATTAAAATTAAAAAAATAATTGGAAAAGGATCATTTGGAAGTGTTTATTTAGTATTATTAAATAATAAAAATATCGTTTTGAAATTATTTAATAATCAATTGAAAAATGAAAATAAAATAAATATAAAAAATGAAATAAAAATAATTTTAAATTGCAAATCATCATATATTATAAAAGGATTAAAAGAAAAAACATTAGAATATCAAAATAAAGAAATTCAAATATTATTAATGGAGAATGCTAAATTTCAAGATTTAAATATTTTTTTTTATAATTATTTCTTGAAAAATTTTATAATGATTTTTATAAATTTAAAACAATTTGAATGGATTAATAAACTTCCTGAAATAGGAATTAATTATTTTTCTTATCAAATTGTTAAATGTCTTGAAATATTAAATTTAAATTCAATAACTCATTTTGATATAAAATTAGCTAATTTATTATTATGTGAAAATTTTAGAGTTAAACTTTCAGATTTTTCATTATCAAAAATTTATAAAATAAATGAAAAAAAATTAATTTATTTATCAAATGGAACTTATAATTATATGGGCCCTGAATATTATGAAAAAAATGCCACAATTATTTCTACTTATAGTAATAAAATAGATTTTTTTGGATTTGGTTGTATTTTATATTATATGATAAATAAAGAATTTTTAATTAAAAGAATTAAAGATGAAAATCAAAAAATTATTCAAAGCTCTAAAAATGATATTATTAATTTCATTAATAATGGAATTAAAAAAATAAATAGTATAAATATAAATAATAATTTAAAGGATTTAATAATAAAATTAATAAATCCTATAATTGAAAATAGACCTTCAATTATTGAAATAAGTGATAATGAATGGATAAATAAATTTAAAGAAAATATTAAAAAAATAATTTCAATTAATTTTGAACAACATATAAAAATCTTAATAGAATTTATAAAATTTAAATCACAAACCAAAATAAAAAAAAGAAGAAGAAAATATAAAATATAATTTAAATATATTTTAAGTTAAATATTTATTATAATTTAAAAGGAATATTAATTATTAAAAAAAATAAAAAAAAAATTTTTATTTAAATGTCAAATACACTAATAATAGATGGAAAAGATAATCACGAAGATGAAGAAGGAGTAATGACAATTCATCCATCACACATTTCATTAATTCGTAATTTCGAACAAAAATCTTTTGATAAATGTACAATATTAAATTGTCCAGTTGAATTTTTAACTCCAAAAGGTTTTTTTGGTATATTTAGAGTTTTAAAAGATGGATCTGAATGTGAAATTGTAATTGATCAACCTATTACTGTTATTCAAACTTTAGATGCTGGTGAAATTGAAGGAAATGCTAAATTAGCAGGTTTTAGAGATTTTGTTAATGAACCTTGTGAATATTTATATCGAGATAAGGGATTTGAAAAAAATATGCCTACTATTAAAATAATTATGAAGAAACCTGTTAGGGAATAAAGTTTATTTTTTTTTGAAGTTTATTTTATTTAAAAATTATTATTTATTTATTTATTTTTTTTGGAATTTACTTTTTATAGTAAGAATTATATAAGGTTAAATATTCTTTTTTTTAAGAAATTAAGGGATTTTTTTAATAAGTTAAATGGATTTAAATAAAATCTTAATATAAAATTTTAATTAAAAGTAAATTTAATTTAAAATATAGAAAGTAATATTATTTATATAGAAGAGAAATTATATTAAAAAATCAATTAAAATATAATATTTTTATGATATTAATATTATATATAATAATTTATACAAATAATTTAAATAAAAAAATGAGTTCAATGTTTTCAAATATTTTTATATGTTGTCAAAAAGGAGAAGAAAAAAATGAATTAATCAATAATAATTTGAATGAAGAAAAACATTACAAAAAAATCAAATCAAAAACATCTAATTCAAAAAATTCAAACTCAAATTCTAAAAAAACTAATATGGATTCAAATAAAAAATATTCTTTTATTATTTCTAATTCTTCAATAATGAATAATCAAGAAAAAAATTCTCCAATTAGAAAAAATAATAAATCAGAAATTGATATTGAAAATCATAACATTATATTTTCAAATTATCAAAATGATGAAAATTATAAATCAAATATTTTTTCTTTATCAGAAAATGAAAATTCATCAATTAATATTTTTTCAAAAGAAAATAAAAAACAAAAAACAATAATTAGTAATATTATTTTTGATAAAAGTTTTACTTCTGAAAATTCTTCATCTTTAAAAAATATAACTCAAATTTTAAATGAAACAAAATCAAATAAATCTTCAAAAAAAATATTAAGAGAAACAAAACCACTTTTATTTAATTCTTCATTTCACAAAAAACAAAAGAAAAAAAATGAAATTAACTTAGATTTTGATAATGTTATTTTAGATGAAGAAATTGAATTAGCTCCAAAATTAACTTTAACTGATTATAAAAATTCAAATTTATTTAATGGAAAAATAATTAAAATTGATGCATCTGGTTGTAATGAAGGAATGAGACAAAAAAGAGATGGAATGACTATTTTTGGTTTAAAAGAAAAAGAAAAAGATGAAATAATAAATGATATAATTGTAAATTTAGATGAAGAAAATAATATTTTAATATCTAAATTATTTGTTATATATTATGATAGAAAAACAATAAATTATTATATTCAAAATTTAAATAATGATATTAGAAATAATAAATTAATGATGTATATAAGAATATATGAGACTTATATAAATTATGAACAAAATTATAATTTAAAATATATTTTATTAGGTCATACAATAATTTCAATTTCTTTTTTAGAAGATAATTCTTTATTTATTAAAGTTTTTGATAATAAAAAAGATGAATATGATAAAAAATTTAATGAATATAAATTTCATACATCAAATTCTCCTATTTCAATAGGAAGAGAGGGATGTTTAATTAATATAAATAAAAAATTTATATCAAGAGTTCATGCGAATTTAATTTATAATATTTATAAAAATCAATGGAAAATTGTTGATGGTAATGGAAAAGGGAAATTAAGTAGTCATGGAACTTGGATTATTTTATCTGATAATAAATTTGAATTAAATTCAAATTCTCCAAATTATGAAGTAAAAATAGGAAAAAAAGAGTTTAATATAAAAATTGAAAATGAGTAATTTCAAATTTTGTGTTTGTTTGTATGTATTATTGTTTATTATATATTTGATTAGTAATATATAAATATAGTATATAATTATATTTTGAAAAATTTTAATATTTTGCATTATTATTTCTTTAAGTAGATAAATTTTTTTAAAAATTTCAACAAAAAACAAATTAAAAAAAAAATTTTTTTTTATTTTATATTTTTTTTATTATAATTTATTATATTTTAATAAGACCTTAAAAAAAAAATAAAAAAAACAAAAATAAATAATAAATTAATAACTTATGGGTCCCAAAAAAGGAAAAAAAAAAGGTCAAGAAGACGAAGACAATCCTTCAGAAAACTTTCTTCCAGCATATAAAAAAGCATGTGCAGAAAACTTAGTAACAGCAGCACCAACATTAGTACAAAAAGTAGAAGACACATTAGAAGAAGGAGATGACTTAAACGAAATATTAGTAAATGACAAAATAGGAGAATTTGGAGCAAGAGCCTTAGCAACAGGATTAAAGCGTTCGACAAAAGATGATAAAGGAATGCCAATATTAAAATCTCTTCGTATTTGGGAAGGAGAAATAGGAGATGAAGGAGTAAGAGCAATACATCAATTTATAATAGAAACAAATAACTCATCATTAAATTTATTAGAATTTCTAAATTGTAATATTGGTCCTTTAGGATGTGAATTTATTAGTAGAATATTTGAACCTAGTTTACCTTGTAATATACAAATTTTAACACTTGATTATAATAATTTTGGAAATGATGGTTTAAGTAATTTATTAACTTATATTCCTTCAAATACAACTTTGACTTATTTATCTCTTTGTTATTGTGGTATTGATGAAAAGGGAATTCCATTTTTTGAAAAATATATTCAATCAACTAAAACTTTGGAAAAATTAATTTTAATGGGAAATACTATTAAAGATGAAGGTGTTACTAATTTATGTTCTTATTTATTGAATAATGAATCTATTGAAGAAATTAATATTAATAATGTTTCTTTTGGACAAAATGAAGATACTATTAATAAATTAATTTATTTACTTGAAAATAATCCTAATCTTGTTATTTATCATGTTAAATATAATTTTATTAGTGAAAATAATTTTAGAAGTATTGTTGAAAGTTTAAAAAGTCCTAAAGGAAAACATGTTTATCAATTTAATGCTGATGAAAAATATCCAAAAGATTTGTTTGATTTGTATTTTAAAGCTATGAAAGGAAGGAAATATAAAAAAAAGAAGAAGGGAAAAGGAAAAAAGGGGAAAAAGAAATAAATAGTTGGTTTTTTTTATTATTTTTAATTATGTAATTTTGAAAAATGGATTTTTTATGTTTTTTTATTTTTTATTTTTTTTGGATTTTTTTTTTAATTAATTTAATGATTTTGTTTTGATTTTTTTTCTATTAATTTTTAATTTTTTTATTTAAAAAATGGCAAAATTTGGAAAAGTAATAAAAGAAAAAAACAATATTAATGGTCCATTTAAAGATAAATATATGAATTATAAAGCATTAAAGCAATTAATAAAAAAAATATTAAAAGATAGAAAAGAATTAAATAATAATGGAGAGTCAAATGAAAATGAAGTAAATCAACAAGAACAACAAAATAATGTAATAAAAGAATTTACAGAACTTTTAGAAAAAGAAATGAAAAAAGTTTTTATATTCTTTATAAATAAAGAAAGAAAATTATATAAAGATATAAATCAACATTTATATCAAAAAGATAATTTTAACAAATATCAATTAGGAGAATATTTAAATGAATTTTCAAAATTATCAGAAATAGCAACAAACTCTTTAAATCTTTCAGAATTTGTTTATTATAATAATTTAGCAATGATGAAAATATTAAAAAAATTTGATCATAAAATAATTGGTAAAGATAAAAAAAATTATATTACTAAAGGTTATATTCAAAATAAATTAGAAGAACAAAATAGTGATATTTTATATATGTTAAAATTTAAAATGATTGATGAAGTAAATGTAATTATAGATGATTTGATTCATTTATTAAAAAAAAAATTTGAAAATAATAAATCTAAATTATCAAATAATTTAAAAAATCAAGAATTTATTCAAGGAAAATTAATTGAAGATCTTCCTGATTTTTCAGAAATTTCAAATAGATTAATGAAATCTTATAATGATATAAAAATTAAAATTAAAATAATAGATAAAAATTGTATGGAAGTTAAAAAATTATATATGCCATGGGATGATTATTTAAAAATAAGTAATGAATTGAATAATAAATTACTTCAATTAAAAGAAAATATAACTGATAATACATCAATTTATATAAGTAACGAGATTAATAATATTGAAAATGAAAGTACTACCTCCTATGCAGATATTTATCAAAAAACAATGAATATTATAAAAAGTACTTTTCTCTCAAAAGAAAATAAATATAATATTTTACTTATATTTATTCAAACTTTATTATTTACTTTTAGTTATTCTGTTGTTATACCAAATAATACTTTTTTTATTAATGATTTAGGATATTTTATCTATTATAATGGTATTATTATGGGAATGACTCCTTTAGGAATGTTATTTTCTATTTCTTATGAAACTTTTTGCTTTCAAAAATCTTCTAAAATTCCTATTCTTTTTTCCTTTTTCTTTATGGCTGTTTCAAATTTACTTTATTGTTTATCTAATAAATATGAAAATTTAATTTTAATTATTATTAGTAGGTTTTTATTAGGTATTTCTAATCATAGAACTAATAATAAAGTTTATTTAACTAATTTTTTACCTAAAAATAAAGTGAATTTATATATTATTTATTTTCATGTAATTTCTATGTTTGGATTAATTATTGGCTTTGGTTTTAATTTAATTTTCAACGACATTCAAATTAATAAATTTATAAATCAATATACATTAGGAACTTGTATTTCTTTTATATTATCATTAATTCTTTTTTTATTAACTATTTTCGTTTTTAAAGAAACAAATACTTCTAAATTTAATATTTTCAATTTTAATGATAAAACAAATGAAACAAATGAAAATATTAGAAGAGAAACAATAATGATAAATGATATTAATGAACAATTAGGAGATTTTAATAAAAAAAGTAATTATAATGATACAAATTTAGTTTCTAAAACAGTTACAGATATTACAACTAAAGAAAAAGAAACAATGCAATATTTATATAAACCTTTTTTTGTCTATCTTTCAATTATATTAGTTTCTAAAATTACATATGAATCTATGATTATAATGACTTCTGTTTATTATTTTCAAATTGGAAATAAAATTAAAAGTGCATTAATTTTATTCTTTTCTATTATTCTATTACTTATTTGTGAATTAATTAATATAAAAAGAGGAAAATTAATTTCTGATAGAAATATGATATTAATATTATTATGTTTTATGGTAATAATTAATATTTTATTATTTTTATTAAAAAAATATGATGAAATTAGTTTTATTGTTCTAATTATTCTTGGATTCTTAGAAGAATTAATTTCATCCAAATTTTTTACTAAAATAATACTTGATGATTATATTTTCTGTGAAATTCAAGGAAATATTGTTTTAAATATTTTTGGTAATCTTGGAAGAGTAATTGGTGCAGTATCACCTATTTTTATTGGAATTAGCAGTTATCAAATAGTAAAACAATATATTCATTTATCATTATTTATTCTATGTATTATAAGTATTGGATTATTTGGATATTATTATCACGATATGAGAGTTAAAGCAATTAGAAGAGTTCTTGAAAGAGAAGAAAATGATAAATTTATAATTACAGCAGAAATATAAAGAATATATTAATATTTCTATTTAAAAATTTATTTATAAATAATTTCAAAAAGATTCTTTATAAATTTAAAATCAAATAACAATATAAAAGAGAAAAAGAAATGATAAATTAATTAAAGTTAATAAAGAAAAAATAAAAATACTATTATTATTATATTTTATCTTTTAAATTTATTTTTTGAATTTATTTTAAAAATTATTTAATTTACATTAATATTCCTGATATTAATTATTTATCAAAAGCATATTTCATATTTTTCCTAGTTCAATTAATATAAAAATTAAAGAATATTATATATAATTCATTGACAATATATAATATCTAAATGACATAAAAATCAAAAAAATAAAAATAAACAAAAAAAAATAAAAAATTATTTTTTCCCATTTTGTCTCATTTTTCTTTCTAATCTCCCAAATTTTTCCATAGTAACTTTCCATTCTTGAGCAATATCTTCATATAATTGTCTTTCTTTTTCATTTTTAGCATTATAAAAAGATCTAAATAACCAAATTAAATCTTCTCTATATCTTCCATCAGAAGGTAAAACATATTCACAAGGTTTAAAATAATCTGGAATTTGTGCATCAATATCCCAATAAAGTTTATTATCAATATAAACTTTTTCTAACCAACTTCCTTTAATTTTAGAAATAATATTTTTATTACAATCAAACTTATATTTTTTTCCAAAATCCCATTCTTTATCATTATCAAACTTAAAATTTTCTTCATATTTATGATAAAAAATTTCTCCTTTAATTTCATGAAAAATTTTTTTATTTTCATAAAATTTAACAATACTTCTTAATTCATTTTTACAATCAATACAATTAAAAATACCTTCATATAAATTACTTCTTCCTTTTTCAGAAGAAGCATTTAATAATTTAATTTTAGGAACAGTAAAAGTAATAATTTCACCTAATTGAGGAAATTCTACATTAACAGGACCTTTTTGAACAACATAAACAGTAGAACCAAAACTTTCAGTATTAACAGAAAAAGCAAAATAACCATGAATTTTATATAAATTTTTATAAATAATATAAAAACGAGAAGCTAAGGGAATATGACTTACTTGTTCAACATATAATTTTGTACCATTTGATAATTCTGCTTGAAATGTTTCTCCTAATGTTGGATTAAATGGTTTTAATTGCTGTACTGGAATATATAATCCTGATATTCCAAATGTTGTTATTAATTTAAATCTTTCTAAAGGAGAAATTTTTGGATTTGATGCTGGAATTAAAAAATAATTTATTAATGAAAAGACATTTGTAAATCTTTCCATTAAACATTTTGGTTCAAACATTTTTATTTGAAGTGATATTGTATGTCCAAATGGAACTTTTAATATTTGCCATATCATATTTGTTATTAAACCTGAATATTTTTTTGTTACTTTTGGATCTATTATTACTAAACCATTTTTATTATCTATTTTTATTCCTTTGTATATACCTTCTTTTGTATAGTCTGGTATTCTTAACCAGTCTTTTATTTCTATTAATCTTGGTGATGGGAGAATTAATTTTTTTTTGTTTTTTTTCTCGTATAAAAATGTCTTATTTCCATAAAAAAATGAAAATGGATGAAGTTCAGTTGATGAATACATATATGGATTTTTTGAATTTAAATATAAATCATTCTTAAATTTTATTTTTGGAGATTTTTCATATTCTTGAATTGGATATTTTACTGAACCTAGTTCATATAATTTTGGAAGGAAATTATTTTTTTCTTCTATTATTTCTTCAATTGAATTATCTCTGTTTTGTAATATTGAAGTATATTCGTTATCTGAATTATTATTATTTAAATTATTATAATTACTTGTTTCATTTATATTTAGTTTGGAATTTGTTGAATTTTTAATTGTTATAACGTCATTTCTATTTAATGATGAATTAATTGAAATAAAAAAACTTTGTTTAAGTACATTTAAATCTATTTCTTCTATTTTGTGTAAATCACCTTTTAAATGTGGAAGCATTTGAAAATTCTCTTTAGAAAAAAGAGATGATAAAAATATTTCATTTATATCTATGAAATAAGAATTTTTCATATTAGTTTTCATATTTTTCTTTATTTAGATATTTTAAATAAATAAAATTTTTTTATTAAATTGATTATATTTGTAATCTTTAATATTTTATTTGACAAAAATAAAATTGGAATTAGGGGAAATATATTAAATTTAATTGTTTATTTCGTCATTTTAATATTTTTACAAAAAAATATATTAATTTTGGTTACCTAGAAATAATATTAAATATATAGAAATACATTTTGAAAAATAAATTAATTTAATTATTATTTTATATGATATATAAGAAAAAAAAAGTGATAAAATAAATTTGGCTTTAATTTATAAATGATATTATCTGATAAAATACAAAGATTATTGGATTTTAATGACTATTTCATATATTATAATTAAAGAAACTATTTATTTTTTATTTCATTTTATTAAAAATAAATTAATCATTATATATATTTTTTTTAATAAATTATTAATTTATATTAGAATAAGAAATAAGTTTTAATGTTTAATTTAAAAAATAACAATTAACTTATGATTAAATTATTATAAAAAAAATATTTAAATTAGATTTATAATAAATAATTTTTGTTGAATGTATTTATTAAAAATAATATAAAAAAGATATCTATTTATAAATATTTATAAATTATAGTAATAGTCAAATCCAAAAAATATTTTTGTTTATGAAAAAAATCTAATATATTAATATAATAGAAAACTATTAAGAAATTCAAAAAAATATAAGAAATAAATAAGATAACCAAAATAAATAGAATTAAAAGAAAATAAAATAGAAGATATGACTCTTAATTTTGTAAAAATATATAAAGTATTTTTCAAAGTTTATTAAATATAGATTTAAGGAATAACAAAAAAAAGTTTTTTCAATTTTTTAAAAGATAATCCTATAATTTTGAAGAACAACAAATGTCATTTATAATTTTAAATTTAATAATAAAAATTATAAAAAAAATAAAATTGTTTATAAAAAAGAACTCATATTAACGCTCCTATACATAAAAATAAAAAAGATATCTATTAAATATAATGTATTTAGAAAATAATAATGATGAAAAATCTAATAATTTAGATAGTAATGTGGGAAATAATAAAAATAATGAAATTAAAATTAAAAATTTTCCTTTTATTAATGAAGATTTCATTAGAAAATTTGATTATAAAGGTTTTTTAAGTTTAATAGGAGAAAACTGTGAAAATTTTTTTCAAGAAACATTTGAAAAGAATATTAAAATAAATGAATATTGTATTATTTGTAAAAAAGAACAATTTTATCCTCATGAATTAATGATTTATTATAATTTCCCAGAATTCATATGTTACTTAAAATATTGTTTTTTATATCAAAAGAAAAAATATTTAATAAATAAACAAATTTTTGAAACAAATCAAAAAGAAATTGATGAAAAATATAAAGAAATATTATTAATCCCAGCAATTAATTTTTCACCACCAAAAATATTATGTATATATTGTTTAATGAAATATTTAAATACTTCAAATTGTATAAAAGTATTTAATTATTCTTTTTTGAAAAATTATGAACATTTATTGAACAAAATGAATTTGAGAAATAATAATTCAAATAATATTAATATTTTACCTATTAATCCCTTTAAAAATATTTCTCATATTAATAAAAATTGTATAAATGAATTTATTGGAAGGAAAAATAATAGATATGAAAATAATATTTTAAAAAAAAATAAAAATGAAGTATTAAATGAAAAAAATATCCCAGAAACAAATTTTTTTATTATTAAAAAAAATAATAAAATAAAAAAGCAAAATAGTAACAATAATAATTTTTGTAATGCCAATAGTAATAATTCTCCAATTCTAAATAATGAAATTATACATTTTAAAAAAATTAATAATAATTGTAATAATATAACAAATAGTGATAGTAAAAGTATTTCAGAAATATATCCATGTCATCAAAACGATATTGAAAAAGATTTTAGTATTTCAAAAACATCAGAAATTAATGAAATTGAAACATTAAATAAAATATTTAATAAAGAACCAATATATAATACAATAAATCCTTTATTTGAAGGTCAACAAATTCCAAAAATATTTCAAACTGAATTAAATTTAATTTTTCAAAAAAATATAAATTTACTTTATATTTCAATTACAGATTTAACATATATTTTTTATTTATTGAATAAAGAACGGAATAATAAATTTAATCAATTAGATTATGAAAATTTATATAAAAAATTTTATATTAAAGCTAATCAAATAAATTATTTTTTAGAAAAAATTAATTTATGTATGAAAAAATATCAAGATAATATTATTTCTTTTGAAAAAATAATTATAAAAGTAGAAAAAAATTTAATTAAATATTATTTTCCTATAGAGCAATTTAAATATATTAAAAATAATTTCAAAAAAGAATATGAAATTTTTAAAGAGAATTATTTATCATTTTATAAATATCAAAAGTACATTATATCTATTATTAGAAAAGTAATAACTATTTTTAAAAGTCAAAAAGAATTTAATAAAATAAATAATTCTAAAAAATTAATAATTTAAGAAAAATTAATATAAAAAACAATTAAAAAAATTAAAAATATTATTAATTAAAGAAAAAAAATTTTAAATATAAAAATAATATTTTAGTCTAAAAAAATTAACTTTAAAATTTAAAAACATAAAAAAAATGAAAAAAAAATTATAAAAAATGAGAAATACTAATTCATTAATAATCAATGATGAAGACAAAAGTGATGACGAAAATGAAATATCAACATCAAAAAAAAAGCCAAAGCAAAATATAGAACAAATAGAACAGAAACCATTATTAGGAATAAAAGAAGAAAGAAAAATAAATTATGAAAGAGAATTATCACCAGATTGTTTTAATGGTATAGACAATGCACCATCAAGTATATTACAAAACATTCTTAAAATAAAACCAAATGAAATATTAGATTTACTTATAAAATCAAGAAAATCTTTTTTTATGAAAGTTAAAACTGAAAAAATAATGACTTGGCAAAAAAAACAAATTGATCAACCTTTATTAGAAATGAGTGATAATTATAAAAAAATTGCACTTCAAATATTTCGTAATTTATTATCTTATATGAAAGATAGAAAATCAACTAAAAAACCAATTTTACATGCTAGAAAATTTTTAAAATTAACACTTCATTCTAATCAATTAATAAAAGATGAAGCATTTCTTCAAATTTATAAACAAATTAATAATAATACAAATTATGAAAGTAAAATTAGAGGATATAAATTTTTAGCAATTGTTTCTTCTTGTTTTGTTCCTTCAAAAAATATTTATGATATAATTTTAAATTTTTTATTTTTTGAAAATGATAAAGAAAAAACAGATATTTCAATAACAAATCATATAAAATTTATTTTTGCAAGATTATTAAAAACAAATGAAAAACAAAGAAAAATTATTCCTTGTACAGAAGAATTAGAATATATAGAAAATTTAAAAAGTATATCAATTCCATTATATTTTTTTGAAGGAAATCAAACAAATATTAATATAGAATCATATACAACTGTTAAAGATTTAAAAAAAAAAATGATGGAATTTTTAGATTTTAATATTCAAAAAAGTATTTATTATTGTATTTATGAAATTGGAATTATTGATGAAGTAACTTATGAAAAATATATTGATGATTCTGAAATAGTTTGTGATATTTTAGCATATTGGAAAAGTGAAAAATTAAAAGCAGAAAAAAAAAATAAAAAAGTAGATTTTAATTTTTATTTAAAATTATTAATTTATTATCCATTTGAAGAAACTGATGAAGAGACTATTTCTTTAGTTTATTTTCAAACTCTTTATGATGTTATTTCTGGTAAATTTAATTTAAATAAAAATAAAATAATTAAACTTGCTGGATTACAATTATTAAATGATTATGGAAATGAAAGAGAAGATGCTTATAATAATTTAAAGAAAAATTATAAAAAATATATTCCTTCAAATAAAATAAATTTAATGACTAAATCTCAATGGATTGAAAAAATTATGCAATTTTATTCAATAATATCATCTTTTCCTAAAAAAGAATCAAAATGGAATTATTTAGAAGAAATAAAAGAAGATAAATTATATCAAACACAACAATTTGAAGCAAAATTTAATTTTTCAAAATCAGGAACAAATGATGATAATATTACTGATGATTGTATAATTGGATTTAAACCAGATGGTATTATCATATTAGATTCTGAAAGAAATGAAATTGTGTTTTATAAATATGAAATTATTATGAATTGGGGAATTTCAAATAATCAATTTATTATATGTATTTCTAATAATGATAATGATATTAGAAAAGTTTGTTTTTTTACTACTCAAACTAAAGTAATTCAAAATATTCTGGAAATTTATTGTAATATGATTGCTGGAAAAGATATAAAAGAAATACAAAATATTATTCAATTAAATGAGAAAAAATTTGAAAAAATTGATTCTGGAAATAAAGGTTTTAGAAATAGTTTTTTTAAAAAAGATTTTAATAATAATAATTTTGAAAAATCTAAATTTGATGAAATTGATAATTCTAATCTTAATGAAAATTTGGTCCCTTTGCAAGAAGGAATGAATGAATTAGTTTGATTTATTAGATAATAATATTTAAATTTTTTAATTTCCAAAAATCGAAAATAAAAAATTAAATTTTTATAAATTATTTTTCGTATTGGAAAAATTAAGTATTATATTAAAGTATTTATTAGGGATAGTTTTAAAATATTGTAATACTAATTTATTAAAAATGATAATACCTTCTTTAAGTTAATTATTTATAATTTTTAAATTTTTATAAAATCTAATTTTAGAATAAATTTATTAAATAATAAAATTAAATTTTTAAATGAATTTAGGTAAACCAATAAATAATATAAAAACAAAATTAAGAAAAGAATTTTTTATCCAACCTCTATCAAAAGATAATAAAGATAATAAACAATATACAAATGAGATAAATAAACTTTTTAATGACCCAAATCATTATTTTTCAACAAGATTAAATGGAAAAGAAATAGTTATAGGTAAAAAATTATCAAATATAAAATACCATAATAATATACCATTAATACAAACTAAACCTACAAAAAAATATTTTTTTTCAAAAAAAAGAAGTTCACAAATAGCAAATTTAAAAGGAAATATAAATATTCCAAAATCATCAATTATTAAAATTAATTCAAGACAAAGTCAAAATTTAAAACCTAATCAAAAATATATTGATAATAATGGTTTAAAGGAAATATATGATAATTTTAAACATATTCAAAATACATCTTCATCAATTTCAAAAAAAAATTTAATTAATCCTGATAATATAATTAAAAAAGAAATAACACAAATTTTTAATATTCAAACTAAATCATTACATAAATTTTTAACTGAAAATAATCATAAAAATAAAATAATATCAAAAATAATAAAAAAAACAAAAAAACCAAAAAAAGATATTTTAATGAATACATCACATTTATTTAGAGTAAAAAAAGAATTTATAAATCATATTCAAGATGAAAGTAATAAAATATCACAAAAACCAATATTTTGTTGGAATACTTCTTTAAGAAATACAAATAATTCAAATAAACAATATTTTGTTAATATTGGTCTTAAAAATCCTGAATGGTTTTTATTTAAAAATTCAAATGATGATTTAATGAATAATGAAACAATTAGAAATCCAAGTTTTGATAGAAATGTTTATAAAAATAAAAGTTTAAGAACTTTTTTTCATAATGAATATTTAAAAAAGAATTTTCCTAAATCTTATTCTTATTTCGAAAATTTAAATTCTCAAAATAGTGATAATAATACAAATGAATTTAGTGATAGTATTTATCCTAGTGAATTTAATAGTTTACATATTAAAGGAAAAAATTTACTTTCTTTTGAATTAGGGAATTCTAAATTATTAAAAGGGAAAAAAATTTTAAATTCTAGTGATTTTTCACCAGATCAAACAAAGGATTTTATATTTAAAGATTCTATGGATTCTCCTAGTTTTAAAAGTTCTTTTTCATATAGAAAATAATAACAAATTTTATTTCTTTAATGTAATGATATATTATTAAATTCTATTTTTTATATAAACCAAAAATATAATATTAATATATTTATATAATTTTATGATTTAATAATAAGTAAATTTTTAAAATTTATATTTTAAATATTTATTTTTTCAAATATAATAAATTTATGGAAGAAATGAATAATAAAATCTTAATTAAATTAGAAAATCAATTTTATTATCCAGGTGATACAATAAAAGGGAATATATATATAGATATAGAAAATAATATAATATCTCCAGGATTAGAATTAATAATAAAAGGAAAAGAAATATTAAAAGCAAATCCAGAAATATATGAAGAAGAAGATGACAATAATATTGAAAATACTGGAAATAATAAATATGATAATTTAAATCAACCATATAAATATTATGATAATATAGAAATATTTAAATCAAATATTTCCATAACAAATGAACAAGAAGTAAAAAAAGGAAAATATACTTTTCCATTTACAACAAAATTACCAAATTCAATTCCAGGAACATGTATAATATATGATAAAAACATATATGGTGAAGTATATTATTATATAAAAATAAAAGGATTAGACTCAAATAGAATAAAAATAAAAAAAGCAATTCCATTAATAATAAGACAAAATATAAGTGATTTTAAATATAAAAAATCAAATTCATTAACTAAAACTTTTCCTAAATTTTGTTGTTGTAAAAAAGGAAATGGAAAATTAAATTTAGAAATAACAAATGATTATTTTTTAATAGGAGAAAAATTAAAAATAAATATAAATGTAGATAATAGAGAAGGAAAATTAGAAGGTGGGCCAATATCAATTTATTTATATAAAAAAATAACACTTCATCCAAATAAAGATGATATAATAGAAATACCAAAAATAATTGCAACAGATATTAATGAAAATAAAATATATGCAAATGATGAATATTCAACTTTAATTGAAATTGAAAATGAATTAATTTATCCTGAATCAAATGAAATATTAAAAAATTTTAAATTATATAAATTAATAAAAGATATAAATAAAATAGTAAATTTATCTTCAAGTTGTTTATGTAAATCTTTTTCTTGTCAATATGAATTTTTTGTTAATGTTAATTTTTCAGGTTGGATTTCTGATGAATTTGGAATCTTCATTCCTATTATTTTATATCCTGATGAAAATATTTTTAATTATAATTATGATAATTTAATTGATGAATGGGAAGGAAAAAAAATGGAAAATATAAATATTAAATTAAAGAATTCTAATGAAAATATTATTTATACAAATAAAAAATTAATAAATAATAATGTTGAGTTGAATTATAGTAATAATAATGATAATTCTGAAAGAGAATTAAAACATGATATTAAAATTCAAGAAATTGAATTAACAGATTTAAATAAATATAATTATAAAGATGATGAAAAAGAAAATAAAAAAAAGAATGAAGAAGATATTATAAAAGAAGAGATAAAAGAAAATATTAATAATATTGAAAATGAAAAAAAATCAGAAAATGGAATGATAAAAAAAGAAATTAATAATATTGAAGAACAAACTATTATTTCTGAAGATTCAAAAAACAAAAATACAGGTTTTAAAAAAGAATTTAATAAAGATTGGATAGATGATAACATTGATGATGGCGATGATGAAGATAATTAAGATAAATAAAATATTTATATAAATTAAATATAATAATTATTTTTTATTTAAATCAAATTTATAAATTTTAAAAATAAAAAAATTATATTTAATGGATAATGAAGAAATTACAAAATATCAAGTTCAAAATATTGATTTCATATTTTCAAATTATTTAAATTTCCCAAAAGCTGAAAGAACATATTTTTATATTGAATTATTGGAAACTCCAGTTAAAATAAATGAATTATTTAAAAAATATAAAAATTATTTATATGGTTTAAGTATTCAATCAAAAGATTTAGAAAATAAAAAAATTACAGGCGAAGAAACAATAGTAATAACAATTCAAACACAAGTATGTTTTTTTTATATGGAATATAGAATATTACTTTTTCTTGATTTATCACAATCAATGATTAATTTTGATTTTGATCAAAAACAAATATATATAGAAAAAATAGAAATATATATTAAAAATCTATTAGAAAATTTCAATAAATTTGAAAGAGAAATATATAATATAAATAATGAAATAGTAATATTTAAACCTAAAATAATTTTAGGGATAGCATGTTCATCAAATGAAGATGACTTATCAATATTATTACATGAAATAATTTTAGATTCAAAAAATTTAAATGATTATTATTTCAATTTAACAATAAGAAAAATAAGAAATAAAATACTAAATTTTAATGAGAATAAAAAAATTCATCGAATTCCAACAATTTCAAAATTAAATGGGCATATAATTAATCCATCTTATAATAATAGTAAAGCTTTAGATATTTATATTAAAAATCAATCTAATATTTTAAATACAATTCTTGAATATAGTTTATATTGTTTAGATTTATTACCAAGAACTGCAACTCCAATTTTATTTTTTATTACTGATTCAAATATAAATTTTTCTTCTCAAGGAAAATATAATAATATATTAATGCAATATGGGAGAATTGATATTTCAATTCAAATTTTTGATTTATTCAGTCCTTCTAAAAATAATATTTTTTCACAACCTTCTTTTTGTAATTCTATTGATTTATTAAAATATATTGCTAAGTTTACTAATGGAAATTATTTTAATATTGATTATTTAAATGATTTTTTTAAAATTGAAAAAATTGAATCTAATAAAAATTTATTATCATTTAAGGAAAAGGTTAATGAAAATAATGAAAATAATAAAAGTGAAGTATCAATTAATTGTAAATGTTGTAAAAATACTATAAGTATGTTCTTTTGTAAAAAACCTTTTTATGAATATGATATTCAAAAAAAAAAAATATGTATTGAACAAAATATAATCAAAAAAATAAAGTTTAATATTAATTCAATTCAATATTTCAAGTCATATAAAGTTAATTTTATGATAAAAGAAAAGATAACAAATTATGAATTAAAAGTTCCTTTTTATTTAATTTCTCAAGCAAGAGTAAGAGAAAGTTTCTTTTATAAAAGATCAAAAAAAAAAAATTCAAAAAAATTTCAAATTTATTTATTTTCTGGAGTATGTATAATATATAGAATTATTCCAAAAGAAAATGATGAATTAATTGAAGGATATAATATTCAAATTGATATTAAAGCAATTCCTTCAATATTACAATCTTTGAAAATAGAATATATTAAAAATTCACATGATATTGAAGTAAATAATTCAATTTCAACACATGCTGCAATTTTAAAAAATTTTATTCAAGAAATAATGTGGACAGATAATATTATTTCTTTCTTTTGTAATAATTTTTCAGAAGAAAAAGATTTTCAAACTGAAAAAGAGTCTTTTATAAATAAAAATAAAATATTATGGGATTTAATTTTTCATTTATCAATTCATACTTGGCATAGATTTTTTGATGTTGATATTTTAGAATCTTTAGTTAGTAATAAAATAAATGATATTAATGATGAAAATATTATGTCTTTTATTTTAAAAGATAGAAAATTACCTCTTTCATATAAAAATCAAAGAAATTTAATTGAAAGTCAAATATTTAAATTTTGTGACACTTATGAAAAAGATTTAAAAATTGGAATAAAATTAATTCCAAAATCAGAAAATAATTCTAAAAAAAAATATAATAATGGAATTATGATAATTCAAATTGATTGGATAAGAGATAATTTAATGTTAATATATATTGGATTTTTTCAATGTTTTCAAAATACAAGAATTACTTTAAGAGAAAAATTAATTAATGAAATTCAAAATACTACAAAAAATAATGATATAAATATTCAAACTACTCCATTTCATTTAAAATTATTATTAACTAAAAAAATTAGTATTATTCAAAATCAAGAATATTTAACAACACCATATAAAATAAGAGAGAAAAAAGAAAGAGACAATATTATAAATGAAGAAGATGAAAAGAAAGCAGGAAGTATTTTTAGTTATACTGTTGGGAATAAAATTATATTATCTTATTTAATAGTTATTCGTAATGATATTATTTTATCATCAAGTAAATATATTTTAATGAGATTTATTAAGTCTTTAATTCATCAAAGAATAAAAGAAAATTTTTCAATATTAAATACTGATATTAATTCAGTTACATTAATTTCAAAAATTAATGTTTTAAATATTATAAATTATAAAGATATTCTTCCTGAAAATATATATAAACATCAAATTGTAATTATTTATACAATTTCAACTGCAGATGAGGATAAAATTAAAACTGAACTTGCAATTGAACCTAATCATTCATTTTATATTTTTAAATGTAAAGATAATTTAGTTAATATTTATGATAAAGAAAATTTTGTAAATTCTGTTATTTGTTTTACTCAATATTCTGAATCTTTTATTTTTAATTCAATTAAATTATATGCTACTATTATGAAGTCTATTGAAAATAATATTAATTCTCAGAAAATTATCAATTTTTTTTTATATAATTCAAAAAATAATAATAAAAGTTTTAATGAAAAAATAAATAATTATATAGAAGATCTAAAAAGTTATCTAAATAATTTTAAAGAGAAAATTAATACAAATAAATTTAATGATAATTCAATACATGCATTAACATTTATCAAAAAATTTGATTTTTATATGTTTAATGGATATTCAAAAAATCATCAAAATAATTTAGAATATATAATACGAATAATTCATACTTTAAATGGTATTTTTAATATAATTAAAGATTATTCTTTTAGTAATGTTGATAGTATTATTTATTATGCAAAATTATTTTCAAAATCAACAATAATTTTTTTTTCTTTCCCTTCAACAGAAGCATTATTACAAAATACTTATGATTTACATGATTATTGTGTTCTAAGTATAAAATTTTATTATATTACAATTGATTCATTAAAACAAATGGAAAAAGGATTATATGATTTTTTACTTGAGCAAAAAGAAATTTTTTCATATAATACTAATAAAATATCAAATAATGTTACATCAATTTTAAATGAATATAATGAACAAAATAATTATTTAAATAAATCACTAAATTCAGATGAATTAAAAAACTTAATTAATAATAATGAATTTTTTGATATTAGTATTGATGAATTTTTAAATAATTATTACATATTTATAAATTATTATGTGAATCTTGTTAAAAAATATAATGATATGATAAATTATTTATTATATGATAGAAACAAAATAGAAGATTTTATAAAAGAATTATATTCATTTAATATATCATATCCATTAACAAATATTTTAAATAAATCAAAAAAAGGATATGATTTTATTATAAATCAAATAGATGAAATAATTAGATATCATTTTGTTCAAATATATGACAATTATTATACAAATGAATTTCCTCAAATTGAAGAATATAATCCTAATATATTTGATTTTACAACTGATTTTGTTAAAAAACAAGATAAAATAAAACAAAAAAAATATCATTTTATTATGGAGTTATTATTAGAAGTAAATGAAGAAATTTATCCACTTAAAATTGATAAAGAATGTTCATTTAAATTATTTTTAGAAAAAATAAATTTTATAGGGGAAAAAAATATTAATTTAGATATTAATTTTTATTTTATTCCTTATTTTAAAGATTTCTTTACTGAAACAGAAAAAGAAGAATTTGTAAAAATTACAAATTCAACAAAATTATCAATTTCTAATATAAATGGATATACAATTTATTTTGATATAAATGAAAATAATGATGAAATTCAAAAACAAATTCCTTTATATTTTGAAACTGAAAAAGAAGAATATTATTTTATAATAAATCAATCTTTAAAATCATTTTTAGATAAATTAAATAAATATATGATTTCATTTAAAACAATAAATGAAATTGAAAAATTAAGAAAGGAAATTAATAATAATAATATGACAGATAAAGAATTAAATAATAAATTAAATCAAGGTTATTTAATGATGGAAAATATCCAAAATGAATTATATTTACGAGAATTAAAAACTTTTTCAGTTGTTTCTAATCATGATATTTTTAATTATATTGATTTATATTTTATTAAATTTTCTGATTATTATATTTTTAATTTTATTAATAATGAAAAAGATGAAATTGAAAAAATAAAATCTTATTGTTTAATTACAAAAGATAATGATTGTTCTAAAGAATTATATAAGATTCCTTTTTGGATGAAATTTAATTTTATTAATGATGATAAATCTGATGAAACAAATTTGAGAAATATAAAAATTGATATAAAATGGTTATATATTACAAAAAAAAATAATCTTAATTTTAATGATAATGTTAAAGAACTTATATTTAGTTATATTGAAAAAAAATTGAATCTTATAAATAGAAGAATTATGATTGATAATTTAAGAGAAAGTAATTTTTATAATTATAAAATATATTATAATAATAATAAAAAAGAAGAAGAAAATAATTTTGGTGAAATGAAAAATAAAATGGAAATAAAAATTTTGAATAATGAAGAAAATGAAAAAATAAATTTATATTTCCAAGAAGATATAAAAAAATATTTCCAATCACCAAATATTGACAGTTTTACAATTAATGAAAATTTGAATACTGATAAAATTTTTCAATATTTACAAAACTATTTTAAAAAATTTTTTTCTATAAAAAACATTCAAAATTATTTTAAGATAGAGAATAAAAATGAAAAAGATCAAATTTTTATAGTTTCTTTAGTTTTAACTGATATAATTCAACCTAAATTTAATAAAAGTAATACTGTAAAAAATATACAATCAATGTCTTATTTGTCTTTAAAAAATAGTTCATATTCTATTTCAAATGATTCTTCTATAATATCATCAAATGAAAATATTATTTATGAAAAGAAAAAAATATTAATTCAATTATATGGAATTGTTCAACCTTCAACTTTTATTTTAAAAAAAATAAGAGATATTGTTAATGATCAAATTAAGTTAGAAAAGTTAAATATTTATATTCTTTTATTGAAAAAAAAATATGAAATAAAAAAATTACCTGAATGTGATATTTTTTTAGAAAAAAATTATGTTGAAAATATTATTGAAAAAAAATATGAAAATATAAAAAAATTTGATAATGTATTACACTTATTATATGAAAGAATAAATAAAACTTGGGATAAATTATTAGAAAATAATGAAGAAATAAATCATTTAGATAATGAATTATTAAATACTTTTTCAGATATATATGATTTAACTAATAAATTTCATGAATTTGAAATTTTAACAAATCTAGATAAATCACACATGAATTATATAATTAATTATTTTTCTTCTTTTAAAAGTAGTAAAACTAGAATTTTTAAATTAAATAATTATATAACCAAAATTTTTTTAATTTTTGAAGATTTATTGTATTTGGATTCAGATAAAAATAGTGAAAATAAAAATAATATCAATAATGAAATTAATAATAATAAAAATAATAATAAGATTAATAATAATAATAAAAATAATAATATTAATATTAATAATAATATTAGTAATAATAATATTATTAATAATAATAATAATATTAATAATAATAATAATAATAATTTAAAACCCTCAAATTCATATATTCAAAATACTGAATATGCATTTATAATAACAATAACAAATATAAGTGAAGAAGACAAAAATAAAGATTCATATAAATTTGAAATAATAAAAAGAAAAAGAGAAGAAATATCTCGTGAACAAATAAAAGATTTAATAGATAAAAATGATGAATTAAAAACAATAATATATAAATTATTAGTTGAATTGCAATATATAATTACATTATCAATAATGAGTGAACCTATTGAAATATAAACAAATGATTTATTAATAATATATATATAAATAATACAATTATAATTCACATTATTATAATAAAATTAATAAATATAAGTAAATTTTAATATAAATTTTAAAAAAATAATACTAAATAATAAACCAAAAAACCAAAAAAAAAACCAAAAAAAAAAGAAAGAAAGATAATAAAAAATAAAAAAAAAAGAAAAACCAAAAAAAAAAAAGGTAAAAAAACAGTATAAATAAAAAAAGAAATGCTAAAAAAAATTCATGAAAAAAAAAAAGAAAAAACAATTATTCAAAAAAAAAAAAAAAAAAAAAAAAAAAAAAAAAAAAAAAAAAAATAAAAAAAAAAAAAAAAAGAAAAACCAAAAAAAAAAAACTCATTTATTTAACAGGGCATTTATTTTCAACTCTATAATAATAAGAATCAACACAACCTAAATAATGAAGAATAAATCCAACATTAACAAAAATATGTAAAATTTGATGTGAAGCCCCAATATAATCAAATTTTCCTTGAAAATATTTTTCAGGTATTCTCAAAGTATACATTAATCCTCCAAAAACATAAGAAATTCCTCCAAGATACCAATAAATTAAATGAGGACTTTTCTCAAATCCAGAAACAAAATTTCCAAGAAAACTCAAATGTAAAATTGGAATAGCAGTACTAATTCCTAAAGTTAAAAATAAAATTCCTCTTAATTTTCTTCTTCTTGGAATATGAAAATCTGGTGTTAATGAAAGACAAAAAACACTAAATGAAAAAACTGAAATAAAACTTAAATAAGCAGTTGAAAAAACTAAAAAAAATAAAAATTATGAAAAAAAAATTAAAAAAAATAATTTTACATGATTCACAATAAAAAAAGTAAAAATAAGGAGGAAAACAAGAACCTGCAATTAAAAAAGTAATTCCAGCATAATCTAATCTTGACATAATTTGATAAATATTTTTTGACATTGTTCCAAATAAATGAAAAGATGCAGAAAAACCTAAACAAACTATTGCAGCAAATAACATAATAAATAAAGGCCATCTTCTTAATTTATTATCATTTTCATCATTTAAAATTTGATTATCTGAATCTTCTCTATTTAATATATCTAAAACTTTATTTCTACATATTTCCCATTTTAATGTTATATCATCTATTACTTTTGATTCACTTTTTTTTTCTAATTTTTCTAATATTTTATTAATCAGGTTTTTTACGTCATTTATATACTTTTTTATAAATGATGTTATTTGATTATTTGGTAATATATTTTTAAATAAGTCATTTGTTTTATTATATATATTTTCAATGTATATTGAAATTGATGGTGGATTTATATATTTTTCTTCTATTTTATCTTTATTTAAATTATCAACCCAAGGTGATATAATATCTTTAATATTATTTATCATATTTTCATATCCTACTACAGTTAATATTTTTTCTTTATAAGCTGATATATAAATTCCAGTATAAAATATTAAAAAAATTGCAGTAAAAGCTCCTAATAAATGAGTCCATACATTCATTGTTTCATTATGACATTTAAATAATGATCTAAAAACTTTTGAAACTGAATTTATATTTAATAGATATCCTGTTTTTATATATTCATTATCTTTTAAGTAATCTGGTGCTTCTTCATATCTTCCGATTAATATTTGAGATTCTGTTATAACTTTTAAGTCATTTTCTATTTCTGGTTTGTCATATTTGGAATTCTTTTGCTCTTTAAAATATTTTTTTTCTTTTTCCTGAATTGACATTATAAAAAAATTTTTTTAATTTTTTTTTATATTTGTTTTGGATTACGTAATTGGATATATTATAAATAGTTTATTTAAATGAATTTTATGAATATAAAATGACATTATTAAGGATATTATATTTAATCACAAAATATTTGGTTAAATTTATAAAAATAATTTTTTTTTAATATTTGTTAGAATTTCTTTAATTATGAATGAAAAATTAATATTAATAAATAAAAACTAATTTAAAGATATCAAAAATTTATTTATAAATATATTTAATTAAATAAAAATTACTTTTTTATTTTTTTTAATTGTTATTTTTTTTTTTATTAACATATTTCCTTTATTTAATCTATTTTTTTTTTTAATTCTTCATTATCTTTATTAACATTTATTTATAATAATTTATATTTATAATTTCTTTTATTAAAATTTTACTTAAAAAAAAAAATAAAAAATACAAATCCCAAAAAATACATATAATAAAAAATAAATATACCTGAAAAAAAAATAACATTTAAAAAAAATAAAAAACTCAAAACACAGTATCATTATTATATCCTCCATACTTAATAATCCAAGGATCTTTAAAAATATCACTTAACTTCATTCTTTGATCAACTTCCTTCATAAGTAACTTATCAACAAAAATATTAGCTTCATGAGAAATTTTTTTCCATATATCATTAGGATATTCAACAGGTTCATAAAGAGTCATTCTAATAATTTCTTTTTCACTTTCATCATCAAAAGGTAAATAACCACTTAATAACAAATAAGAAATAACACCAATACTCCAAACATCAGCACTAGTACTATATTTTTTCCCTAATAAAACTTCAGGTGCCATATAACCAATTGTTCCAACACATTCATTAAAAGTTTCTCCTGGTTTAATCATTTTACTAATACAAAAATCAAATAATTTAATATCAGCAAAATCAGAATCATTTGTCATTAAAATATTTTCTGGTTTTAAATCTCTATGTAATATATTTCTACTATGAAGAAATTCAACAGCTTTTGATAATTTATATATTATTTCAGCTGCTCTTGATTCTGTTAATTTAAAATTACGTTTTTCTAAATATGTTAATAAATCACCACCAAAACAATGTTCCATTATTATATAAATATATTCTTCATTTTCTATTATATCATATAATTGTAATATATTTTGACTTTGTGTTATTTTTAAAATTTCTATTTGATTTCTTGCATTTATTAAATCATTTGTTGTCATATCTCTTTTATTCATTATTTTAATTGCAACATCTCTATTTTTTCCTCTATGTAAACCTACTCTTACAAAACCAAAACGACCTGATCCTATTTTGTCTTTTACATTATATGCTTCATATAAATCTTCATAACCTATTGCTTTACGTATTGTACGTAACCACATTTTATAATTTTTTTCACTGTCTGTATAATATTTTCTTTCTTTTTTTGGATATACTACACTAAATGCAAATAAATTTATTCCATTATGTGTTAATGGCATTCCTTCTTTTATAAATACACCATTTAAATTATGTAATCCTGAATGAATTTTATCTGTTTCGTTTTTAAAAAAAAATAAGTCTTTGAATATTAATTTAAAATACATTTTTTTTAAATTTTTATCTGATGTTATTTTATATAAATAACCTTCATAATTTATTGGATTTGTATCTAAATCATCAGAATAATGAAATGTATTTTTATTTAAAATATTATTATTATTTTCATTTAATAAATCACCATATGTTCCTTTTTCTTCTATTTCTACATTTTCATTTACTATTGATTTTATATTTGAACGTTGAAATGTTCTAGTTGGATGAATAGCAAATAAATTTTTATTATTATTATTATTCATTTGATTATTAAATTTAGTTACTTTTGTATATGATTTAAATCTTTGATATGGATTAATTATTTTATTACTTATTAATGTTGCTGGTTTATATTTTGATATTGGACTTGGTGACATTATTAATTTTAAATTTCCTTCTTGACTTATCATTGATTGTTCTAAAAGATCGTGTTGTGTTTTTTCTCTTATTGTTGCATTTTCATATATTTTTTGATAATAATTTAATGTATCATTACTAAATGGTCTTCTTTCATATAAAAAAATTAATAAAAAAACAAAAATATCTGAATTTATATTTTCAATACTATATTTAAAGAATGTTTCATCAATATAATCAGAGTCAAAAATTCTTTCTAAAGTTTTATTTATTTCATTAATACTTTCTTTTCTATCATTTACATTTTCTTGTTCAAATTTCATTTTATAATGTAATAAAAGTTCATTTGAATTTAAAGGAATATATGAAAATACTATTCTAATATCTTCTCTATAAACTTTACCATCTTTATCAAAATCATAAAGAGAAAATATTATTTTTATTAATTTTTTATAATTTCCAGTAAATAAATCCATTAATCCATTTACAAATTCATTTTTATTTAAATATGGTTTTTGGTCATTTGCAAAAACGTTAAATAATCTATCACTAATAATAACTGGTAAATCATAATACTAAAAAAAATTAAAAAATTTTTTTTTAGAAATTATAAATTTAAATAATACTGTTGAAAATGTTAATCTATTTAAATTTTTTCCTTTTTCATTTCCTCTATCACTTAATTCTTTCCAAATATCTCCTAAATATTTTTGTAAGTAAATTGTATCTTTTGGACGAAATTCTTCTAAAATTTTTTCAAAGTTTACTTTTGAAAATATCATTTCATTTCTTTGTGTATTTGATGATGATGCATAACTTGATATGTAATTATCACTTACCATATTTCGACTCATACTCATTTTTTTTTAAATTATTAAAATTTTATTTTAATATATTATTCTTTTTTATTTTTTATCTTTTAGTTTTTCATTATTAATTTTTTTTATTCCATTAAATGAACATTAATAATGAAAGTAAGGAAATTGAAAAAATAAATTTAAGTGATTTTGATAAATGTCTTCTTTTATATTTAAATGTGGATGAAATATTAAATTTTTCTAATAATAATGAAAATAAATTAAGTGAAGGAATTTTAATTTGTTTAAGAAAATATAAAGATATTCAATGTGGAATTTTTTCAGGATATAATTTTTTAGATGATATAAATGAAGGAATATTAAATAATGAGAAAACAAAAAATTGTTTTTTTATAAAAATGTTAAATATTATACAAGATAATCAAAATATTAATTTAAATTCAATAATTGAAAAAATAAAAACTGAAATTAAAAATGATAATTCATTAACAGAAGAAGAAACTTTTATTTCATTAATATTACTTTTATATTTATATTTCCATGAAAATGTATGGGGACCTTCATTTACTTTTATTAAAGAAACTGAAAAAATTGATTTTGAAAAAGAATTAAATAAATTTAATGATAATTATTTTAATAGATTAATTAAAAATAATTTATTAAAAGAAGAAGAAATTGCAATTGAATTATCATCTTATGGAGAAGAACCTTATAAATATTCTCAATTTATAATATTTTATTATATTTGTTATTATTTTATTTGTAATTATAAAAAAGATTCAGATTTAAAATTTGATTTTAAAAATTTTACAATTATTAAATTATGGAAAATTAGAATATTAAAAGTATTAAATCAATTAATTCAAGAACCAATTGATTTAATTCAAAAAGAAATTGATAATTTATATAATGAATTTAATATAGATAATTTAAATATTGATAATGAAACAAAAGGTTTATTACAAATTGAAAAATCTTTTTTTTACATTCGTTATTTTCATAATAAAAAATGTATAAATATGTTAGAAACAGCAAAAAAAAATTTAAATATTGATATTAACTTAACAGGAAAAATGGGAAAAAAGACAAAATATCAAGAATTTGATACTCCAATTTTAGTAGTTGACATAAAAAATGAAAATAAAAACATAAATGAAAAAGACAATTTAACATATGAAAATAATATGACATTAGATTCAATAAACAAAGACAATCCATTATTAGAAAATATAAAATTATCAAATCCAGAAGAAGAAAAATATTTTTCAAATCAAATAATAACAATAAATGATCAAATATACATTTGTGCATTATTAAATTATTTAAAAACAGGATTACCAGACGAAGATTTAAACAGAGAAATAATATTATCATATTCAGAAAAATCATTAAAAAAATCATTTGATTGGTTAGTATATTCAAAATTATTATATCATAGATCATTAGCAGAAGATAAATCAACAAAAAAAATAGAAAGAAGTTTATTACAAATAGAATCTTTATGTAATCAATTTAATGATAGAGAACCAATACCATATAATAGATTAAAATATTATTTTATAATAGAATATCCTTTAATATTTGATTTAAAGAAAAAATATGCTGAAAGTTTTATGAAATTTGGTGCAGTGAAAACTGCATTTGATATATTTAAAAGTTTACATATGTATGAAGATGCAATTAAATGTTTATATGTATCAAATAATAAAGAAGAAGCTAAAAAATTATCAAATGAAGTATTAAGTAAAAAAGAAGAACCTGGAATTTATTGTATTTTAGGTGAATTAGAAAATAAAGTTGAATATTTTAATAAAGCTTTAGAAATTACTAATAATAAATATACAAGAGCTTTTCGTTGTTTAGGAAGATATTATTATATTAATAAAGATTTAAATAAAGCTAAAGAAAATTATGAAAAAGCAATGGAAATTAATCCAATTTTTCCTGATATTTGGTTTAATTTAGGAATGATTTATATGCAAGAAAAAAATTTTCAAAAAAGTTTAAATGCATTTAGTAAAAATTTAAGTATTAATGATTCTAATTGTGAAGTTTGGGGAAATTTAGGAGTTTGTTTTATTCAACTGAAGAAATTTAAACAAGCTATTAAATGTTTTGAAGAAGGATATTTAAGAAGTAATAAAAATTGGAAAATATTAGATAATTTAATTTATGTTTCTATTGAATGTAAAGATATAAATAAAATTATATTTAGTTTAGAACAATTTTATTTTATTGATCAATATCAACAAATTAAAGTTGGTTATTTTTATTATTTGACTAAAATTTATTTAGAAAATTTAAAAAGTTATAATGAAAGAGATAAAGTTTATTTAAAAGAAAAAATTTATGGATTATTTTTTAAATTTAGTGAAGTTGATGGATTAAAACCTGAAATTTGGGATTTATATGCTTTGTTTATTGAAGAAAATGAAATTAAAAATAATAATAATGAAGGTAAAAATGATAATATTTATGAAAAAATTGTTGATGTTAGATTAAAAGAAATTAGAACTTTAATGTTAAAAAATATTGAATGGGAAAAAGATGATAAAATTAAAAATATTTTATCTGATATTATTAAAAATATTAGATTAATTTTAGGTAAAATTATTTTAGATAAAGATTTTATTAATGATAAAAAAATGTTCATTGATGGAATTGAAGAAAAAATAAATAATGCAAATAAAAAAAAATAAATAATTTAATGGAATAAAAAAATATATATATATATATTAAAATAAATAATAAGAATTTTTTATTATTTTATCTTTAATTATTTTTCTTTTTTTTCCCAATATATTTTCTAAATAAAATTTCTGCTGGTTCATATGTAAAATAATTATTTCCTAAACTATTAACAAGAGAATCATTAGTTGAAAAATTATTATTATAACTTGAATTCAAATTTGATAAAGATATTGAAGAATCAATTAATTTTTTATTAATAAAATTATTATAATATGAATTAATTCTTTTAAAAGTATTACAAATGTTTTGATATTGTTTATATTTTTTTCTCATTAAATAAATATGTTCTTTTGATTTTGAATGAATATTAAAACTTATATATTTTTTATGACATAAATCACAAAAATTTCCTAATGGTATAATTTCACTATCAATTTCTTTATTACTAGAGAAAATATTTGAATCATCTTCTTCATTTATATATATTGAATTTGCTTCACTTGATGTACAAAACAAAGAATAACCTTCTGGAATCTTATTATGAAAAGTTGGGAAATTATATTTATTATTTGATTTTTTTTTAAATGATTCATAAAATAATTTTATATCAGAATTTCTGTTTGGAATATTAATTGCAATTAAAGCATTTAAATTTATATTTCTTGGTAAACCATTTTCATATAATAATTCTAAAGTACTTTTTTTGTTATTATATTTACTTAATATTTCTATAAAATCTATTAAAAATAAAATATATAATTATTATACCATTGAAAATAATGCAATTAAAAATATTTTTTGGATGATTTATAATTGTTTTATAATATCTTTTCTTATTATAATATAAAATAATTCCTCCTTTATTTAATATCAATTCATTAAATTCTTTATATGATAATGAATATAAATCTTCAATAATTATCCATATATCATCTAATAAAGAAGAAGAGATTGTCTATATATTAATATAATATAATTTACACCTAAATTTTTTTCAATTAAAGTACATAAATATTTCCTTTTATATATATTACAATTTGGTAAAAAATGGAAAAAATATAATCCTTTTAAATCATTTCTTCTTTCTAAAGGATTTTCAGAAGACATTAAAAAATTAATATTTTCCTCATTTTTGATTTTTCTAATTTGAACTTAAAATAACAAAAAAAAAAATAAATTTACAACATAAAAAAACATTTCAATAAAAATAATTAAAATTATAATTTAGATAAAAATTTAATATACTTATTAATTTTATCAAGCATATTTTTTGAATATTCCAAATTATGAAATATTCTACTAACTTGAGTTTTTTTATTAAAAGCCAAAATACCATTATATTCAAGGGCATCTTTAATTAAAAATATTATTAAACCAGTTGTAGCACAAATTTTTGAATAATAAGAAGGTACAATTTGATTTTTAATATTACTGACTAATTCTTCTATTAATAAAGTATTTTTATCATCAAAATTAAAATTTTTAGATAATTCTTTTATAAAATCTCCTTTTTTTCCTTTTGATTTATTATTAAAAAATTCACAAAATTTAATCCAAAATTTTCTATCATTTTTAATTTCTGCAATTTCTCTTTCATTTATTAAATAACAAAAACATCTATAAACAATATAAATTTCATTTAATTCATTTTCTAAAAAATTTTGATGAAATATTTTAGTATAATCTTCATTATTTAATAATTCAATTGCTTTAATTGTACCTTTACTCATTTGAAATTCTGTATAAGTTTTATTTAACTCTTCTTCTGAATATTTTGATTTATATTCTTTTATTTTATCTTCTATTGTTTTTCCTTCTTCAATATTTGATATTTTTAATATTACATTTTTTATTTTATTTAATCTTTCTATATGATATTGTTTAAAAGTTTTTGATGATAAAATTAAATTATTTTTATCTTTTAAAGATAAATATGATAAAATATTCTCAAACCAATTTTCATTACAATATATTTTTAAATAATGAGCAGCATTTGTTTTTATATTATTTTTTTTTTCATTTTTAAAATTATGAGTATGAATTGTGTTAAATTTTTTATTTGGATATGTTGTATTTTTTACATTTAATTTATTATAACTAATATTATTATTATTATTTGGTTTTAAAGTTCTTTCTGTTTTTGAACGAGTCATCATTTTTTTTTTTTTTTCTTTTGGTTTACTTATAGTTATAGATGGTTCTGTATTAATATAATGAACTTCTTCTTTTTTTTCTTTTAAATTTGTTAATGTTTTACTTCTTGTTATTGTTTTACTTCCTATTTTTGTATGAATTGTTGATTTTTTTTTTTTTTCTTTTTCTTTTTTTTTTTTTTTTTTTTTTTTTTTTTTTTTTTTTTTTTTTTT
>JAEEGK010004349.1_pt1 | contig 34885 bp, 24 predicted proteins | sample 8958771 | NCBI WGS metagenome assembly JAEEGK01 (sample SAMN16246547, study PRJNA631951) | gut metagenome | biome: gut microbiome; feature: rumen; material: SC-attached | host: Bos | place: Iran: Karaj | collected 2018-10 | reverse complement strand
GTACATAATTTTTTTCTGTTTCTTCACAAACACATCCATTTTTACAAACAAAAAATGTATAACTGGCAACATTAGATATTAAATTATTTTGAGAATCATAAATAGAATATTCAAATGAATATTTTCCTATTTTATTCGCTAAATATCTAATTTTTTGTGAATAAATTTTCATTTGATTACCAATAAAATTTTGTTCTTCATATTTATTATTATTATATACTGATATTTGACCTTGAAAATCATTATTTTTTGTAATTTTAATATAATGGGCATTTTGATCACTTATAGCAAAATCAATAAATTCTGCATTTTCAAGAACCATCTTTATTATCTTATCTTCAAGAACTATTTTACAAACTGTATTGTCTATTTTATATCCATTTTTACATTTTTCACAAGTACAATTAAAATAATAGCTTTGGCAATTAGAAATTTTTTCACAACAATTTCCACTATCTATATTTTCTTCTGGATTTTCCTTATAAATATAATTATCAGAAGAGCATTTATTACAATTCATTAATATTGATGAAACTGAAGATAATTCACATACTTCACAATGTGAATCACAAGAAGATAAATTTATATCACATAAAAGTATGAAATGTAAAGCAGCATAATTACTACTTTCACCTAAACCAGAATAATAAGTTAAAGTACAATCAATATTATATTTTTGTTTAACATTTATATTATCAAAATTTATATTTGAAGTAATCTCTCCATTATTTGAATCCGTTAAAACATCATTACAATTATTTTCATAAACTACAATTTTAGAAGGGATATTATTATTATTATTATTAATATAAGTATTAAGTTTAGTTGATTGATCATCTTTAGGTATAATAACTTGACTGTAATCAGAACACATATAACTACTTTTTGTAATTTTATGTTGATGAAAATAATCACAATTAATATCTCGGACAGGAGGATGATTAGCAAGAATATAAATATCTCCACTTGGAGTTATAGTAAAATCTCTCATATAATGAGGACCTCTGCTACTTTGTGGATCATTAGCATAAAGTTCACCTTGACCTTTAATTTTTTTATTTGAATCATATAATATATAATGCGGTTGTTCTCTCTCACCTCCTGGACATGATATTATTATATAGTTGTTTGCTAGTTTATCTATTGAAAAACTCTCTGATGGACATGTTAAATCTGCAGTAAATTCATTTAAATTATATTCTCCTTTTTCTTTGTCATATTCTCCTTTTGAACAACATACTTTTTTATTTCCAGTATTCATAAAACAATTTAAAATAATATTTTGTGTTATTTGTATTGTTTGTAATTGAGATATTGAATTACATTCTCCATTTAATGTAATTGTTTTTTGTGACTGTTTATAAATATCATCCCCCGAAGAATAAAAAATTCCAGAAGTCATTTCACTTGGAGAATAAAGTAAATAAATATATTCATCTATATCTGGTTGGTAATATACATTTAAAATTTTATTATTATTCCTACATAATGATAAAAAACCAGAATTTAAAGAACTACATGTATAAGTATTATCTAATGTACATTTTATTACATCACAATCACCATTTGTATTTATAATTGATGCGATAAATTCATTTTCATCCACGGAACTTAAAGAATTTAATTGAGAAAATTCTATGTTAAAAGGTGATAAATTATTATTATTATCATTGGAAGTTTTATTACTTTCATAAACTGTAAAAGTAAAATTATTTGCAGAATTTTTAGTAATGGAAACAATATAATACATTAGTTGATTATTATCATTGTTATATTTATAAACTAAAGGATAAGAAGTTCCTAAATATTGAAAAGGAGTATTTGTTATATTATTTATATTATTTTTTAAATATTCTACTGTCGCTGTTTTTTGTTCATGAAAAATTAAAAATAAATCATCTGTTAATGCTCTTGCTACTACATTAAAATAATCTGTTGATAAATTATCTATTCTATCATCACTAGCTGATTTGATTATTTGTATTGTTAATAAAAATGTAATGATAATTATTAATTTTAAAATCTTTAACATTTATTTATATTTTTTATTTTTTGATTTATATTTAACAATTTAAAAACTTCATATGAATTAAATAAAAATTAGAATTATTAAATAGTATATTGTGGATTAATTATGTAATAATTATTGAATTTAATAATTATAAGTCGTTTTGACTTTTTGGTATATTCATTTTTCTATATAAAAACAAATGAAGATCCATCCTATTATTTGTGTAAATTCAAACAATAGTTAATACATTTTCATATTTTTATTTAAATATATGATAAATAAATGAAGTTAAATGTAATAATTAAAATATTTGTTTGAATATTATCATCTAAAAAATTTAAATATATTTTCTGAATAGAATCATAAAAATGGAAAATAATGATAAAGTTTTTAATATAAAATGCCCAGAGGTGAAGAATTTCCTTTTTTAATTTGAATTTTATTAATGAAAATATTTTAAAAATAGAATATAAATGTCATAACCAAAACTATCAAGAAATTTCCATAGATAATTTTTTTTGATATTTTTAAATCTAATAAGTATGAAATGTGTGATGAAAAATCATAATTCAAGTGTATTTGTGGATTATTTTGTAAAGATGATTAATCATATTTTAATATCAAAATATAATATAAATATATTAAATAATGAATTAATAATTGAATATCAAAATATTAGTTATGATAATACACAATATTTTAATTTATTTAATAATGAATAATCAATTGAATATTTTTAAATTTATTTTTGAAAATATTGAAAAGAATAAATATTTTAAGGAAATAAAAATATTATATTCAATATTTCATAATTCTTTATTTAATATAAATAAAGGAAATTATAAATATTTAAATAATACTAAAAATTTAATGATTCAAATAAATTATTATTATAAAGATAATAATATAACAATTAATAAGAATGATATTAATTATATAATTTCATATTATTCAATTGAAGATATAAATAAAAAAATTCAAATATTAAATAAAAGTTATTATAATGCTATAAAAGAAGAATTAGAAGGATATTCTGAAAAAATAACAAAAAGAAAAAATTAATGTTAGAATATAATTTAGATAAAAAAGGAGAGAATGTTATTATATTTTTTTTCATAAAACAATAAATTATAAAATATTTTTTTATTGTTCTTCTTTAAATTCTTTAGATTTATTGAATTTTAACATAATTAACGTAAAAATACGAGTCATATGTTTTTTTCTTTTTCTTCAATTTCTTTGAATTTATCTAATCTAAATACAATAAATGTAACAGATATGAGTTATATGTTTTATCATTGTTCTTCTTTAATTTCTTTAAATTTATCTAGTTTTAATACTTGTAATGAATTTATATACAATTTATACAAAGAATATATCAAAAAAATTATCTTTTAAATTTATAAGGAAATAATATATTACTTCTTTCAATAATTTATATTACAAAAAAACACAATATCATTTTTTATATTTGTTCTATTTATATTTTACAATTAATTTAATTAGAAATTAATAATAGATGTTATTTTAGTAAATTCAAAAATTTATTAAATAATAGAATAAAAAAAGAAAGATTTTAAATGGAATAAATATGTTTTTCATTCCAAATTTTATAATTTTATATTTCATTTATTCTAAATATAATAATTTCAATGAAAAAGATATTGTTTATTTTTCCCTTATATTTCAAATAAAATTTAAATAAAATTTAATTAAAATATTAATAAAAAAAAATTTTATAAAATTAATAATTATATATTTCATTTACCTATCTTCTCAAAGATACAATTTATTAATATTATACAAAAAAAAATAATTTGTAAAAATTATAATTTTAAAATAAATATTACAACAAATTTCATTTAATTAAAATCCACCTTGAAAAAAAAACAAACTCAATGGAAAATCTAATTTTTTTCAACCAAGAATTATACTATAAATTAAAAATAAATAACGTTTTAATAGAAAAATATAATGAGATAGAGAAAGAGCTAATTTTATTAAAATCATTATTCGAAAATAATAAAGATTTAAAAAGTGAAAAGAAAAATTCCCCAAAAAAAATAAGAAGAAAAATAAAAAGAGGAAGAACAAAAAAAGAAAAAATTAAAAATAAGAAAAAAAATCAAATTCATTCAAAAATGTCTTTTGATAATATTTTAAGGAAAATTAAAGTAATGTTTCATGGATTTATAATTAAATTTGTAAATGATTATATAAAATTTCTTTATGATGGTTTTCAAAGATTTCGTTTAAGAAAAATTTCAGGTGAAATTACTCAAAATGTAACAAAAAAACATAATATTATTCTTTCTGAAGAAACTTTAAAAAATTTTTTATCAAATAAAATAAGTTCTAAATACAAACAAGAGAAAAATAAGAATAAAAAAATTGTTGAAAAATTATGTTATTTAAAAACCGAAATTAAAGAATTATTTGATATGCCTTATATTATTTTTTATCAAAAAATTTTTCTTTGCAATAATAGGAAATTTTTAGAAAAAAAATATGGATTAAGTAAAAAAACTTTAACTTTTAATGATAATTTACAAATTTTATACAAAAATGAGACTGTTACTTATTATAGAGAAGTTGAAAAAATAGGAAAAAAAAAATTTTTAGAATTTTTAGGTTATAATTTTAAATCAAATATTGAATTTGATAATAATAATAATTTTAATTTTGATAAAAGTAATTATCCTTTATTTAAGGTTAAAAAAGAAAACGATGATTCTTATTAATTTATTTATTAAAAATTATTTTTTAATATAGAATAAGTTTTTTTTCTTTATTTTTAGATTAGGTGTTTTTAAGTGTATATTTTATATTAATTGTTTAAATATTTGATTTATATAGAATATAAAATTATTTTAATTGATTCTATTATAGGATTTAAATTTATATTTATTTAGTTATGATTCTCATATAATACTACAAAATAAAATAGTTTAAATAAAATTTAATTATTATTTTTGTATATATAAAATAGTAATTTACTTCTTTTTTTTTTGTTTATTCAGGATCACAACATAATAAAAAAAAAAATAAAAAAATAAAATATAATAAAAAAAAGTTAATATTCAAATTTAACTTTAAATTTTTTATTTAATTAATGCTTTATTGCCTTGTTTCATTATTAAATTTAATTAAAAAAAATAAGTTTAATGTCTATTTAATATTTAATATTAAATTGATATTAATTAATTTTTAAGATGAATAAAACCAATTAATTTATACGTCATAAATACTTTAATTTAAAAATAACAAATATTGTAAAACTTATATTTCTTGAGTTCCAATAAAAACAATGATAAAAAGAAGAAAAAAAATAATGAAAAGCAGAAAAAACTTTTTAAAAAAAATCCTTTTTTTTAAAATATAAGAAAAAAATCCCTTAAAAAATAATAAAAAAAAAATATTTAAACCATTTTCATTATTTCTTTATTATAATGATATATCAACAACAAACATTAAGTTATACTTCATCTGATTTTTTTGAAGAGAAAATATATTTAGAACTGGAGAAAAATTATGAAAATATTCAAAAATTATTAGATATATTAAAAGAAAGAATAAAAATATTTGAAATTTCAAAATTAAAAAAACTTCAAAAGACAGAATCAAATAATAATATATCAAATAAATTATTAAAAAAGCAAAGAGGGCGTCCAAAAAAAAATGAAGAATTAAAAAATATAAGTATTCATTCAAAAATGTCATTTGATAATATTTGTCAAAAATTAAAAGTTTTATATCATCATTTCTTACTAAATTTATGTAATGATTTTATTAAAAATTCATATAAAGGGTTTCAAAAATTTAGAATTAGAAAAGTTTCAAGTTCAATTACTCAAAATGTAACTAAAAACTATAATCAAACTCTTTCAAAATGGAATTTAAAACAATTTTTTTCTAATCAAATTTCAAGTAAATATAAAAGATTTTCGGAAAATAAAAATGAAGAAAATATTAATAAATTATGTTTTTTTAAACCAAAAATTAAAGAATTATTTATGATGAATTATTTTGATGTATATAAAAATTATTTTATTTATGGAAATAGAAATGAACTTATAAATAAATATGGTATCAGTAATAAAACTTTATTATTTGAAGATTGTTTAAATAAAATTAAAAAAAAAGAAAATGAAGATTATATTCAAAAAATGAATAATATTGCAAAAGGCAAATTTATGACGTTATTAGAAAATGGAAAAGATAATAATATTAATTATTATTCTAGTGATTATTCTACTGATAATAATAGTTTGTGTAATAAAAAAAGAAAAAGAGAGTGAAATGATTTTATTATAATTTTATTTTGTTGAAAAACTAATATATTTTGACGTCATTAATAAATATATATTATATTATTTATTATTATTATTTGTTTTTTATTTTATTGTATTTTTGTATTTTAATTAAAATTAAATTTTTTTTGAGTTAATTTATTTTTTATTATATTTAAAAATTTTTATTGAAATAAAAGTTAATTATTCTTAAAATATAAAATTTTTTAACTCTTAAATTTATATATTATTTTTTTACTTATTATTTTCTCTTATTTTATCAGCAATTACAAAAGAGAAAATATCAGGAATGATTTTTAAAATTTCATTAAATTTATTTTCTTCGATTTGAATATCTTTAGTTTTCATAGACTCTAAAATGACTTCTTTTATAGCTTTTATATTATATTTTAAATTGGTTTTATCTGTTTTTTCTGAAACACATTTTTTTAATTTTTCAAAAACTTCTTTTCCATATATTTTTTCTAATTTTTTTTTTTTTTCTTTTAATTCTTGAATATCATTTGAAGATAAAAAAATAAATTTATATAATTGTAAATTTGTTCCTAATTGTGCTTCTTTTTCACTAATATTATTGTTTTCTCTTAATTCATTCAAATTTTCTTTTTCTTTTTCTTTTTCAATATTAATATTGCTTATATTTTCTTTTTCTTCTTCTCCATTATAATAACTTGATAAAAGATTCATAAATCTATTTACATTATAATATTCAACTTTTTGTTTTAAAGTATTATTATTATTATTATTATTTTCTTTATCAATATTTACTTCTTTTTCAGCGAAAGTTAAGTAATTTTTTAAACTATCAAACTTAATTTTAACTTTATCTTTCTTTTCTTTTTTATCATTATTTTCACTTTCTTTATTCCCAGAAGTTTTCCCTTTTTTTTTAAAGAAATTCTTAATTTCTTCTTTTGTTGCTTTTTTCTTAATTTTTCCTTCTTCTTTATTATCACTTAAAATACCTAAATTTTCATCTTTAATGTCATCAGTTTTAGCTTTCTTAACTTCATTTTCAATATTAATTTTATTATTATCATTATTAATAATATTTTCTTTTTTTGGGAGCATAATATCAACATCATCATTTCCAGGAGTAATATCAGAATGACTGAAAATACTTTGTTTTAAATTTTTAATAATTTTAATTGAAAGATCTTTATCATAATTAACTTCCTTAAGTAAAATATTAGTTCTTTTTTTAACAACATCACAATTTAAAAGATCAATAATAGAAGGTCTTAACTCAGGATTAACATTAAGTAAACTATAACATAGATATTTTAAATCTTCACTATAAAAATTATTTTTAATTTCATTGAATTCTCCTTTCATAATATTAATCATTAAAGTAGGTAGACTATTTCCTTGAAAAGGATAATTTAAATCCATTAATTGATATAGAATAATTCCTAAACTCCAAATATCACTTTTAAAAGAATAAGCATGATCTTCAAAAACTTCAGGTGCAATATAATAAGGAGTTCCAATTAAAGTTAAAGTTTTTTCCCATGTTGTATTTATATTTTTAGATATACCAAAATCTCCTAATTTAATCATTGAACTTTTTGTTAAAAAAACATTCTGTGGTTTTAAATCTCGGTGAATTATTTCTTTTTTTTGAATATGATATAGAGCAAAACATATTTGAGTAAACCAATCAATAATTTGATTTTCTAGAAAATGAGAATTATGTTCTTTTTGTTCTATAATTTTATCATTTAAATCTCCATCATCTGCATATTCTGTTACTATATTTAATGTATAAATTGGCTTTCTTGCTATGAATACTTCCTTTAATTTTATTATGTTTGGATGATCTAATTTTTGTAATATTTTTGACTCAAAGTAACATTCTTTTCTTTGATTCTCTTTTAAATTATTTATATCTATTGTTTTCATTGCAAAATATTTCTTTGTTTTTGTCCCTTTTACTAAATATACTTTTCCATACATTCCTTCTCCTATGAAATTTATATATTTGTAAGTTTCTGAGTCTATCATTTTTTTATTAAAATTTTATATTTTTTCCTTTTTTATATTTATACATTTAAAAAAATTTTTTTTTATTTTTGATTTTAATTGATTTTCATTTTTGTTAAAATTTTATATATTTTTTTATTCATTTTATTTACAATTTGATATAATTCATCTCCTGAAAATAAATTTAATTTTTTTTCAGGAATAAATTCATATAATCCTTTTTTTAATAGTATAATTTTATCTTTATATTTTTGAATTTCATAATTAACTCTTTATCAATATAATCTTCAACATTATTAAAATTGGTTTGGAATTTTCCTCCTTCAACAATTAATTCATTTCCATCGATTTCATAAAATAAATTTAAATCTTCAATATTTTCATTTCGATTAATTTTAATCAATTCATCATTTAAATAATTAGTTGTATATTGTAAATCAAATATATTTATTCTTTCTCCAATTATATTTTTACACAATAATTGAGAAAATTTATATTTTAAATTAATTTGTAGAATGATTAATAGATAATCTACAATAATTCCTAATATTTTAAAATAATATTATCTTCAAAAGAAAAATAGATTTTCCAATTATTATTTTAAATAAATTTTTATTTGTTATTTTATCAAATAATAAAGAATAAAATTAAAAAGAGAAATTTTTTTATTTTCTTCGTATGATTCAAATGTTAATATTATCTGAATAATTCATTCTATCATTTATATTTCTAACAATTAAATTAACTTTTCGTGACATTTGATTTTTTTTATAATTAATATATTTTTTAAAATATTCATTTTTGATTCTATACTTAATGAAGAATTATCAGTTTTAAATATTTCTTTTTCATTTAATATTGGATTATAATCAATTACTAATTAATATTCATTATTCAAAGATAATTTCTTTTTTTTAATTTATTTCTGTTTCATTACCACATCCAAATAAACAACAATTTAAATCTTTATATGTTGTTTTATCATTAAATTCTCATAAACAAATTGGACATATTATATTTTCTTCCAGTTTTGTTGATAATTTTAATTTTCAAAAATTAGAATGATTTTGACCCATTTAAATTTTTATTCAATTTTTAATTTTTTATGTTTTTGTGATGAAAAAGAAAAAATATTTATATGAAAAGAAATTTAAATTTAAAAGAAAAATAATTTAAAATAAAAGGAAAAGCTTAATTTAATTAATATAACAATTAATTTATAAAAATATTTAAAAATTATTTTTTCCCAGCAACATTTTTTTTTGTTCCTGTTTTTGGAGCAGGTCCAATTAATTTATTTTTTTCAAGTTGTGCTTTTAATTTTTCAATTTCTGCTTTCATATGTTCAATTGCAGCTTTTAAAAGAGAAATTTCAACATCTTTTTTTTTATCAAGTTCTTCTAATTTTCTTAATCTTTCTTCATATGGTTTTATTTGTTCTCTGAAAAATTCTTCTAAATCAGCCATTATTATATTTATAACAAATATTTTTTCAAAATTTTTTTATATTAAAATATTTATTTTTTTTATTCACTTATTTAAAATTTATTTTTTTTTTATTTATAAAAAATATGTTTTATTTGAAAAAAAATTAATATTATATTTTATATAAATTAATCTTAGATTCAAAGAAAATAATTTAGTTTGAAATAATTTTTATTTTTTTATTGATTAATATCTAGAAACATTAATTTCAATAATTTTTCAATAAAAAAAATTTCAGTTAAAATTAATAATAAAAGTTATAATTATGGATGATAAAAATTTAAATAATAATTATAATTTAAATTCGAGAAATTTTCTTGATGAAATAATAGAATATCAAAATAAAGGAATGAAATTACCAAAAAAATTAAAAAAGCCATTTTTTGAAATGATAAAAAAAATAGAATTTTTTAATAATATATTATCGATTTACAATAAGAAAAAAATAAATGATTTTTTAGATGAATTAAAAATAAAGAAATATAACCAAACAGAATATATCTATCATGAAGATTCAAAGGTAAATTTTATTTATATTTTAATAAATGGAGTTTTAGAAGTAACAAAAAATGATAAAGAAAATAAAAAAATAAAAGAATTTGGTTTTATATTTAATTATAATTCATTAAAAAATTTAAAAAATTGTGAAGAAACAATTTTTGTTTTTAAAGATTCTTATTTCATTGAAATAGATTATTTAACTTTTATTCAATATGATAAAGGATTAAAAAATAAAGATCTTTCTAAATCTATTATTGAATTATCAAAATTTGATTTTTTTAAAGAAATTGATTTAAATTTAAAAGACTTTCAAAAAATAGTTCATTTTTTTCATTTATTGTCTTTTAAAAAAGGAGATTTTGTTTTTAAAGAAAATGATATTATTGATGAAAATAAAGATGGAATTTATTTTATTTTAAATGGAGAATTTTTAATATCAAAAAATAAAAAAAAAGAAAAAAGCATTTTAACTAAATTGAAAAAAATAGATTTTGAATTAAATAAATTAAAAAAAGAGAGTGAAATTTTATTAGAAAATACAAGAACAAAACAAAATATTATTTTTAGGAAAAATCAACCAAATTATTTTTTAACAAAAGATAATAAAAAAACAACTAATTTAATTTATTTAACTAAAAATAATATTTTTGGAGAAATAGAATATGCTATTAAAGCTAAAATTCATCCTTATAATATTATTTGTCAATTAGATAATTCTAATACTTTATTTATATCTTATCATGATTTTAATATTATAGAAAATAAAATTATTCATGAAGTTTTATTAAAATATAGTAATCAAAAAAGAAAAATATTAAATGAAAATTTTCATAATAATCATTTTGTAAATAAGAAAAAAACTTTTGTTAAAGATTATACTCCTTTAGATGATTTAAAATCTCAATCTTTAAATAAGAATAATAATTATAATGATAATAATAAATTTAATTATATTTATAGAAATTCTTTTTACTTTGAAGAAAAAATTGATAATCGAGTTAAATTATTGAGTAATTTGAATTTTGAAAAAAATGAATCTTCAAACCATTTTAGAATATTTAATATTTCCCAAAGCCCAAGAAATAATTATAATAATAATATAAATAATTATAATTCTAATAATAACAGCACTAATATTAGTAATAATAATGGTAGTAAAAATGAAACAAAATCTTTTTTTACTACTAATGAATCTTTAGGAACTAAAATGATAAAAGAAGATTCTCAAAATTTATTTAAAAAAAGATTTAATAGAAATGTTTTGCAAAAGAATATAGAAAATAAAAATAATAAAATAAACAGTTTTAGTTTAAGAAATAATACAAATAACAATTCGAAAACAAATTTATCAACATTATCAAATTATTATTATTATATGAAAACAGGAATAAAAAGGCCTTTAAATGTAAAATCAAAATATCCAAATTTAACTTTTAGTTTAAGTAAAAACAAAGAAAATATAAAACCATTAATTTTAAAAAAAAGTCCAAGACATATTAATTTATATATACAAAAATAATAATAAATAATAAAATAGAAAAAATTACAAAAAAATATTTATTTAATAATAATCTTTTGAACAAGGTCTTTTATTTAAAGTGGATCTATTAATACTTTTATTCAATTTTTTATCTTTATTATAAATTTTAGAAACAAAAGAAATTTGATTAATTTTTCTATTACTAATAGGTTTATTATAACTTCCTCCAGAAATTTTAGCATAATTTTTATATTGTTTAATACTACTATTACAAATTTTTTGATTAGTAAAATATTTAGAAATAATATCATTTTTTTTATTATCATCAATATTCATATTCATTGAATTTGTTTTTCTATGTTTAGGAATTTTTTTTGGTGTTTTATTTGATATACTATTTAATATTTTATTATATGCTGAAGTAAATGCATAATTATCTATTATATTTGTTTTATAAGTTTTATTATTATAAATTTGCTTTTTTGAATTTGATGAATTTGAATTGTTTGTTTCTATATTTTTATTTATTATTAAATTTGAACCTTGATTATTAGTATTGTTTATATTTATATTTATACTTGAATTTGTTGAAATGTCTTTTTGACTTTGTTCTAATTTTTTTATTAATTTTTTATATTTTTCATTTTGTTCTTTTAAATTTTCTATTAATTTTTTTTCTTCTATTCTTTTTGATTCTATTAATATATTTTCTTTTTCTATTTTTAAAATTGCTTTTTTTAAATTTGAATTTTCTCTTCTTAAAATTTCTATTTCATTATCTTTTCTATCATTATTCATAAATTTACCATCTTCATATTTTAATTTTTGTTTCATTTCTTCATATTCTGCTTCAATATTCATATAATTTTTTATTTTATTTTCAAATGATTCTTTTTGAATTTTATATTGAAGTTGTCTTTTTATATAAAATCTTATTTGACTTTCTAAATATTTTAATCTACTTTCATAATTTATATTTTCTGATAAATTCATATCTTTTGATTTTTCTTTTATATTATTTTTTGATTCTTCTATTTTCTTATTTAATAATATTGAAAAAGCTTCTTTAACAAAATTTATTATTGTAGGAATTTCTGTGTTTAATATATTTTGATTATATTCTTCTTTATTTATTTTTATTTTTTCTCCTTTTATTTCATCCATTATATCATAATATAAACAATATAATAATTCCCTATTTTCTAATTCCTTTGTTGAAATTTCAGTATTAGTTTTACTCATTATAATTAAAAATTAAAAAATATAATAATAAAAATAAATAAAAAATAAAAATAAAAAATTATAAAAAAACAGCTTTTCCAAAAAATAAAATTTTTACATAACTTAAAAAATGTCAAACAATGAAATAATGCAAACAAATAAAAAGTTAAAAAACCAATTAGAAGAAATATCAAAGCAAATAGAAGAAGCAATTGAAAAACACAAAATGAATAAAGATCAGCCAAAAATATATGATAATAATGTAGATAAAGAAGATGTGACAAAAGCAAATGAATTTCAAAATCAAATTGGAAAATATAAGAATAAAATAGATGATATGAATAATCAACTTCAAAATAATAATTTATATGTTAAAGCAGTTAAAGATGAAGATGAAATAAAAGATTTAAAAAGACATTTGAAAGAAGTTAAAAAAGAATACGATACTTTAATAAAAATTAAAAAAAATCAAGAAATTGGATTAAAAGAATTAGATAAGAAATATAATTCAAAAACAGAATTAGTAGGTGTTAGTCAAAAATTAAAAAATTTAAAAGATGAATATAAAATTATGAGAGATTATAATAAAACTTTAACAGATAAATTAAATAAACAAAATAAAGAAATTATTAAATTACAAGATCAATGTAAATTAATTAAAGAAAATATTGATGCTAAAAAAAATGCTCCTGAAAGTAATGAAGATATTGAAGATGAAATTAATCAATTAAATATTCAAATTGAACAAAATCAGAAATTATTAAAAAATCAAGAAAAAAATTATCTTTCAAATATAAATAAACAAAATGATAAAATAAATAAATTAGATGAAGAATTAAATATAATTAAAATTCAAATTTATCATAAGAAACAAGAACAAAAAATAAATTTATTGAAATATAGAGAATTGGAAAAATTAACAAATGAAATTCAACAAAAAAAAATAGAAAGAGAGGAAAAATTAAGAAGAGAACAATCAAGAAAATTATATCAATCATATAATCCAACTTATGGTCAAAGTAAAATTCAAAATTTTAATGATTATATAAATAAAAGACAACCTCCTTTTAAAATTCCTAAATTTAATAATACAAGTCCTTCTGAAAATAGATATAATATAAGTAGTAATTATAATAATTATACCAGTGGAAATAATAATAATATTAATTATAATAGTTATGATTTAACTAATAAAAATGTTGAAGTTATGAAAGATATTGAAAATTTAAGAAAAGATATTCAATATGCTTTAAAAAATGATAATAATTTTGAAGAAATTGAATTAAATCAAAAAAAAGAATTTAATAATGATAATGAGACAAATAATATTATTGAAAAAAAAATAAATCCTTATAATGATAATAATGATAATATTGAAGAAGATATTAATAATAATAATAATAAAGAAGAAGAAAATAATGATAATAATAATATTAATGAAGATAATCAAGGTGAAGAAAATGATAATAATGATTACAATAATAATAATAATCAAATTAATAATGATGAATTTTTAGATAATAATCAAGGAGAAAATGTAGATAATGAATATAAAAAATCAAGACCTTTTGATCCTTTTAGTTTTAATCATGAAAAAAATAATGAAGAAGAAGAAGAAAATTAAATAAAAAAAATAATAAATTTATAAAAAAAAATAATTTTTTTATTATATTTCTATTTATAATAACTATTTTTATTATAAATAAGGATAAAAAAATATAAAAAGAAATGACAAAAAGAGCAAATTCATTAGAGAAATATTTTGAAACAAATTTTGAGAAAATTGAACCTACAAAAAATAATATTATGGCTCATTCAATGGTAATTAATAAAAATATTCTTGAAAAACTAAATGAAAAAGAACCTGAAGAAACAATAATGGATAATTGTTTGAAAAAATCTTTGAAAAAAAACAATCTAAATTTCAGTATAAAAGATATAAATTTTTATCAAAATTATCAAAATGAAATTCAAAATTCAATTTTAACAATAAAAGATATTAAACCAGAATATTTAAAAATAAGACAAATAAATAATGTTGAAAAAGAATATTTTGAAGAAACAATAGTGAATTTATTTCAAGAGAAATATGATGAATTAGAAAATTTTATTTTAAATTTAAAATTAACAATTAATACAAATTCTATTAATCAAGCAGTTGGTCCTTTTACTAATCTAGATTATTTACTTGAAGAATCTTATTCTTTTGATTTACAGTATAAAAATGAAATTTTGGATAAAAAAAAAATATTAGAAAATATATTATTTTATAGAAAAATTAGAGGAGAAGGAAATTGCTTTTATAGATGTATTATTTTTCAATTGTTTGAATATATTATTTTAAATAATAAAATTGATTTATTAAGAGGAATTATTAATGAAATTTATCTGTGTTTTGAAAATAAAATTTCAAGCAATATTTTAAATGATAAAAAAAATAAAATTAATACAAAATTAATTCTAAGGATTTTAATTATTATTTATTTCAATTTAAGAGATAATAATATAGAAAAAGCATATAAAATTTTTTGTTTTTCCATTAATTCTTGTAAAAGTTTTGATTTAGGAATTATTTGGTATTATAGATTTACTTTATATAATTATATATTAAGAAATCAAAATAAAAGTTTTTCTCCTGAATTTGATATTTTTATTGGAAATTTATTACCTGAACAATTTGAAAAAAATGGGCAATTTTTATATGATAATTTCTTTGATGATTATTTATTAAAACTATATACCGATGCTGAAAAAATTGTTATTTATTTAACTCCTTATATTTTCGGTATTAAATTAAATATTTTTATGTTTGATGGAAATTCTATTCAACAATTTAATTATGAAGGTAAATCTAATCTTGATGTTAATTTAGAAATTAATATAATAAACAAAAAAGCTCATTATGAATTATTATATTCTAAACAATATTATGAAGAATATAAAAATTATTTTGATTTTTATAAAAACGATGAGAATTATGAAAGTATTTTTATAAGAGAAGAAAAAAAAGAAAATATTGACAATAATATAAATAATGAAGAGGAAAGTAATTCTTTTAGACTTCTTGACAGTGTAAAATATGATAATATTCAAAAAAATGATAATGAAGAAAAAAGTGAAAAAAAATCTGATCCAGAAAACATAATAAATAATAAAAAAAAAACACAACAAAACGAAAGATTTAAATTTGAAAAAATAGATGAAAATGAAAAAAAAAGAATTAATCAATCTACATTACCAGGAGTAAATTATAATATAAATGATATAAATTTTGGTCTTTCTGAACCAAAAAATAAAGAAGAAAAATCGACTTTTTTATATAATAATCAGTATCAAGTTGAAAATAAAAAAAAAAAAGTATGTTCTAATTGTTTAAATAATTCTGATTTTTTAGAATATGAAGAAAACAAAACTGAATTATGTGAAAATTGTCTTTTACAAAAAATAAGAGAGGAATGTCTTTCAGAATATTATATTTGTATCACATCAAAAAAACCATTTGAATTGTCAAAATTGATTATAAATATTAAAGGGATTAATTTTGATTACTTTTCCTTAATTAATTTATTACAAAAAATAAATCCTCAATTAACTTTGAAAGATTTTCAAAATACAATTAAATCATTGAAATGTGTGAAGTGTCAAAAAGATTTAAATGAAAATAGCATAAAAATAACTTTAAATTGTGGATGTTGTATTTGTGATAACTGTTCATTTAATGAAATAAGTATAAATAATCCAAGAAAACTTTATTTTAGATGTCCTTGTGGAGAATATATATTTTTGAATGAAATTAAAACATTATATAAGTCAATTTTAAACAACAAAAAATAAGAATATATTTATTAAATTTATTTTATTGTTTAAATAATTTTTTTTATTCACTTTATATTTTTTATATTGAATGTGTATATATAATTTTTTATATAATTCATTAATAAACAATATATTATATCATTCCCTAACATCTAATAGTAACATTAATAACCAAAAATTATTTAATTTCATAATTGTGTAATATATAATTTTTATCAATTTTAATATTTTCTTTTTTAATAAAATATAATTTTGGATTTTCTTTATTTTTCTGTTTTCTCAAAATATTTTGAAATTTAATAGGAAATAAATTAATATTATTTTTAAAATTTCCAACGAATTTAGAAATATTTAAAGAAAAATCTTTTTCTTTTTTTTCAGAATCAAATAATTTAACTGGATTATTAATATATAAATGTATATTTTCCATACTAGAACTTCCTTTTTTCTTATAAGAATTAAATTGTTTATAAGATTTTTTTTTCATAATTCCTTTATAAGGAGAAATTGAATTATAATTTTTTTCTTTGTTATTATTACAAATTGAATTATTATTAGTTAAAGATTCAGAATTATTTAAATTATAATTTTTAGGATTAATTAAAGGAAGAGAAGGAGCTTCATTAAGTAAATTTGTTTTAGGTAAAAGTTTTAATCTTTTAATAAATATATTTTGATTTTTATATACACTATTATTATCTGAATCAAATATATCTTTTGATATATCTTTTTTTCTTGAAGAATCTTCTTTTGAAATATCTGTTTTTCTTGAAGAAATACTTTTAATATCATTTAATTTATTATTTAATTTTATTTTTTTATAAAATGTTTTCTTTGTTAATGACGGTAATAATTGTTCTCTATTTGAATTAATATAATTTATTGTACTCTTACTGTTAAATTCGATAAATTTTTTTAAATTATTTTTTTGAAAATTCCTTGTTGATTCAATTTTAAAATTATCATTTTCAACATTAAAAGATTTTAATCTTTCAATTCTAAAATTTTCTTTTTTAATAGAATCAATTTTTTGAAGTTTCTGAATATAAAAATCATTTACATAAAAGACATGACAATCATTATTATTATTAAATTGAAGATTTTTATTATAATAATTTAGAAAAATCATAATAATCATTAAATGATTGATTTTTTGATTAATATTTCTCAAAGTGATTTTTTGGTATAAATTTAAAGGAATAGGATCTAAAATTTTTCTAGTGATCCAAGGATGAGTTAAAGCAACTTTAGAACTTATTCTTATTAAAGGATCTGGTTCTAACATTTTTTTAATTAAATTTTCTGCCATTTTAGATATTTTATTATAATATTTAATTTCACATTTTTTAATTCTTTTTAAATATTCTTTTTTATTTTTTCCATTAATATAAAAAGGATGATTTCCTTTATTTAATAATTCAAATAATATTATTCCAATACTCCATTCATCTATTATTTTACTATAAATTTTATTTTCTAATTGCTCAGGTGCCATATAAATATATGTTCCACAATAATCTTTTTCTCCAAAATTATCAAAATTTTTTACACTTAAACCAAAATCAATTAATTTAATTGTATTTAAATCTGATAAATCTTTAAACATAATATTTTCTAATTTTAAATCTCTATGACAAATATTTTTTGAATGTAAATATGAAACAGCTGATAATATATTTTTTATAATAACACTTATTTTTTCTTCTTTAATATTATTCTTTAGATTTTCTTTTAACCATTTTCTTAAAGTTCCTCCTTTTAAATCTTCCATTATTATATATAATTTTGTATTTGTTTCTATATAATCATAATATTTTAATATATTTGGATGGTTTAATTCTTTTAATATATTTACTTCTTCTTTTATTTTTGATGTATCGATTTTTTTTGATGATTTATTTATTATTTTCATTGCTATTTCTTTTCCTGTTTTTATTTGAATAGCTCGAACTACTGTTCCAAAACTCCCTGATGAAATATTTTCTATATATTTAAATAAAGTTTTCACTTCATCAAATGGTTTTCTTTTAATTTCATCTAAGAAAATTTCCATTTTTTTTTTTTTTCAAATAAATTTTATTTTTAATAATTTTTATTTTTTTCAAAGGATTTTTTTAGTTGTAAAATAATATTTATGAATATATAATAATAAATGAAAAAAATTTAAAATTTCGAAAAAATAAAATAATTGATTTTTTACATAACTTTCTTCAAGATTTTTTTCATTTTGTTTTTAATAATTCTTATTTTATTGTTTTTTTGAGTAAAAATTATATTTCTCTTTTATTTATTTATGTATGTACTTTTTTAATGAAATATACATATAATTTTTTTTTTATGCTATAAAATTCATTTGGATAGATATAGTTTTTTATATATGATTCTGATCATTTTTTATTTTCTTTTATTGGGTTTTTCAATAATTGATTTGAATTTATCATTATATAATTTGTTTATTTATTTTTTTAAATTAATAATTATATATATTTATAAAGATGAAGAATATTCTATTTTACTTTAATTTACTTTTCATATATTTATTTATTTCTTATATTAAATGTATAACAGAACAAAATCAAAATATAAATCAAAATCAAGGAAGTCAAAATATTAATAATAATATTAATCAACAGGGAAATCAAAATGTTAATTCACAACAAATTAACATGCAAAACAATCAACAAAATAATATGAACCAAAATTATAATAATCAACAACAAAATAATATGAATCAAAATTATAATAATCAAAATCAACAAAATAATATGAATCAAAATTATAATAATCAACAACAAAATAATATGAATCAAAATTATAATAATCAACAACAAAATAATATGAATCAAAATTATAATAATCAAAATCAACAAAATAATATGAAACACAATTATAATCAAGGTCAACAATATCAAAATAATATAAATAATAATAATTATAATCAACAACAACAGAATTATCAACAACAAAATAACATGAATAACCAACAACAGAATAATTATAATCAACAAAATATGAATAATCAAAATTATAATAATCAGCAATATCAATATAATCAAAATCAACAAAATATGAATAATCAAAATTATAATAATTTAAACCAGCAAAATAATTATAATAATCAACAAAATCAAAATATAAATCAACAAAGACAAAATATAAATCAAAATCAACAAAATATGAATCAACAACAACAACAATATAATCAAAATCAAAATTTAAATCAACAACAAAATCAACAAAATGTTAATCAAAACCAACAAAGACAACAAAATATAAATCAACAACAAAATATAAATCAACAACAACAATATAATCAACAACAGCAAAATATAAATCAACAACAACAAAATATAAATCAACAACAAAATATAAATCAACAACATCAGAATCAACAAAATATAAATCAACAACAACAATACCAAAATCAAAGACAACAAAATATTAATCAACAACAACAACATCAACAAAATATAAATCAAAATAAACAACAATATCAACAAAATATTAATCAACAACAACAACATCAGCAAAATATAAATCAAAATCAACAACAACACCCAAACATAAATCAAAATCAACAACAACATCCAAACATAAATCAAAATCAACAAAATATAAATCAACAACAACAACATAATATAAATCAACAACAACAACATAATATAAATCAACAGCAACAACAACAACAGAAGCAAAATATAAATCAACAACAACAACATCAACAACAACAACATCAACAACATCAACAACAACAACAACAACATCTACAACAACAACAACAACATCAACAACAACAACAACAACACCAACAGCAACAACAACATAAACAACAACAACAACAACCTAAACAAAACATAAATCAACAACAACAACAGCAACAACAACATAAACAAAACATAAATCAACAACAACAAAAAACAAAGAATCAACATTTGAATGAAACTGGAAAATTTGTAAATAAAACATCATCAGAAAAAGTATTATTAAACAATACAAATAATAGTTCTGATGATAGTTTTAATTTAACAGCAGAGTTAGAGAAATTTTTAGATAAAATTTTATCAAATAGTTCATATCAAGAAGAGCAGAAAAAGAAAGAAAAAGATGAAGAAATGAAGAAAAAGAAATATTCAGAAGTGGAAAAAATAAGTATGGAAGAACAGAAAAAATTGAATGAAGAAAGAGATAAAAAAGAAGCGGAAAGAATAAAAAGAGAGAAAGAAAAAGAAGAATTTGATAAACAAATATCAAATTTTACATTTTCAGATTTAATATCATTTACACTAAAAGCAGGAAATGGAGAATTATTATATGAGAATATAACTAAAAAATGTAAAATAAGAATTGCATTTATAGTATATCATCCTGAACAAAATATATATTTTACTTTTTCAGGTCCACTAATAAATGGAACAAAGAAACAAATTGTTTTAGCAAGAGATAAAAATTTTTTTTATTATGATTATGAAGTTCAAGAACCTGGTGTATATACTTTTTTTTTAAATAATTTTAAAAATAAACAAGAAAATACTGTTACATTTGGTATTAGTTATGGAGTTGATGAAGATAAAAGTTTAGAAAGTAGATCTATGGATAAACTCTCTATTAAATTAAATACTATTGATAATAGAATTAATGAAATGAGAATTAAAGAAAATTTAATAGTTAAAAAAACTGAAAGTCATAATCAAAGTGTTAAAAAACATAATAAATCTATTATGATTTTTTCCTTTATAGAAATGTTCACTATGGTTTTAATTTTTGCAATTCAAATGTGCTATATTAAAAATCTGGTTGATAGGTTTTAAATAGGTTTTTTGCTATGTTTTTTTTAAATAAAAAGTTATTTATCTGTTTTTTAAATTTTATTATTCAAATATAATTAAATTAAGATTAATATTTATAAGTTTAATATGTTGTTCAATTATAATAATAATATATTATTATATAATAATAAACAATAAATTTTAAGAAATAAAAAATAAAGAAGAATGAATATAATTCTTTAGATTATATTAATTATAATAAAATTGTTAAATTTTACTTATTTTTATTCCTATTTTTTATTTTTATCATTATTAATATTTGTTATTTTGAATATATTTTGAAACAAATTTGAAATTTTTACTTTGTACTTTGAATCTATTTTCCTATCCAAATAAAAAATATATCTTTTTATATTCTTTATTTCCAATTTAATTTAACAGTCACTAAATTTCAACAAGGTACAGATTGATTTTTTTGAATATGAGTCTTCATTTATTATTTATATTAATGGGATAATTTATAGAACTTTAAATTCATTACCTTTTTTTTTTAATAAGTAGAATTTGAATTAAAAAAATATTGAAGAAATAAGAGAAAAACAATAAACTATAATTGTATATGAAGAATTTATGATGATAATTTTTATAATGAAATAAAATGGTAATATATATAAATTATTTAATTATTTATATTTCAAAAAATTATTATTTTTATTTTAAATCAATGAATTCTTTTCTCATATATAAAGAAGATGAAACAAATGAAAATCTAAAAGAAATTATAAATAAAACAATAGAAAAAATAGGGAAAGACAATATAGGAAAATATGAAGAAAAATATTCAAATTCAATTTCAATAAAATCAATTTCTCCTTCTTTAATAATAAATATAAATAATAAAGAACCAATTAAATTATTAACAAAATTTAATTTAAATAATGAAGAAACATTAAATACAATAGATGAAGAAAAAATAAAAAATAAAGAAAAATTAATTCCTTTAAATGAAATTCCAGAAAGTACTTTATCAAAATTAAATAAAGAAGAAAATGACAAAAATGAAAAAAAATATGAAATTTTAGAGCCTGAAAATTTAGAAGAAGATCCTCGATTAGAAATGGATAAAGAAAATTTATTAAAGGGATTTAAATTTGGAATGGATCCTTTCAACAATTGTATTTTTCCTAATAAAGATAATGATAATGAAGAAGAAGAAGAAGAAGATGAGAAAAAATATGAATTAAAATTTAAATCTTTGGAAGAAAGATTATTTGATATGTTTAATATAAAACTTGAGTAAACATAAATTATGTATTAATTCAAAATAAAATTAATAGAATTACAAGTTTTTTTTAGTTTTATATATTATAATTAATTTTAATATTATGAAAATAAAAAGAAGGATAATTTTTTATTAGAGAAAAACTATATGATATAACATCAAAAGTTAATAATTGAATAAATTCAAAATTAATTCATCTTTTTAATTTCCTATTATTTTTAATTTCCCTTTTTATTAGTAAATTTAATTTTAATTCTATTAACTTTTTGTGTTATTTATATGTTTTATATTCTTTTAATAGCCCATAAAATTCATTTATTTTATATACATTTATATCTTTCTTGTTTTTTGTTAATTTCAAATTAAAATATTTTGATTAAACATAAAATAATATAATATAATTAATAATTAAAAAATATCTCAAAAAATAAAATATGATATTTATTTAAAAGAAAAATGTCAGATGAAGAGAACCAAGGAGAAGAAATAGATCAAGAAAAGTTATTAGATTCCCTATTACAAGAAGTAAACGCTCAAGCATACCAAGTTAGAACAGCAATAGATAATAACAAGCTTCGTCACACATTAAAATACGGTAAAAACATGTTAGACACATTAAGAACATCAAAATTGACTCCAAGTAATTATTACCATCTTTATACAACAATATTCGATGAAATGCAATATATATACAATTACTTTAGAGAAGAAGCAAGAAGAGGAAGAAGAATGAAAGATCTCTATGATGTTGTTCAACAATGTGAAACTATTGTTTCCAGATTATATTTATTAATATGTGTAGCTTCTGCTTATATTGAAACTGGACAAGCTAATGCTACTGATATTATTTTTGACTTATTTAATTTAATGAAAGGAGTTCAAAATCCTTTAAGAGGTTTATTCTGTAGATTTTTCTTTTTAAAAATGATTAAAGATAGACTTCCTGATAAAGGAAATGAATATGAAAAACCTGGAGCTTCACCTGATGATTCTATTAAATTTATTTTAAATAATTTAGATGATATGAATAGATTGTGGATTAGATTAAATAATATTGATGATCCTGAAGAAAGAATTATTAGAGAAAGAGAAAGGGAACAATTAAAATATTTAGTTGGAGAAAATATTACTAGATTAAGTTCTTTAAATGCTATTACTCCAGAAATTTATAGGAAAAAAGTTTTACCAAGAATTATTGAAATTTTATTAGATTCAAAAGATGCTATGAGTCAACAATATTTAATGGAATGTGTTATTCAAGCTTTTCCAGATGAATATAATATTGAAGCTATGAATACTTTATTAGAAACTTCAAGTAAATTAGAAAGCGTTGTTGATATTAAAACTTTATTTATTTCTCTTATGGAAAAATTAGCTAAATATGTTACAAATCTTAAAGAAGAAGAAAATATTGGTGGAAGTTCACCTACTCAAATTTTTAATTTATTAAAAGGTAACATTGATAAAATAATAAGAGAAAATCAAAGTTTAAATATTCAAGATAATTTAAAATTAATAGAATTAGAATCTGCATTTTTAAAATTTGCAATTAAATGTTCTCCAAAAAAAGATAGATTATATACAGTAAATAATACATTAGGAGATTGTGTAGCATTATTAAATAGAAATAGAGGAGAAAGATTAAATTCAGATGGAATGAAATTAATAGGGAAATTATTATCATCACCTTTAGAATCTCAATTATCAATTTTTGATATGCCTTCATTTCCAGAATTAATGAAATATTTAAATTATTCTTCTCGAGCCACATTAAGTTTAAGAATAATAGATTCTTTAATGGGAAAAAATTCTGAAGTTGAAATTAATTCTTCATCAAAAATGACAACTTTAGTTGATTTTATTAGACCTTTATTAGAAGATTCTCCTGATTCAGGTGATTTTGATCAATATCAATTTGAATATGAACAAAGTGTTGTTTGTAAAGTTTTATATACTATAAAAACTAATGATCCACAGAATGTTTATGATATATTAAATGTTTTAAAAAATGCTTTTGTTAAAGGAGGAAAAGAAAGAATGAAAGTTACTCTTCCTGCTTTAGTTTCTACTTATTTAAATTTAGCTTATTCTATTTCTAATTCTTTTGCTAAAAATAATAATATTGAAGATAATGATGAGAGAGTTGTTCATAATGAATTTATATCTAAATATGATTTAAGGAATTTAGATACTAATGATTTATTCAATAAATTTATTAGAAGAGTTTATACTCAAATAAATGATACAATAACTTTATTAGAAAATGAAAATCCAGAATTAGCATTTAAATTATATTTACAATTAGCAACTCAAGCAAATAATGTTAAAGTAGATAAAATAACATATGAAGAAGTTTGTTATTCTTCTTTATCATCAGCAATTCAAGTTTTTAATAGTGGTAAAATGAATAATGATGTAAAAGTAGATTTATTAAATGAAATGATAGGTTCAGTTTTAAATTTTAATATATTAGGGCATGATAATTTTATTAGTATTACTTCTAATATAGTTCAAGCTGCTCAAACTTTAATTAAAAGAGGTGATCAATGTATTGCTATATTAAGTTGTGTTCATTTATTTTGTAATGGAGAAAATATGGATAAAAATAAAGTTAATGATTGCTTAGTTAAAGCTAAAAGATTTGCTGATTTTGCTATGACAAATCCACAAAATGCTATTCTATTCATTTATATTATTAATAAATATGTCTATTTAATCGATAAATTCGAAAATATTGGATTTTGCGATTTTATTGTTGTTGATACTATTAATGATTTAATTGAATTAGTTAAAAATCATATTCATAGTATGAAAATTGAAAATAAAGATGCTAAGTTTTTACCTGAAATTGAAGAATATTATAATAATACTTTGTCTTTGTTGAGAGAAAGAAAAAAAGGAGGAATGAGTAAAATTTTATTACAAGTCAATGTTTAAATAATAATAAATAATATTTAAAAATTTATTTTAAAAAATAAGAAAAAGTATTTTTTATAATAATACAGGATTTAATAAAAGAATAAATCTAACCTAATTAATAAATAAATAAAAATAACAAAAACAAAATGTTGCTTTTGATAATATACTTTTTGTTCATTTAATTAATGTTTAAAAACTTTAATTGTTGAGCAAATTTTATTTAAATATTTATTTTCATTTTCAATATTCATATATTAATTTGGATTCCTCAAAAAAAATATTTAATTGCAAATTTTTTATTCTCTTCATTATCATTTCAAGTTGATTAGAAATATGAATAATTTTGATATGAAGTGCAATTACCTTTTTTTTTCATAATAAAAAACAATAAAAAACATTTTTTTTCAAAAAAAAAAAATGAAAAAAATAATATTTCTATCATTTTTAAATAACATAATAACATGGAGTCTATTTTACACTCCATTCACAGATAAAAAAAATATAATAACAAACACAATCTATGGAACAGGAAATAGATTAACAGATACATCATATAAATCATATTGTGTAATAAAATGTAAGAAAGAATATTATTCAAATGAATTTTGTTGTTCTGGTTCAAATTATGCAACAATGAACTGTCTTTCAAAAGAAAAATGTAAAGAATTAGATAATTTATATAAAAATTATATTATTAAAGTTGCTTTTGCTTCTTATTTTATTCTTATTTTAATAACCATGATTTTTATTTTTCTTTTATTTTTTTGGAAAACAGAAGTTAAACATTTAAAAATTAAAAATGCTGTTTCTGCTTCAATTATTGTTTTTTTATCTGCTTTGATTATCCCTATTATTATTATTAAAATTTATTGTTATTGTAAAAAAATTTCCTTATCTGAATTTTTTGGAAGTGATTTTCGAACTTGTTGTCCTAAAAATAATTTTTTTAATTTAAAAAGAGTTGAAATTAAAGAAAATTATAGTGAGAAAAATAATGAAGAATAGGAAAGTAAATAGAAAATTAAATGCTAATGAAAATTAAAAATTTTAATTTATTTAATTATTTATTTTTAAATAATATTATTAGTGAATAAATAAAAAAATTTTTTTTTTGATTAATTAAATAAATAAATATATTTTAATTAATATAATTATAAATTAATAATTAACAAATTATATTTATACATTTTCTTTTCTTTCTTTTTTTTAGAGAAGTTGATTTTGATTGATTAGTAGATTTATTAAAATCTAATTTAATTAAATTTTTATTTGTTTTAATTATTCTTTTTGGAGTAGAAATTTTTTTTCTATCAGTTTCAGGAAATAATAAAGTATTATTACTATTATTTGAAACATTAATAGTATAAAATTCATTTGAAATCATATTTCTTTTTCTTAAAGATTTATTTAAAAAATCTTTTAATTTTGTAATTTCAATTGTTTTATTTTTTTTATTTATATATTTTAAAGTATTATTTGTTTGCATTGAATAAATATTGTTTCTTTTATTTATTATTTTATTCACATTTATTAATTTTTCCACTTGAATTGTTGAAAAATTTTTTTTATTTAACTTTTTTATATTAATTTCTTTCGAGTTTTTTTTTGGATGAGGAATTTTTTTTAATGATAAATTTTTATCTTTAATTTTTGAATTTTTTTCTTTTGAAATACTAAAACTTGGTTTTTTTAATTTTGAATTATTTTGTATCTTTAATTTATTTGACTTATTAATATTATATTTAATTAATCTTGTATGAAAATTAAATTTTGGATTTCTGATAAATTTATTTTTAATTTTATTTTTATCTTTAATTATATTTCCATTTATATTACTATTTGCAGAAGTTGTTCTTGTTTTATTAATTGAATTTAAATTATTTTTTAAATTTTCTTTTTCATTTTGTTCAATCATTAAAGATAATTTATTTGTAAAATTAATAATTGATTTTAAGGAATCATTTCTTTTTTCAGTATTAAAAATATAAGAACCAAATAAATCTTTTATTTTACTTCTATCATTTATATTTTCTGCTAAAATACTATTGTAAATATCATTATTGAATATTGTTATATTTTTCTTTTTTATTTTTTCATTTATTTTTTTTTCATATTTCATTTCTTCAATTAAATCTATTATTTTTTGTTTTCTTCTTATGTTTTTATAAATATAATTTCCTTCTTCTAAAAGGAAATAATTAGGAAATAATTTAGATGAATTATTATAATAATTAGTTAATAACTTTAATTTTATTTTATTTTCCTTTTTCCTATAAAAGCGCTTTAAAAATTCAGATGGATCATCATATAATAAAAAATCTTTAAAAACAGAAACTAAATGAGAATCAGAATTTCCTAATAAATGATTTGTAATAATAAGATTATATTCACAGGGTAATATATTATATTTGACTAGAACTCTCCTCATTATCTTATTAATCATTTAAAAAAAAATTTAAAAAATCTTTTAATTTTTTCATATTATTAGATTATTTTTTGATATTAAAATAATTATTTATTTTTTTATTTTTAAAAGAATTTAATTACTTTTTCAAAGAAAAATTTCTCTTGTTATTTATTTATATAAATTCAACAAATTATAATTATTTAGATAATTTCATTGTTTTTTATAAAAAATTTTTAATAATAAAATTAAATATCAGTATACATAAATAAATCTTCTCCTATAGAATTAGAATAAAAATTTTTAGAGAAATCATCCACCCCATTTTTATTATATTCAATTAATAAATTAGTAAAATTAAGTGAAATATCATTAACAACAGCATTAATTTTATTATCTTTGATTTTATACATATATTTATAATTAGAGAAGAATTTATTAATTCCTAAATTATTTATTTCAAAGAATAAAACTTTATCAGGTCTAATTAAACCAGTATAATGTGTTTTAGCCCATTCAATATCTAAATCATCACAAATATTTTCTGCAATTTCTTTAAAGCAATAATTAATAATAACAATATTATTTCCCTTATCTAATTCTTTTAATATTTCTTCTCTTTTTTTCCATCTTTCCATTGCATATAACATATGTGATGCTCTTTTATACATTCTCTCACTTTTTGTTTTCATTTCACGCATATCTGATTCTTTCTCTTTTGCCATATCTTCAAATGTTATTATTGATAATGGAACTTTTAATGTTGTTTTTAAGGTTTCTTCAAAATTTGTTACGTTAGGAATTTGAATGTTTTCTAAATCTATTAGTAATCCACGCTTTTTTAATATCATTTTCTTTTTTTTTTAAATTTATTTTTTTATAATTTTTTTATTTTTTATATATATTAATAAGTGTTTTAATATTTAATTTTTTTTTTAATTTTCCATTTTTTTTTATTCATTATTATATTCTATTTTCATAAAAGTTCCTTCGATTTCAGCATTGTCAAAATCTTTAATCGCTTTTTTTGCACTTTCTGGTTTATAATATTCTATATATGCTATTCCTAAAGAATTGTTATTTTCATCTTTTTGAATTTTACAAAATTTAATTTTTCCTACTGAAGAAAAAAATTGATTTAATTCATCATCTTTTATTTCTTTTTGTAAATTAGTTATTTTAATTTTTGTTCTTGTTTCTTTTTCATAATTTTTATTTTTTTTTTTAAATTTATTATAATTTGATTTATGATAATTATCATTATTTTTTTTTCTAAAATGATTTCCTCCTCTTATTCTTCTATTATTATTATTTAATCTTTTATTTCTAAAATTTTTTTTAACTCCAAATTTAAATTTTCTTTTTTTTTCATTATTCATTTTAGCAATGTCATCTAAAGACATTTCTAATAATTTTTTAGTGTCATTAATATGTTTTTTATCATCATTAGACATTTATATTTATAAAATAAAACAATGTATAAATTATAAATGTAAATTTAAAATAATGATTCAAATCAATATTTTATAAAATAACTTTTTTTTCATTATTCTTAAGATATTTAAGTTAAAGTTATTTTGAAAAATGAAGATAAAAAAGTATTTGATAAATTAAAAAAAATAAAAAAATATTTTTTAAATGTCTTTTTATTTTTTGATTCTTCTTTTCTTGAAGAGATATTTTTGTCAAATTTTTTTCAGTGATTATAATGAAAAAAAAGGCTTTTCTTCTTTAAGTTTTAATTTAAGTAAAGATGAATGTTTTTTTGTTGATAAAATCGATAAATCGGAAAAAAATGAAAAATTTATGAATTCAATTGAATTTAATAAAGTTATACATTATTTAAATTTAGGAAATTTTTTTGAAACTGGAAATTTTATTTTTAATAAATTTGATTTATTTCAATATTTAAATGATATGAAAGATAATGATTGGTCTTTTTCAATTTCTGATATTTATAGAATTTATTATAGAATTGAAAATAAATATAATTTAAATTCCACCGATAATTTTTTAAATGAGAAAGGGAAAAAAATATATAATGAAGAAAAAGATAATTTTATAGAAAAATGTGGAAATGTTTTAGTAGAAAATTATAATAATGGAATTTTACTTATTTCTTCAATTAAATTATCCTTTTTTACTCAAGAAGGTAAAAATAAATTTTTAGAAGAATATAATAAAAATAAACAAACAGGAAATTTAAAAGAAACTTATAATTCAATATATAATATAATAAATAAAAATAAAATTAAAGGAAATTTAAAAATATCAATAATTCAAATTGGAGGAAATAATAATATTTTAAATAATAAATTTTCTAATTTAAATTCAAATTGTGCTTTTATTAATTTAGATAAATGTAAAGAAACAGTAAATAAAATCTCAGAAGATTTTTATCAAGACATTCAAAATGAATTTAATAATAATTTAAATTTAACTCCTATTAAATTTAAAATTTATATTCCTCTTTCAAAAAAAATTGAAAATTTTAATGTTTCAAGTAATTTAACTGAAGAAATTGAAAAATCTAGAAAAATAATAAATCACTTTTATAAAAAATTAAAATATTATAATTTACATTTTGAAAATTTAGTTAATCATTATCCTATATATAGTAAATCATCAAATGAAATTTATAATAATTTTAAAAATATTCTTAAATCTTTTTTAGAATTAAATCCAGAAAATTGCTTTTTTTTATCTTCAAACGATATTTGTAATAATATAATAAGTAAAATAAAAGAATTAGATAATGGAAAAATAGATTTAATGATAAAAGATAAATTAAATGATTTAAAAAAATATAAATCATATATAATTAATTTAAAAGATAATATGTGTTTAAATAACATTTTTATTTGGGATGAACCTCATAATTTAATAATAAGAGTTTATCCTAATGATTCTGAAAAAAGTTATGTAGTTAAATCTAATAAATTTATTATTGGAAATATTATTAACAAAGAAAATGAAAATTTTCTTTTAGAATTAAATGATGGTCCTTTTCACTTTAAATTTGATATTACTTCAAATAATAATATAGCTAATGTTAATTGTATTGAAAAAAAACTAAATTCAGATTATAATTTTCATATTCAAATCCAAGATTTAGATAACCCTTATTTTTTTAAAATGTATGAATAAATTTTGATTTATCTAATTTAATATTAATATTTTTATTTATTTTATGTATAACATATATTTTTTTTAAATGATAGATTTTTTAAAAAGAATATTTAGTTGTAAGTCAGGGAAAAAAAAGAATAATTCAACAGAATCTGATTCAGAAAATTCAAGTAAAAAAGTAAATTAGATTATATTAATATAAATAAGGAAGATGTTAAAAGAAATTCTTTTGAAATTTCAGTAGAAGTGATAACAAACTTTTTTGAAAATCTTAAATATACTGAAATAAAAAGTTACAGATATATTGTTCCTTCAAAATGGTTAAAAGAAATTATTAATATTACAGAAGATAGTACAAGAAAATATTCTGATTCAATATTTAATATTAGAAATGTAGATTTTTTAAATAAAGAAAAAAATAAAATTAATAATAAAATAAATCCAAATGATATTGGTTTAATTTTTTATGAAATTATGAAAGAAATCTCAAAATATTTTAATATTGATTATATAATTCAAGTTAGTTTCGATAATGAAAATCGTCAAATTCCTTCTTTAGAAGATATAAAAATTTTTAAAAGGGATAAATTCATTGATTATGAGCTCAAATCTGAAGGAGAGTTTAATGATGTAAATAATTACTTATTATATGAAAAGGATTTTTCTTTTAAAGAGAATTTTTTTGAAAAAGAAGATCCTAAAGAAACATCTCATTTAGATTTAAGAAAAAATGAAAATGAAGAAGAAGAAGAAGAAGAAGAAGAAAGAGAAGAAGAAGAAGAAAAAAAGAAAAGAAAAAAGAAAGAAAATTCAAATCCAAAAATAATGAATTTAAACAATAATTCTACAACAGAAAAAGAAGAAAAATCAAAAATAGAAGAAGAAAACAATTTAACAAAGAATTTAATAAAGAAAAAAAAAAAAGAGAAAGAAAATCAAAATTATAATTCTCAAAAATCAATTCCAGATAGATTAATAACCAATTTATCATTATTTGAAAAAATACCATTATCACCAACAGGAATAATAAATCCATCAATATATTGTTTTATGAATACTTGTCTTCAATGCTTATCATCAATTCCAGAATTAAATTCATATTTTTATAATAAGAAATATGAAAAAGAGAAGAAATCAAAGAAAAAATTAAAGGCATGTGAATCATATAATGAATTTTTATTATTATATAAAGAAAAAAAAATAATAAAGCCTCCAAAATCAATATATTATACATGTCATTCTTTTTTAGAATCAGGAAGACAACATGATTGTCAAGAATTTTTAAGAAGATTTTTAGGAAGAATTCAAGATGAATTAAATTATGATAAAAAATATAGATTTCCTGATAATATTAATATGGAAGATGCTTGGAATATTTATAGAAATGTTAATCCTTCTTTTGTTGATTCTGTCTTTACTGGATTAATCACTAGTACTGTTAAATGTCTTAAATGTAAATTTTGCTCTTATACTTATGATCCTTTCCTTGATTTAAGTGTCTCTATTGAAAATAAAAAAAATGATAATTTAAAAGATTGCTTAGATAGATATTTTTCCAGTGAAAAATTAGATTGTGGGTATAAATGTGAAAAATGTAAAAAAAAAACTAAAGTAATAATTTTTTTAATTTTGTTAGATTTTGAAAAAATTAGAATTAGCTTTAGTTCCTCCTATTTTAACAATTCAATTTAAAAGATTTAGAGATAATGGTTCAAAGTTAACTACAAATATTTCATATAAACATAATCTTGATTTAAAAACGTAAATTATTTTGTAAGTTATATAATTTTTTTAAAAAAAAGATATGCCGGTGATAAAGTAATGAGCAAAAAATGGGAATATTCTTTATTTGCTGTTGCAGTTCATATTGGTTCTTCAATTTCAGGAGGACATTATGTTTCTTTTGTTAAAAGAAATGATACTTGGTATTTTTGTAATGATGATGATGTTAACCCTTGCTCTGAAAGTAAAGCTTTGAATAAAGATGCTTATTTACTTTTTTATAGATTAAAATAATTGTTGAGTTTTTTTACAGAAAAATTGTTTTATTTTTTTAATTTTTTTTTGTCAAAGGTTTTTTTTATATATATTATACTATAACGGAGAATATTTTTGTAATAAAATAATAATAAATATTTAACAATTAATTTCCATTGACAAATACATAACATATTTTATAAAAGATCAAAAGAACTAATATCATTAAAAAATAATTTGAATTATATATATATTAAATATTCCTATAAAAAAAAACTTGAAAATAAACTGATTTCAAAAAAGAAAACATGAACAAGAGCAATTAGCATCTCTAACATAAGTATCTTTCCTATTAATTTTACCATAAACTTTAATATATTGTTTAATACTTTCAACATCAATAATATCAGTAAAAGTTTTATCTTCATTAATTTGATCAATAAAAGTGACTTTTACATTCTTTTTATTTTTATGATTAATTTCATTTCCAAAAAAATCAAATCTAACTTTTTTATGAAAATTAGATTTATTAATTCTTTTGAAATTAGGACTTTCATGATTTGAAATAATATTTTTTGATCTTCTTTTTAAAATTGGAGTATTAAAAGATTTATGTGTTCTATTTGTTTCATTAATACTATTATTTAAAGAAGATGATATATAATTTTTTGTTAAAGTTGGTTTTATTGATATATCATTTGTTGAATTATTTATTTCTTCATTTGTTGATAAAACGAAAGATAAATTATGTTCTTTTGTATGAAATATTGTTGGACTTAAATCATTTTGAAAATTATTATTGGTGTTATAGTTTTTTACTTTTAATTCTGGAAGTTTTAATAATGTTAGTTTTGGATTTCTTGAGGAATGATTTTCTTTAGACATTTTTTTTATTTTTTATAATAGGGTTTTTATTGTTTATTTATTATTATTATTTTTTTATAAATATTTATTATTAATTATTACATTTGTTCAATTAAATATTTTTGTTTTCAATTTTGAATTTATCTTTGATTAGTAATAAACAATTAAATTAATTTCTTCTTTTTCATTATTAAATTCAAAATATTCTGTTATTTAAACCGTTCTTAATTATAATATTATTTTAATAAAGGAATTAATTCTTTTATTGAATTCATATTTTTTTAACCTAATAAAAATATTTTAAAAATAATTAATATTCTTTTACAAAATTAAAAAATAAAAAATGTTCAATAGTTCTTTTCAAAAAATGATATATAAAGGAACTTTTAAACAGAAAAAAATATATGAAATTTGGAGAGGAAAAAGTTTATTTTGTTTTAAAGGGAAAATTTATATAGGACCGGAATTTTATTATGGTTTATTAACCAGTTTTTATATTCATTGTTTTAGTTGGTTTTACATAATATTTATAATAATGGTAAAAATTATTTTAAATTATATAGAAAGAAAAAAAAAATTATAGAATAATATTATTAATAATAGAATCAATATTATATTTTGGAACTTTTATTTTTTGTTTAATTTGTTGTTTTTCAGATCCTGGAGTTTTACCACAAAATAATTTATTTAATATATTAGACACAAAGGATATTATTTTTGTTGAAAAAAATAAATTA
>JAEEGK010004347.1_pt1 | contig 34900 bp, 29 predicted proteins | sample 8958771 | NCBI WGS metagenome assembly JAEEGK01 (sample SAMN16246547, study PRJNA631951) | gut metagenome | biome: gut microbiome; feature: rumen; material: SC-attached | host: Bos | place: Iran: Karaj | collected 2018-10 | reverse complement strand
ACATATGATGAGATTAATACTAAACTTCAAGAAACTATTCCTGGAGAAAGCATCAATATCTTACTCGAAGATTCAAAGGGTAAAACATCTGAATTAACTATAAAGAAAAATAGTGAAACTGGATTATTTGGTTTAACTATTAGAAAATCATTTAAGGTTACAAAATCACCTGAAGTTAAAGTTAATAACGTATTTACTCAAGGCCCTTCAGGTGGCGCAATGCAATCTTTATATATTTATCTATTATTAAATAAAGATGAAGACTTACTTAAAGGAAGAAACATCGCAGGTACAGGAACTATCACATTTACATATGATGATTCTAATAATCTAGTACTTGGCAAAGTAGGCTCAATAGGTTGTGTAGGTCAAAAACTTTATAGTGCATATATGGATCATGCGACAGTATTCTATTGTCCTGAATCTAACTATCAAGAGTGTATGCGCTACTATAAATTATTTGGTTTTGATGAAAATATGATTAGAGTTGTGAAAGTATCAACTCTAAGCGATATCATCGAAGACTTAAGGAGTACAAAATGAAATTCTTTAAATCATTAATCGAAGAAAAAAAGAAGTTTAAAGATTTTTATAATGACCAAGAAAGAGATAATGTGAATGTCGCAAGCCTACTCTTCACATTTATTATTGGTATATTGATTGGACTAATTACTGTCCAAGTCTTCCTTGTATTAGTACACATGCCTTATCTTGCGTATACTTTATCTGGTATCGCACTCCTTTGGGTTATTACAATTTTCTATATGTTTCAAATTAATAATTTTAAGAAACTAAGAAAACCTGAAGGTTTTAGCTTATTTAAAGCGTTTCTTTTTGAATATTTAATTATAGTATTAGTAGTTATAGTTATTGTTGCTTTACTTGAAATAATATCTATACCTCTATTCTTCTTATAGGTGCATTATGATTATTACATTATTAATTGCACTTGGCCTTCTTATATTAGACCAAGCAGCTAAACTTATTATTATGGCTACAATGACAGAAGGTGAATCTATCACAGTAATTAAAGATTTCTTCTACATTAATTACGTTAAAAATGATGGTGTAGCCTTTGGATTTGAATTCACAAGTAATCCAACCGCAAACTTAATTATTCAATTAGCTATCGCGGCAATAGTTCTCACTGCGTTCATCATTATCATTATTAAAGTTAAATCATTTAAGAATAATAAATGGTTTATGATCTCAATGGCGCTTTTAATTGGTGGATTACTTGGAAATGTGATTGATAGAATATTCTATCCATCTCATTCAGTTACTGATTTCCTATCATTTATTATTTATTATCCTTGGTTCGTTAATGGAAAACTCACTATGTGTAGTTTCCCATTCGCAGTATTTAATATCGCAGACACTTGGCTTACTGTAGGCGTTATTATGATGATTATATATTTAATCTTTATTGAACCAAAAAGAGAAAAGATAAAAGCTAAAGAAGAAACTCAAACTAAAGAAGATGAGGTTATTAATATAAAGTAATATGGAATTAAGATTTGAAAATGAACTCTCAGATAGGCTAGATTCTTATCTCTCAAAAGCCTTAGAAATCTCTAGAACTAAGGCAGAGAAGATGATTGAAGAAAATCTCGTCACTGTGAATAAAAAGACTGTGAAAAGAAATTATAAGCTTAAATATGGTGATTTAATTGATTATGAATTACCAGTTTTAAAAGAGTCTAAAGTTGAAAGTCAAAATCTTAATATCGAAATAGTATATGAAGATAAGAATGTTGCAGTTATCTATAAACCTAAAGGAATGGTTGTGCACCCTGCACATGGCAATATCGATAATACTTTAGTTAATGGACTTTTATATCAAATTAAAGATCTATCAGGTATAAATGGCGAGTTAAGACCTGGAATAGTTCATAGAATTGATAAAGATACGACTGGACTTTTATTAATTGCGAAAAATGATAAAGCTCATCAATCTTTAGCAGAACAACTCAAAAACAAAACAGTTAAAAGAGTTTATTACGCATTAGTTGATGGCGTTATTAATGAAAATGATGGAATTATTAACGCACCAATTGGACGTGATCCTAGAAACAGAAAAAAGATGGCAGTTGTGGAAGGCGGAAAAGAGGCTATCACAACTTTCCATGTGATTGAAAGATTTAAGAATAGAACTTATATTGAATGTGTATTAAAAACTGGAAGAACTCATCAAATAAGAGTTCATATGGCCTATATTTCACATCCAGTATATGGAGATAAACTATATTCAAGAAAAGGCAACGAATATGGTCAATATTTACACGCAGGTATTATTGGATATAATGATCCAGAAACTAATGAATTTAAAGAATTCAGTTATCCACTACCTGATTATTTTAAGGAAGAACTTGAAAGATTAAGAGGTGAAAAGAATGCTTTATGATTTAGCGATAGTTGGTTTAGGCCCATCTAGTGCGGCAATGGCCATCACATATAAAAGACTAAATCCTAATAAAAGCGTCTGTATTTTTGAAAAATACCCTATCGCACTTAGAAAACTATCCTCTACCGGAAATGGTAAAGGCAATTTTACTAATGATAATTTATCGCCTTTAATCTATGATAATAGTGAATTTGTTTCAGAAGTATTTGGAGATAACCCTAAAGAATTATTATTTTCTTTCATTGATTCTTTAGGTCTTAAGTATTTTAAGGATGAAGAAGGAAGATATTATCCTTTATCTTTGTCTGCGAAAACTATATCCCATGCATTACTTAGAGAATTATCAGAGTTAGGTGTTGAAATATTCTATGATACATTTGTAGAAAAAGTTTTCAAGAATGAAGATGGATGTTTCGTTATTGAAACAATAAATGATACCTTTTTGTCAAGAAGTGTAGCTTTAGCTACAGGCTCTATTAATTATCAGTCCCTTGGTGGTGATGGTAATATGTTTGTATCACTAAAAGATTTTGGCCATACAGTCACTAAACTAGTTCAATCTAATATTTATATTAAAGTTAAAGAAAAAGCTATTACAAAGCGTTTATCAGGCTTAAGATTTAATGCTAGAGTATATCTAATCAATGATGGTGAAGAATATTACCACGAAGATGGTGAATTACTATTTAAAGATAATGCTTTAAGTGGAATAGTTACATTTAATGTATCTAATAGACTTTCAAGACTCTATAAGAAAGGATTAGATTCTAATCCTATGATTGTTATAGATTTCTTAAAAGATCAAGATACAGAAGAAATTGTAAACTATATCTTTAATTCTAAAAATATATATGAGAGTTTATATAATATAGTTCATCCTGAACTAGCTAAACTCATATATGATATATCTAAAGATAATAAAGAGATTGTTAAAAATCTATTTAGTATGACATTTACCGTATCAGGTCTTGGAGATATTGAAAATGCTCAAGCTACATCTGGTGGTATTAAGACTACTGAACTTAAAGATACACTTGAATCTAGATTAGTAGATAATCTATATATTTTAGGTGATTTAGTTGATACAGATGCGCCATCTGGAGGATTTAATCTATCTTTCGCATTCTTATCAGGTATAAAGGCAGGTATGTCCCTTGAATAAAGAAGATACATTACTATATTTAAATAATATAGATAAAGATAATAAACCAAAACTCTTACTTCATGCATGTTGTGGACCTTGTACATGTGGTGTATATCCTCAAGTATCACCATACTTTGATGTGACTATTATGTACTATAATCCAAACATTTTTCCTGAAGAAGAATACTTTAAAAGATTAGAGAATCTAAAGATTCTAAATAAACATTGGCCTTTTAAACTTGTAGAATGTGAATATGATGAATCAGTATATTTATGCCAAGTTAAAGGTTATGAACATTTAGGTGAATTCTCTAAGAGATGTGAAATGTGCTTTAGAAATAGAATGGAGAAAGCTGCAAAGTACGCAAAAGAAAATGGTTATGATATATTCACAACAACTCTGTCTGTCTCTCCATATAAAAATGCACAATTATTAAATGAGATTGGAAACGAACTTGAATCTAAATTAAATATTAGATATTTATACTCTGATTTTAAGAAACATGAGGGCTATAAAGAGTCTATTAGATTATCTAAAGAATTCGGTCTTTATAGACAAGAATATTGCGGTTGTAGGTTTAGTTTACAAGAAAAGAATAATAAATAGATGTTATAATAAAGTGTTGAGGTATAATTATGGCAAAATTTGATGAAAGAAAAATAAGAGAAAAAGTTAACTATATAGTAGTTAAAGATCCAAAAGATACTACAAAAATCGCTGACAAGTTAATGGAAGGACAACCAGTTATATTAAATTTAAAAGATTGTCCTAAAGAAGAAGCTAATCAAATGTTATTCTTCCTTGAAGGCGTAAATTATGCTACTGACGGATATCCAATTGTATTAGGTGATAGTTTATTCCTCTTAGCTACTAAAAGAGACTTAAAAGACCCAGATATAAAGGCTTTTGTTAAGTATTATACAGAGGACTAATCTTGGAGTTTTTAAGAATAGCATTAAGAGTACTTGGTATTACAATTTATGCTTATACAGGTATAGTGTTTATTACATTTATACTAGGATTATTCTATAAAATCAGAATTACCAAGTTCTATTACATATTGAATATAATCTGTTATCCATTCAATAAAATATTTATGGGAAGACTTATAATCGGTGGAATATTAGATATTGGTGGAACTATTGGATTATTCATGTTATCAGTTATATCTCAGTTTTTTATAAGTTTATCATATAGAATATAGGAGGTTCTATGAAATTAAATAAATATATTGACCACACATATTTAAAAGCTATGGGTGGTAAAGAAGTAATTGAAAAATTATGCGCAGAAGCTAGAGAATATGATTTTAAGAGCGTATGCGTAAACCCTTGTAACGTTGCATTAGCTAAAAAGTTACTTGAAGGTAGTGATGTTTTAGTTTGTACAGTCATTGGTTTCCCTCTAGGACAAAACACAACTGCAACTAAATTATTCGAAACTAAAGAAGCTATTGAAAATGGTGCAAGAGAAATCGACATGGTTATCAATGTTGCTAAACTAAAAGATCAAGATTATGACTATGTTAAAAATGAAATCAAAATATTAAAAGATGCATGCGGTTCATTAACTCTTAAGGTTATTATTGAAACTTGCTATCTTACTAAAGATGAAATCAGAAAAGTATCTGAATTAGCATTAGAAGCTGGTGCAGATTTTGTCAAAACTTCTACAGGATTTGGAACAGGTGGAGCATTAGTTGAAGATGTAGCTATCATGAAGTCAGTTGTAGGAAATAAAGCACACGTTAAGGCTTCTGGTGGTGTTAAAACATATGCAGATGCCATGAAAATGATTGAAGCTGGTGCTGATAGAATTGGTACTTCTAACGGCATTGATATCATGAAAGGAGAATAATAAAAATGTCAACACCTCATAATTTAGCTAACCCTGGAGATATAGCAAAAGTTGTATTAATGCCAGGTGATCCACTAAGAGCAGAATATATTGCTAACAAGTATTTAACTGATGTTAGAAAGGTTAATTCTGTAAGAAATATGTTTGCCTTCACAGGTAAATATCAAGGCAAAGAAGTAACTGTAATGGGTTCTGGTATGGGTATGCCAAGTATTGGTATTTATTCATATGAATTATTTAAGTTTTATGGTGTAGAAGCTATTATCAGAATTGGTTCAGCAGGTTCTTATACAACTGATTGTGATTTATTTGATGTAGTATTAGCTGATTCAGCATATAGCGAATCAACATTCGCAAAAGTATTCTGCGGAGAAGAAGGCGATGTTATGAAACCTTCTAAAGAATTAAACGATGTTATTATCAATACTGCTGAGAAATTAGGTAAAAAGATCCATCTAGGTTGTATCCACTCATCAGATGTTTTCTATCATACTAATAATGAATATACAAAGAAAGTAGAAGAACATAAATGCTTATGTGTTGAAATGGAATCATTTGCATTATTCGCTAATGCTAAGTTCCTTGGTAAGAAAGCTGCATGTATCTTAACAATCAGTGATTCATTAGTTAATCATACTGAAACAACAGCTGAACAAAGACAAAATTCATTCAATGAAATGATGGAATTGGCTTTAAATTCTGCATTAAATATTTAGTTAAAATTTGTCAAAAGTTAATTAATTATTAAAATGTCCGATTATTATATGCTGAATAAAATAAAGCATACATAACCGGACTTTTTTATTGTTTAGATAACTTGGTTATACATAACTAATTAAATATTAAAACAAAATAAAAGCGCAATAAAATGCGCTTAATAAGTCAAATATTCTAATTTATATATTATTATTTGTCAAAAAAGTTTAAACAATCGTTATATACTCTTTGTCTATCGATTTCGTTGAGTACTTCATGTCTCATATTGTCATAAACAATAGATTCGATGAACTCATAATTACATTTCTTATATAAATCAACAGTTGTTTTAATGTCTTTTCCGAAATTAGATAGTGGATCTTCAGCACCAGCTATAAATAGAATTGGTGTAGTTTCATCACCTTTCTTAATTTTGCTTGATTTTCCTACATAATTTATCCACGAGAACATGCCTTGATAAGCAGAAACTGTGAAATCTTCCCCACAAATAGGCGAATTTTTATAGTAATCAGCAATTTCTTTATCGTGTGTGATCCACATTTCATCAGGTTTAAGTATACCTTTCTTGATCATTTTCTTAGGTAGACCGCCCATTCCTAGTTCATTTAGGAGAGGTGAAATACCTTTTTTTCCTCTAAATACTCGCGTAATTGCACTTAAGCACTTAGCTGAGCCTGTGATGATTCCAGGCATTGTTGTTGTACCAGAAATAATGGCTTTTGCATATGATTTTGGGTAATCAATTAATAACTTTCTAGCTAAGAATGAGCCCATTGAGTGTCCAATTAAGTATAATGGAAGCTCAGAATAGTGTTCTTCAGCATAGTTTTTAGTTAAAATAAGAGATTCAAAAGCCTCTTTTTCTTCGAAATAGATATAGTTTTCAGGAGCATGTGAACTCTCTCCATGACCTAAAAAGTCGCATCCAAGTGCGATATATCCATTTTTATTAAGATAATTTATAAAGTCTTCATATCTTGTTAAATGTTCGGAAGCACCGTGTACTACATGAACCACGGCTTTGGGATTATTTACTTCGTCATATATATAAACAACCACATTACTTCCCTTAGATGTAAATAGTGTGATTTTATTCATAATTTTCTCCAGGTATTTTAATTATATAATAATAAAAAAAATAATACAATAATATTTTTACATTTTTAATAAATATTTTTCGTTTGATTTTTTACGCTTTATTAAAATGGTTAGTTTGTTATTTTCCTCTCCTAATAAGAGAATTTACATTTTTTACCTTATTTTTTATATTTTTATCAGTATTTTAATAGTAAATTATCATGTTAATTCTAATTGCGTACATACAATATGACTATTTTATTCATTTAAATAATTTGACACTATTTGACTATATTTTCTACAAATGTTTTGATGTATAGAATCATGTTCAATTTCATCTTAAGTTTTCTTAGAAAAATGTTTTAATTTAAGTACATAATTTTAGATATAGCAGATTAGGAATTTATAATTAAACTTGGTAACTTTTTCTTCGGAGGTACATTATGTTTAATCAAGTTTTATTAGCAGGAAGAGTATGCAAAGATCCAGAATTATTTGAAACAAAAGAAGGAGTCAAAAGATGCAAAATATGCCTTGTAGTTGATAGGCCTTTTAAGCAAAAAGGAGCTGAAACTTATGGTAGAGATTTTATCTATGTTTATGTTTGGGATGGTATATCTGAAACAATAGCAGCAACATGCAAGAAAAACACTTTAGTTATTGTTAGAGGTAGACTTGAACAAAACAATTACATTGATAAGGATACAGGAAAAAAAGTATATTCTTATAGTGTAGTAGGTGAAAGAGTTTGCTATATGGGTAAAGGATTCTCTAATAATAAGAATGATTCTGATGACGATAATGACGATAGTGAAGACTTAGTCGAGCTAGAAATTGATCCAGAATTATCAACTGAATAAATTAAATAGGCAATATACACTACCTTTATGCTATAATTAGCATAGAGGTATTTTTTATGGAACAATATTTAAATTTAATAAGAACAGTCCTTGAAAAAGGCACTAAGAAAGAGGATAGAACTGGTACTGGTACTATTTCTTATTTTGGTTATCAAATGCGTTTTGACCTCGCAGATGGTTTCCCATTAGTAACAACTAAAAAAGTACATTTAAAGAGTATTATTCATGAATTATTATGGTTCATCAAAGGAGATACTAATATTAAATATTTAGTAGACAATGGTGTACATATCTGGGATGATTGGCCATATAAATCATATAGTGAGTCTAAAGAATTCCAAGGCGAGACTATGGAAGAGTTCATTGAGAAAATCAAAAATGATGATGAATTCGCTAAAAAATGGGGAAATTTAGGCCCTGTTTATGGTAAACAATGGAGAAACTTTAACGGTGTAGACCAATTAATGAATATCATTAATGAAATAAAGAAGAATCCTAATTCTAGAAGATTAATAGTATCAAGCTGGAACCCAGTAGATATTCCTAATATGGCACTTCCACCTTGTCATTCTTTATATCAATTCTATGTAAATGACGGTAAATTATCATTACAACTTTATCAAAGAAGTGGTGATATTTTCTTAGGTATTCCATTTAACATTGCATCATATTCACTATTATTAATGATAGTAGCTAATATGTGTGGTCTTGAATGCGGAACATTTGTACACACTATTGGTGATGCTCATATTTATTTAAATCATATTGAACAAGTTAATATTCAACTTCAAAGAAAACCATATCCACTTCCAAAGATGATCATTAAGAAAAAGATCACATCTTTAGACGATTTATCATATGATGATTTTGAACTTCAAGATTATCAATGCTGGCCTAGAATCAAAGGAGCTGTAGCAGTATGATCAATGAAATATTTGCTATAGATAGAAATGATTGTTTTGGAAATAACAATGATTTAGCTTGGCATTATAAAGAAGATTTACAGTATTTTAAAGAGAAAACATTAGATAAAACTTGTGTTATGGGAGAAGAAACATTTAAGTCTATTTTAAGCAGAAATGGTAAACCTCTTCCAAGACGTACTTCAGTAATTGCAAGTCTAAATGACTACCACTTTGAAGGTGTTGAAACAACACATGATATTTTTGGTTGGCTTGACGCTCACAGAGATGAAGATATATATGTAATTGGTGGTAAATCTATCATTGAATTGACATATAAAAAAGCCGATTGTCTTTATATTACTTATATAGATAATGACCATGAAGGAAACGTATTTTTACATCTCGATTTGACAAATTTTGAATTAGTAGAAGAAACACAAAAAGGTGTGCTTTATTTTAGAAAATATTTAAGGAGACAATAATTATATGTTTTTAGTAAATTATTTAAATCATTGGGATTGGGACGTAACAATTGTTGAGTTCCTAAATAAGATTACTGCTGACAGTAAATTCCTTCAGACTTTATTCAAATTAATTAGTTATCTTGGAACAGAATATGTATTTATTGCTATCTTTGCTGTTCTATATTGGCTAATTGATAAGAAGATAGCTAAAGATGTTGGCTATGGCGCATTCTATGGTATGGTTCTAAATAATGGACTTAAAAGTATCTTTAACTTCTTAAGACCTTTCCAACAAAAACCTAGTACTATAAAATGTTTAGATGAATCTATTTTAGCTAAAGATGTTAACGGTGAATTTATTCCTAAAGAAGCTCCTCAAGGAACATATTTCCAATCAAGTTCAACATCATTCCCATCAGGACATTCTCAAGGTGCATCTGGTGTGTATAATTCACTAGCTAAATCATTTAATGAGAAATATGATCATAAGATTAAATGGGTATGGGCAATTAGTATTTGTTTATCAGTACTTGTAATGGTTTCAAGAATTGCTCTTGGTGTACATTCATTCATCGATGTATTTACTGGATTTGCAGTAGGTCTTTGTATGATTGAACTTGTATCTTTTGGAAGAAAAAAGTTTAAAAATGAAACAATTTTCCATATAATTATGCTTTCAGCTCTTGGATTATTTACATTCTTAGCTCCACTTTGGAGTGAACAAACAAGAGATATGTTTACTACATATGGTGTTGTAGCTGGATGTTTTGTAGGATTCTTACTTGAAGAAAAGTATGTTAACTTTAAAATTTCTAAAGTTTGGTGGAAAAATGTGGTAAGATTAATATTCGGTGTTGTTGCTGTAGTTGGCCTAAAAATAGTGCTAAAATTACCATACTCACACTTTGTTACTGAAGGTACTTACCTCGGTAATGTATTAGATTTTATTAGATACTTCTTAATGATTGTTGGTGGTGTATTTGCTATGCCACTTCTAATGTCTAAGATTCCATTCTTAAAAGACGATGAAGAACAACCTGAAGAAGAAAAAATAGAAGAGGTAAAATAAATGATTAATGCTGTTGATATCATCGAGAAAACTCGTGATAAAAAAGAACTCACAGATGAAGAAATAAAAGAGTTCATTACTGAATATGTAAAAGGAAATATTCCAGATTATCAACTATCCGCATGGTTAATGGCTGTTTACTTTAATGGCTTAACTAAACGTGAAACGTTTGCTTTAACTATGGCTATGCTTAATTCTGGTGATAAAATTGACCTATCTAGATTCAAAGGAATCAAAGTTGATAAACATTCAACTGGTGGTGTAGGAGATAAGACATCTTTAGTAATTGGCCCTCTAGCTGCAGCTTGTGGCTGCATCATGGCTAAATTTAGCGGTAGAGGCTTAGGACATACTGGTGGAACATTAGATAAACTTGAATCTATTCCAGGTGTAACAATCCAATTATCTGAAGAAAGATTCATGAAACAAGTTCACGATATTAATTTAGCTATCGCAGGACAAACTCAAAACTTAGTTCCTGCTGATAAAAAGATTTATGCTTTAAGAGATGTAACTGGTACAGTTAGATCTATCCCACTAATCGCATCTTCAATTATGTCTAAGAAGCTCGCATCTGGCGCAGATGTAATCTGCCTTGATGTTAAGTTTGGTTCTGGAGCTTTCATGAAGACTATTGATGAAGCTAGAGAATTATCAAAAGAAATGATTAGTTTAGCCAAATTTGATCATAAGACAGCTATTTGTTTCTTATCTGATATGAACTCTCCTCTTGGAAGAACTATTGGTAATAGACTAGAAGTAAAAGAAGCTGTTGAATGCTTAAACTTAAAGGGTCCTAAAGACCTAGAAGAATTATGTGTAACTATCGTTGGTTATATGTGTTATTATTCTAAGATTACTAAGACTGTAGATGAAGGTATAGCTTTAGCTAACACTAAACTTCATGATGGTTCTGCATACAAGAAGTTCCTTGAATTTATAAATGCTCAAGGAGCCACTACAAATGACTTTGGAGAAGGTTTTATCCAAGTTAAAGAAATTATCCCACTAAAGAGTAAAAGAAGCGGCTATATCAAGAATATTGACGCTCTCACAATTGGCATTTCATCAATGCACTTAGGTGCTGGCCGTAAGACTATTGATGATAAAGTAGATCCAAATGTAGGTATCGTACTTAATCATCAAGTTGGCGACTATGTTGAAGAAGGTGAAACATTACTATATATCTATAAGAATGATGAATGGAAAGATTCACTCATCGATGACCTTTATGGTGCATATGAATATAGTGATGAAAAAGTACCTCCTATCAAACTATTTGAGGAAATAATTGTATAAGAAAAAGCGAGATTAATTTCTCGCTTTTCTTTCGATTAATATATCAACCGCATCTAAATAAGGAATTCTTATAGGGAATGATTCCTTAATAGGAATGCAGGATTCTCTAATTTCATCTATTGAGATAGATTTTCTTCCACCTTCATTAGCTCTTTCTACAAATTCATTTAATTCCTTATTAGGAAGTAAATAAATCTCTCCTAGCTTATTAAAATAAAGAAGAAGGAATCCAATACCACCATGACGTTCAATTCTGTTTAAATGAAGAATTTGGTGGTTATGAACGTTAGTTAGAGGGAATGATGTGGTTGAATTACATTGTTTCGCATCGAAATCAATATAGTAACCTTTATAAACACCATTATAGTCAGTGGTAGATGGTGTTTTATAGTATGCCTCTTCAATCTTTGCCATAGATCTAGATGGGTAATCAACATTAACAATTTGAATAGGGATTGGCTTTTTATAAATGATGGCAATATCTCTTTTAATATATTGATCATTCGTCTCATTAATTAACTCTTCAAAAAGCATGCCTCTATTAGAAGTTGATATCTTTCTTTGTTCAAATGGCTTACGTTTAATTGGGTAATTATACTTAGGCATACATATATTATACACAAGTTTAGGGTGTTTTTAATCATTCTTAAAATTATCAATTGATAATATTTAAAAAAATGTTAATATAGAAATGTAAAAAACATTTATAAGGAGTTTTAATATGGTAAATTATAAGTTTTTTGCTTTGGGCGGCCTCGGTGAAGTAGGCAAAAATATGTATGTATTTGAAACAGATAAAGACCTATATTTGATTGATATTGGTAGTGAAAAGCCATCAAGTGACGTTAACGGATTTGATGCTTTAGTACCAGATTTTACATACATAACAGAACATATAGATAAGCTAAGAGGTGTATTCATTTCAAGATTTGGTGAAAAAACCACTGGTGCATTTCATAAGATTATAAGAGACCTTAAGGTTCCTTTTTATGCGTCTAAATTTACCATTGAAGCTATAAATAGAAGATATATCAACAATAAAGAAAACAGAGATAGAGAAGATTTTAATGCGGATGATTATAAAGACATTGATTTCAAAGTAATGGAACCAAATGAGATATTCGAATTTGAAGATTCTAAAATCGAAGCATTTAAGATTACTACATCAGTACCTGATTCATTCGGTTTCGCAATAAAAATCGATGTATCAGAAGAAGGTGAAGAACCTAACTATAAGAACTGTGTATATCTACCAGACTGTGATCTTGACCAAAATGTATGGGGACACTTTAAAACAGAACTTAACGCATTAGCTAAGATAGCGGATGAAGGAGTTGTATGTTTATTCTCAGCTTCAACTGGAGCTCCTAAAATGGGTCACGTTACGACAGATGGTAACTTAGACTTAGCTTTAAGAAAACTAATGGCTCAAGATGGTAGAATGTTCCTTTTAATGGATGCAGAAAACACATCAGGAATACTACAAGTAATTGATGCAGCATATGTACAAAAAAGACATGTAACAATCGTTGGTCATAAAGCTAGAGATTTAGTTGAACTTGCTATGGAACTTAAATATACAAGAATTAACCAAAATTTATATATGAAGAAAGAAGTTCTAAATGATGAGAAGAGAAATGCTAAGGATAGTGTAATCATTCTTGCAGGCGAAAGAGATGATCCATTCAACTTTATGAGTTCAATCGCAAGATTTGAAGATAAACACTTTAGAATTAAAAACGGAGATAATGTAGTATTACTCCTTGATGTTCCTAAAAAGTATGAAAAGAAGTTAGCTAGAATTTGGAATGAAGTATTATTCAATAATGTTAAGTTAGTAGATTTTGATGTTAATTTAATCCCAGTTCCTATGCTAGGTGCAGAAGACCTTAAAATCATGTATAACCTATTTTCACCTAAATACATAATTCCAATCACTGGTGACTTTAGAATGCTTAAGGCACAGGAAAGAATCGCTCTAGACTATGGTTATAAGAGAGAGAACATTATTTCTATTGAAAACGGTGATGTAGCTACATTTAGAAATACAGACTTTGTAAATAAAGATGAAAAGATAGAAACAAAAGAAATCCTATTTGGTATGGAAGTTGACTCAGATATTAATGACTTCGTTGCAAGAGAAAGAGAAGCATTAACTAATGAAGGATTTGTAGTAATTTCTGGAATGATTAATTTAAAAGAAAGAACTTTCCATGGCGATGTAGAAATCGAATCTAGTGGCTTCTTATCAAGATATGGACAAGAAGAAGAATTTGAATCTATTAAGAAAGCATTCAAAGACATTGTAATGATTCACCTAAGGCAAAGAAAGGTTGATTACAAAGAATTAAGACAAGAACTAAAGAATGAACTTTCTAAGAAGATTTTAAAGGATACTAAAAAGAGACCAATTCTTATTCCTGTAGTAGTAGATATCTCAGGATCTAATACATTCTTAGAGAAATAATACACGGGGTTGTGTAGTCATAATTTAGAGTTTTATCGATAAAAATTTTGAGAAAAAATCCATCACAATTCTTTCACATTAATATCAATTAGAAATCAATTAAAAATCGCACAAAAAAACTGACAATTTTCTGTCAGTTTTTTTATTTTCTCTTTAGGTTTTTGTTCTTAGCTTCTTTAGCTTTTTTAAAGAACTCTTCTAAATATTCATAGTATTTTGCCATCTGTGATTCATACTTTGAGTTCACATTTGGAACATAATACTTTCTATCAACTAAGTTATCTGGAAGATATTGTTGATAACATAAAGAGTTTTCAAAATCATGAGGGTAAATATACGAGTCTCTCTTAGTATAAGTTTCTATATTAATTAGATGATCTGGAACATCATCATTACCCCTTTCTTTTATATCATTTAATGCTTGGTCAACAGCAACAATTGCTGAATTAGATTTAGGTGAAAGTGCCATTTCAATGACGATATTTGCTAGTGGAATTCTGGCTTCTGGAAGACCTAATTCTCTGACAGCAGAAGCTACCATTACAACCTTCTCACCAATGGTAGGATTTGCTAGTCCGATATCCTCATAAGCTATAACCATTAATCTTCTTAAAATGATGTTCAAATCACCCAAAGTTATGAGCCTTGCAAGGTAGTAAATTGCAGCATGAACATCCGACCCTCTAATAGATTTTTGGAGTGCAGATAACATGTTGTAATAGTTATCTCCATTCTTATCTAAGTGAAGGTTAGGAGTTCTTAATGTTTTTTCAGCAAGTTCAAGTGTGATATGATCACCATCTTTAGATACTGAATCTATTAATTCCATATCATTTATAGCTACTCTTAATTCTTTACCACACTCTTCAGCAATATAAGTATATACATCGTCATCTATATCAAGTTTATGATTAAGTTTATCTTTAATACTAATTAAATAAGTCTTAATGTCTTCAACCTTAAGATCATTTAACTTAAAGATGTTGCATCTTGATCTAATGGCAGGGTTAACTGAAATGTATGGATTTACAGTAGTCATTCCAATAACTATAACTTTTCCTGATTCCATGAAACTTAAAAGGTAGTCTTGGATGTCTTTATTCATCCTATGAATTTCGTCAATTATTAAGATGATTGAGTGGTAACTTCTTGAATTGTCAATTATTTGCTTAAGTGTCAATTTTGTGTCAGAAGAAGCACTGAAGAAAAATGATTCAAGTGGATACATGTTTTCAATGATCTTAGCAATGGTAGTCTTACCTACTCCAGGGTTACCATACATGATGAATGAAACTAGAGAGTTGTTCTCTATCATCTTTCTTACCAAACCATCCTTACCTACTAGGTAGTCCTGACCAATGATGTCATCAAAGGTAGATGGTCTTAGCTTTTCTGCTAATGGTTTATAGTCCATAGTATAATCCTCACTAAAAGTATTATACCACATATGATTTTTGGTGGGTCTTCAATGAGTGATAATTCATTAAAAATATGGGGTATATGTTACCTAAAAAGTAGAAGAAGAATCGAACAGTGGATTTTGAGTATAAAAAATGATTGGTTAAAATACGAGTATTTATTAATATATCACTCCAATAATGCAAAATAGGGTAAATTTTGAGCGTTAGAAGAGGATTTATTGAAAACTAACCTCATAAACTGAATTATCATAGTCATTTGCATATTTTTGAGTATTATTAATGCTAAAAAGAAGCTTTAAATTACCGAAATATCATATTCATTTTTGGATTTTAAATATTTTTTGTTTATAAAAGAAGTAATTTCAATAATTTAATTAACTTCCTATAATGTATATTATGTTAACTAATAATACGGCGCTAAATCTGGGTTAAATATGAGTGCGTGTGGAAAATGTGGATTTCACAATATTAATAAATTATTCTTGTTTTGCCTAGAAAATTGGCCCTAGAATATAAATACCCATTATCTGATACCCCAAATTTTATATTTAATATATATAGAAAAACACCCTATAATTTGCATACTTTTATAGGGTGCTCTGTAGCGTTCAAATATGTATATTTACCTTACAATCAATAATTTTCGTCGTTCTAGAGGGATATAAAAAACTATGGGTTTTGTTTCCCATAGTTTTAATTTGTTATAAGTTTTAATGCATCTCTGATTAAATCGTTAGTTGATTTTGTTGAATCTAATTTAGGTAATACCTTATTAATATCTTTATCACTATAGCCTAAAGCTTGTAGCGCATCATGAACTTCATCTAGTACTAAATAGTTTCCACTGTATTCAGTTATTACTAATTTGCCCTTTAGATCAAGGATGATTTGTTGAGCAGACTTCATTCCAATACCAGGGAATTTGGTTAAGTATTTAGCATCACCTTTAGTAATTGCTTGTGAAATCATTGATACAGATCCTGTAGCTAAAATTGCTATTGCACTCTTAGGACCAATGCCTGATACACTAATAAGCTTTAAAAATAACTCTTTTTCTGATTTTTCTTTAAAGCCGAAAAGTGTCAAATTATCTTCTTTAATATGCATATAAGTATATAGTGTTAGTTCTTCATCGATTTTGAATGAATATGGGCTTGGAGTAAATACTTGATAACCAATATTATTTACTTCAAAATCGATTGAATCTTTCATTATTTGAGTAACTTTGCCTTTTAAATAATCATACATAATTAATCACCTTATTCATTGAATTCGAACTCAATTGAACCGATTCTAACAAGGTCTCCGTCCTTACAACCAATCTTTTTAAGTTCTTCTTCAATGCCTAATTTTCTTAAGTTTCTAGTAACCCACATAACTGATTGATCTGAGTCTTCTTTATAGTATCTCATAATCTCATCAATACGTGGACCTTGTACACTGTAGACCATATTTTCCCAGTCTTTTGTGACTTCAAATCCCTTATCTTTCTTAGGTTTAAATGTGTATTCTTTGTAGTTTTCAGGCTCAGTTTCAACTACTTTTTCTTCTTCAATTTTTGAATTCTCATAGTCTAAAAGGTCTGCAGCTCTATATAAAAGCGGGTCTAAATTCTTTCTTTCAAGAGCACTAATTACATAGATTTCAGGGTCTTTTTTATACTTCTCTTTATATTCCATTTTGAAGAGTTCTGTGTTGTCTTCTGCATACTCAGAATCACTCTTATTTATAACAATTATTTCACTCTTTTTTAGTATTTCTGGATCATAATTTTCAAGCTCTAATCTTATCTTTTCATAGTCTTCAAATAGGCTTCCATTAACCTTTTCACCATCAAGAATATGAATGATTACTTTAGTTCTTTCGATATGTTTTAAGAACTGGAATCCAAGTCCTAAACCTTGTGATGCACCTTCAATTAATCCAGGTAGATCGGCACATACAAATGACCTTCCATCCTTTACATAAACCATACCTAAATTAGGTTGTAAAGTAGTGAAATGATAAGCAGCAATTTTAGGTTTTGCCTCACTAATTACACTGATTAAAGTAGATTTTCCTACGCTAGGATAGCCTACTAAACCTACATCTGCGAGCACTTTTAGTTCAAGTCTAATGAATAATTCTTTACCAAGTTCACCTGGTTCTGCGAATGTTGGTGCTTGGTTTCTTGATGTTGCAAAATGTTGATTTCCAAGGCCACCTTTACCGCCTTTAAGCAAGACTCTTTCTTCCTTATCATGAGTTAAATCACATAATAATTCGTTAGTATTTTCGTTATAAATCATTGTTCCTTCAGGTACATGAATTATTACATCTTCACCCTTCTTACCGCTCATGTTTTTAATCTTTCCATTTTCACCATTTTGCGCAACAATTATTCTTTTATAACGGAGTGATAGGAGTGTGTTCATGTTCTTATCAGCTACAAAGATGATAGATCCACCATCGCCTCCATCACCGCCTGATGGTCCACCTTTTTCTAGGTATTTTTCATGTCTAAAACATACGGCTCCATCGCCGCCTTTTCCTGATGCAATTTTAAGCTTGGTTTCATCTACGAACATAATTCTTCAAACTCCTTCTCAATATTATAATATAATAATGAGATTTATCAAATTATTTTATAAAGACCTTTAAAAATTCATCATTTTTGTGTGTGAATTATTATAGATTTTTATTTATTTATTGTGTGTTTTAATTGTGATGGTTTTTCTTTCAAATATTTTAGGTAATAATACCTTAAAAATGTACACATATCCAGTGTATCATATATAAGAAAATGAGGCAAATTAATGCCTCATTTTCACCTATTTTTCTAGGTTATAATCAAATGTATCAGTTAGATAATTTGAATTTGATATGATTGTATAAGTTACTACATATTCAGTGTCTTTAGCTAGTTTCTTAACATCAACGCTAATGCTATTAGATTGAATAGTATATATCTTATACATTAATACAGTATCAGGATCAGATACACTAGTGATTTTAACTTCTACTTGTGTTCCATAATTGATGCTTGTCATAGATAATACTTCAGTTTCGCCATTATAATTAATGACTGGTTGTTTATCTATCTTATTGATTGTAATAGTGTTATATGATCCAGAATATAAGGATTTAGATGCATAGATTTCTATTGTTATTGAACCATAATCAAGATTTAATGAACTATCTCTTAAATCTAATGTGAAGTAAGATCCATGTCTTTCAATTAAATCATATAAATCACTAGTTGATTCACCAGGTATATAGTAATAATCATCACTATTTATCATAATTAAATATTCATATGTGAATGTAGAATCACTGAAATCTAAATTAGTGAAGTATAATAATCCATCATTATTATATTCAACTTCTAGTTGTTCAGAATCTGCATAATATCTAATATCATTTAATGAGTTGTAAGGTGCATGACTGAGGATATATTGGCTATTAGAATATCCTGCAATGCTATAACTATAACTATGACCTTTTACTAATATATCTTTGATATTACGAGATATTACAAGTCCAGGTGACCATTGTTCTTTGATTGTATATCTTATTTCATTACTGTTTTCATCAGTAAATATAATTAGATAATAATCAGCACGTTCTACACCATTGAATGTAAGTGTAGTTGTTGTTTCATCATATGATACACCACTTACTTGAGCTATAGGTGTTGGATCATATTCTCTAGGTTTTTGTTTTTCAGTATAAATAAATGGTTTTGTTATACCAGCCATAGATGCACCTACCGCTACAACTTGAATCTTATGGTCTCCAACTCCTGCATTCATATATTCTGTATATAGATCTGTAGAATAATTGACTGTTATTGGAGATCCTGTATCAATCTTTCTACCATCAATATAAATATAATAAGTTATAAGACCACCACTTAATGTACATGGTTCCCATTCAACTCTATGATCAGTATCATTTATAGTTAATTCACTATATGATGGTGTTGAATCAAATGATTGACTATAGTATGAATCTTGTGTATTTGTGATTGCAGAAATCTTAAGATAATTCTTAGCGCCTACTTTAGCAGTAGCTAATCCTTCATAATCTGTAGAACTTGAGAAGAATGTTGCATAGTTAGTTAAGTAAGTTCTAATAAATATAGACATTAAGAAGTCTACTCTTGTTTCAACGTTTCTTACTTGAGTATCATCATTTGCATTATTACCATCATCCGTAAGGATAAATAGTACTTCTGGAGAGATTTCAAAGTTATCCATATCATTTGTACCCATAACTTTTAAAGCTTGGAATACGTTTAATATTTCTGTCTTAGTAACTGTTTCAAGCCATACAGCACTACTATTAGTTGGGTCATATGTTAATTCATCTGATTCCATTAATGTGTTATAAGCTGTACCAACGTGACTATTACTTGATAGAGATGTCTTAAACTTATCAGATACATTTGCGTGAATAATCTTAGAAGCTAAAAGCTTATTCTCAAGAGTATCATAGCTTAAATTAATAACGTCATTAGCTGTAATACTATTTAAATCTAGATAATCTAAAGCGTTAATTAGGCTTAGAATTTCGCTTTCTAAGAGAAGTTTGCTAGTTGAAGATGTAATCACGCCTGTATTCTCATTAAATGAACTATAAACGCTATAATCCTTGATATTAGCGCCATTAAGTTCAAATGCTTGTTTTGGAATGATAAAGTTAGGAGTTGCACCTGTACCAGCTGCTTCTTCGATTTGCTTAGATAATGTATATCTAATAATTTCTGAATCTAATATTACATCAATCTTTGAAGTACTTGTTCCAGGAATTAATTCATTTAATGATTGAATTGCACCTAGAGTATCAGATGCAATATTACTTAAATCTAAGTGAGATAATGCGATGATAAATCTAGTTAATTCAGATGCATCAATAACGATTGAATGTTTATTACTATTTGTAACTACACCATTTGATGCAACATTAATCTTTAATACTTCTGTTTCATCTAATTCATCGATAGGGAATACAATGCTTGAGAAGCCTAAATCTGCACTCTTTGAAACTATATAATTAGATATAGAAGTACTTAAAATCTTAGATGCTGTAATAAGATCATAAATAACATATTGAACTGATGCGATTCTAATCTTATTAGATAACATTACAATAGCTTCATCTGGATTAGTTGACATCTTATTAAGGTCGATTGAACCTGCGGCTAAGATGAATGCTCTAAGTTCAGAATCTTTAATTAGATATACTTCTTTTTGAACATTATTTGAGCTATTTGCAAGTAAGTTATTAAACTTCACAGGAGTTCCAGCTTCACTTTCAAGTACATCATCATTGAATGGAACATTAATATCAATTGATATACCATTAAGTTTAATGATGTAGTTAGCAATTGTTGCATTTAAAATCTTAGAATTTAAGATAGCATCAATCTTTAGTGTATTACTTGTTAAAGATACAGTCTTAGTTAAATCTTTTAGTACACCGAATATATCATCTCCATTAGTGAATTTAGATAAATCAATATACTTTAATGCCTTAATTAAGTTAATTATTTCTTCACTACTAATAATGCCTGAAGATAGTGCTTTCTTATAGTGTGCTTCATTCTCATCATATAAGTATGTAACACCACTCTCAGTAAACTTATCCGTTTTATCAATAGCGTCTTCAAGAACGATTAAGCTCATTGAATCAAGATCCATACCCATAATTACATCACTGAATGTTGCATTGAGGATAGATGATCTTAAAATTACATCAAGTTTAGTCTTACCAGTTTCAAGTGATGGTTTATTTAAATCACTTAATGAATCGAATGCATTACTTGAATTTCCAAGCATATCGAAGTCGATATAGTATAAAGCTCTAATTAAATACTTAATTTCAGTAGATTTAATATATCTGAAATCTGTATCTCCTTCTTCCCATACACTTGCGTTTTCTACTAATTTAGATGATTTAATAGTTGCGCCATATGGGATTAAAATCTTTTGAGTTGATGAACCAAAGGCATCATTTAGCTTATTTGAGATAGTCGCATCAAAGATTTTACTTTCTACAAGTTTATTCATCTTAGTTTCGCTAATTAATGATAAATCTTTGAATAAATCGAAGTTTACAGTACTTAAATCACCAAATCCTGCATCATCCATAAGGATTGAAATAGATTCAAATAATTCTTGTAAATCAGCTTTCTTAAGATAATATTGAGTATTTCCAGAGTCATATTCAAAGAGTTCATAACTAACTACTCCATTATCTACTTTATACGGATATACAAAGTAATTATCATAGCTATCACCAGTTAAGAAGTGTGATACAGAAGCTCTTAAGATATCAGATCTTAAAATAGTTTCTGAATTAGTATTGAATGTCTTAACTGTATCCATGATAGCGGTTGATGAATCCATTGAATCGAAATCTAAGTATCCAATAGCTTTTAATAAATACTTAATTTCATCTTGGTTAATTGCTTTATAAGTATTATCAAATTCCACTTCATTAGTTCCAGTGTTATAAGTAATTATTTCAATGCCTTCTTTTACGCTTGTTGGAATAATTACTGATGTAGATGCACTCTTTATTTTATCTGATAAAGTAGCTCTTAGAATTGAAGATTTCACAATCTTATTCATGTTTTCATCTGTTGTTGAATTAAGTTGTTTAAACATATCGAAGTTAACGTTATTTAAATCACTAAATCCTGTTTCATCGATTAATACATCAATAGATAAGAATAAATCTTGTAAATCAGCTTTCTTAATATAGTATTGAGCGTTATCTGTATCATATTCAAAAAGAATATAATCACTTCCACTTACATTAACTTTATACGGATAAGTAAAGAAGTTATCGTAGTGGTCACCTGTTAAGAAGTGAGATATAGAACATCTAAGTATCTCAGATGATAGAATTGTCTCTGAATTAGTGTTAAATGTATCTACTAAAGAGATAATTGAAGTTGAATCTTCCATTGAATCAAAGTCAATAAATCCAATAGCCTTAAGTAAAGCTTTTACTTCTTGTTTTGTAATGATTTTATATGTTGAATCAATATTTAATACTTGCGTAGCATCATCCCAAGCGTATTTAGGGCTTAATTCTTTAGCGCTTGATGGGATTACTACTGCATCTGATGCAGTTAAAATCTTATCTGATAAAGTAGCTCTTAAAATAGATGAACTTGCAATCTTATCTAAGTTTTCATCAGATGCATCACTTAAACTCTTAAAGCTATTAAAGTCGATAGAATCTAGGTTATCTAAGTTAGTTTCATTTAATAAAACAATAATTGATGTGAATAACTTAGACATATCAGTTTGTGTAATATATTTAGTTTCTCCATCTTCTTCAAATACTTCAACAGGATAGATTAAGAAATTATCGTAATGTTCACCTGTTAAATAGAATGAGATAGAACATCTTAAAATATTAGATTCAAGTATTACATCGAGTTTAGAAATACTTGGATTCTTAACTGATGGACCATCAAATGTCTTAATAGTATCTAGAATCTTAGATGAATCAGTTAATGATGAAATATCAGTAACTTCCTTAAGCGCATTAACTAAAGATACCATTTCAGTCTTCTTAATAACCTTAGTTTGTGCGAGTTTTACAGGGTGTTCATCGATTAGTACTTGGTTTCCATCTTCATCAAGTAAGTATTCAGAAGTAAGTGTAACGCCTTCAGTTGTTGGATTACCTTCATCATCCTTAGCATAGTTAGATACTAGGATATATTCTTCTGAATATGATGGAATCTTGATTGAAATCTGTTCTGAATCAAATGTTGTCGCAAAATCAGATAATGTTAACTGAATTGTTCTAGATGCAAATAGATTATTAATTTCAGTTTCACTTAAATTCTTAATGATATTTAGCGGGTCAAAACTACTAGTATTATCAAATAATTGTATTAAATCTTCATTTGCAGCTACAGTTTTAATTGATTGAACTAAATTATATAATTCACCATATGTTACGTATTCACCTTGTTCATTATATGTAGAATACCATGCTTTATCTTCATAAATATATGGTGATTTAATCATTTCAATTGAGCTATTTGAAAGGAAATGAACGATTGATGGACCTAAAATAGTTGAGTCTTCAATCTTTTTAGCGTCTACGCCAGAAATACCATAAATTAAATATTTAATATTAGCGAATACTTCTTGGAAGCTTTGTGCACCTTTGAGGTGAGCACTCTTAGTAATATCATCTGCAAGACCAATTACGTTTAATAATTCATCTTTAATTCTGTGACCTGGAGTTCCAAGTTTATCAGAGATAATAATCTTAAGTCCTCCTAAATCCATAGCACCTAAATATTGGTCTAATAAGCCTTTTATAGATGCATCATTGAAGTTAGATAATATCTTGAGGTCAAATAATGCGTTAATTGTATCAGTTAGATATCCTTGAAGACCAGCATCTGTGATAGCTTTACTCCAAATCTTATCTACGATATTACCTTCGCCCATCACAAGTCCTAAGATATCAGCATCAACTATTGCAGTAACGAGGTTTGGAATCTTAGTTCCAAGTTCTTGTTTCCAGTCGATACCTGTATCGCCATAGATGTTTTCATCTGTTAGATATTGAGAATAGTCAGTTCCTTGAATTTTTATAGTTAATGCTTTAACTCCGATATCAAGGAGTGAGTTTACGAATGTTAAATCAGATAATCTAGATAGTAAGACATTCATATAAGCTGAAATGTCATCTAGAGTAAGAGTTCTTTCAGTATCTTCTTCTAATGCTTTATTTAAATCAAGGTAATTAGCCATTAAGAATGCAATATTACCTTCATCTCCGCCATTAAAGTCAACTGTATCAAATACCATCTTAAAGATAGTTCCGATATCTTCAGATAACGATACAGTATTTATTAAGTTTTGAATATAAGATTTAGGTGATTGACCGTTAGTGACAGCGTTAGCGTCATTTTCGTTTAATCCTAATTCTTCTATATATTGTTTTAAAGTGCTGTTAGCGAGGAATCTAATAGCTACTTTAGAAGCATTATGGAGTAGTTTTAAATCTCCAAATGCATCAGTAATCTTATTTCTTATTTTAGCTACTCTTTGATCATACTCTAGATCAGTTTCACCTTCAATCTTCTTTGGAGTAAGTCCATTGAATAACTTAACTGCGATACCACCCATATCTCCAGGATTATTAAGCATATCTTGGATAAATGAACCAATTCCAAGTTCAAATAAGCCAGAGAAAGCCTTACCAAGTCTTGCGATATCACCTGTATAATCAGCTAAAGCTAAATCTCTAATTTCGCTTTCAGTAGCTTCTTCGCCTAAATATTGTTTACCAGCACTACCAATACCTACAGTAACTAGTACTTTTATTAGGTTAATCTCAGAAAGCTTACTAAACGCAATTTCAACACGGTCAGGATTAACTTTAGATAAGTCTAATGTACCATTTGAATTAATAACTTTATCGTCATCCACTAAATATAAAACACCATTGATTATATTATTTAATTCAGTAACTAAGTTAACTCTTACCGATAGTTTATGAGTCTTTTCTTCTTCATCAGTCTCCTCATAAACATATGTCATTCTAACAAGTGTATCAAATGTTGCATCGAGTACATTTTCAGTTACATATACCGGTTTACCCTCTTCATCTAGGTTTCCAGTATCAAGTTTTACGTTTATTTTATTGATAGTTTTAACGTAGAAGTTATCAGTCCAACACTTAGTGAAATTCACAAGTCTCTTTGAAACCATTTGAACGTATTCAATGGCTTGCATCGCATAATTAGATGAACCGCTAGGTTCTTCTTCATCTGCGAGCTTAATAATATAATTATCAACTTCAATTTCACCTGTTTGTTGAGTATTGTTTTCGTTTTGAGTAGTTTCTTCTGTTTGTGAACCTTCTTCAATTCGTTTAATTTCGCCTGTATATCTTACAAGCGACATAATTCCTGTAATATAGACCATCATCACAAACATTGATAATACACCAGAAACTAGGCCTACCATTGAACCTACAAGTCTACCTTTTCTAATGCCTTCAAATTCTTTCTTATCTCTTAAGAATATAGCGTATAGAATCTTCTTTACAATCCACCATAAGAATTTAATGATAGTGAAGTATAGAATTCCCCATAGAATCTTAAAGATAAATACACCAAACATATCTACTAAAGCGAGTGTATATGGATTATTAACATCCATTCCTCCAGCCATATTTGATAGATTTTCAGAATATTTCTCATAGAATAAGTGAGCGAAATCTTTAAATGTCATCACACTAGATGAATCTTCATGTAAGATCCATACAGTCATTCGATTAGGCAATCCAAAGAACTTAGAATTATATAAGCTATTTGCGATTAATTCTAAGGTAAATATAAATACTCCAAGGAAAATAAGCTTAAATACTAAATTCCATATACTTCTTTTAAAACCTTTTTCTAGGCCTTTAAAGAAGTTGTAGAGAATTGGGAATGAGAGTAGTAAATAGAAAAATAAGTTTACTGCCCACATGTATTGATCTATAAAGTTTAAGACTCTCTCCATGGTAACCTCCTTCTGTTAATGTTTTTCACATATTCTTTATCTAAGCTTGATTTATTCATTAAATAATTACCATTCTTGGTTTTAAAATAATAAAACTTAAATAAAGATCTAATTATAATTTCATTTAGGGCTATTGATTCAATTGTCTCGAAGCCCACAATTACTTTTAATGTTTCATTGTCTAATTCATATAAATACTCAAAATATGAATTTTCTAACTGTTTTAAAGCTACTCTCTTAGACGAATTATTAATGAGATAGGTTAATAACATAAATAATAATTCAGCTACGATAGGTATAAGAAGATAAGACAGTTTCTTTAAGAACACATAAGCTAATATTCCTCCTGTAGTAAACAAGACTATAAGAGGTAATATAAATACTAAGAATTCTTTTAATAAAACATAATTGTAGTATTTTTCTAGTGTTTCTTTATTTAGGGTGAAATTAATTTTCATTTAACTTTAATTCCTCCCTTTTATCTGAATAGTCTTCTGCGAGTTTAATTAATGCATATCCTAATTCTTGGCTGATTATTTCATTTTCATCATCATATAATTCATCTTTCAAGAATCTAAGACGAACAGTAAATCCTTGATAATCTATTGAATCTTCTTTGTATCTTCTTAAGATATTACATAGTTTAACTGTGAAACTACTATCATTTTCAAAGTATTTTTGATTCTCTTTAAGTGAATAAATCCACATATATTCTTCATCATTGATTAATCTTTCAAATAAGAGTAATTCATAGTTTTGAAGTCTATAGATATATGGAAGATCATATTTAGTTCTATTTCTTTCATTAATTAAACCAAATTTATCTTCTTCATTATTTACGATTCTTTTAACGGTTTTATAGTAATCAAACACATATGTATGAGTTATATAATGAGGTACTTCAAATCCATCATTATTTAATACTTCTTCTGGGATTTCATTGATTGAAGCTAAGTTACTAATCAAATATTGAAGACAAAGTGTATTAATGATTAAGTGTTTAACACCTTCATATTTATTCATTAATTTGATATTTAAGCCATCATTATATATTCCTTGATTATTGAGTGGAATGATATTTACTGGGATTAAATATGCATTAATAAAGGCTAAAGCTAAGAGATATGGACTTAGTGTATGTAATAAAACATAAATAAGAATTAAACCTGTAAGAGCTAATACTAAGAGGATAGAGTTCATAATCACTCCACCAGCTAAATAAAGCTTATAGTTTAATTTATCTCTTGATTCTGCATCAGTTCCCATTAAGCATTGACCTAAAGTAACTGATTTTTCTACATTTATCCTAGATTTCTTTCCGACTTTAGTATGTCTAAAGAATAAGAATTGGAAAGAAATATATTTATAGTGTGATATCTTACCAAAGATTAAATGACCTAATTCATGTAGTAAGATTGAAAGCACAAATGAAATGATTGCTGAATAAGAAAAATGAAGAATATCCCAGTATTCTTTCTTAAATATTATGTGAAGTGTTAGAGCTGCAAATGTAGCTAGAAATACTAATAATGTGAGAATTCTCACAATAATTAGATCTTTTTTTGAATATAAATCTTTATCCACTTCTGTGCTCCCTTTAATTAATTATACATTAATTTATTAAAATTAATATAAGTAATTAAATAAATTGAAACAAAAAAATAAGACGGAATTAACCGTCTTACTTTTATTAGTCTTGAACTGGATATACTGAAACTTGTTTTTTGTCTCTTCCGAGTCTTTCGAATTTAACAACACCAGCAACTTCAGCAAATAATGTATCATCTTTGCCTTTGCCAACGTTCTTACCAGGATAAACTTTAGTACCTCTTTGTCTATAAATAATAGAACCAGCTGTACAATATTGTCCATCACCAAGTTTAGCACCGAGTCTTCTACCAGCAGAGTCTCTACCGTTTTTAGTTGAACCAACACCCTTGTGAGATGCGAGAGAAATAAAGATAAATCTTAACATAAAACTATTCCTCCTTAGCTTCTACTGCTTCAACTTTTTCTTCAGCTACTTTTTTAGTAGTGGCTTTCTTTGGAGCAGCCTTTTTCTTAGGTTCAAGATTGATAGCTTCTACAACTAACTTTGTATAAGCTTGTCTATGACCTTGTTTATGCTTGTACTGTTTCTTAGCTTTATACTTGAAAACAATGATCTTTTTGCCTCTTCCTTGTTTTTCAACTTTAGCTTCTACAGTTGCACCTTCAATGTAAGGTGTACCAAGATGGAGTTCACCATCTTCTACTAGTAAGACTTTGTCGAATACAAACTTCTTACCTGCTTCAACATCTAGTTTTTCAACATAGATTGCTTGTCCAGCTTCAACTTTAACTTGTTTGCCACCGGTTTCGATAACTGCGTACATGTTTAATTCCTCCTATATCTTTTCAAGTCGACTCACCCTTAAGGTACCATTTCTGGATTTCTAACCTCTTTAGTGTGGTTTGTGCGCCTTTAGTATTTTACTTTAACTCAAGCGATAAATCAACAAAAATTTTTAAATTTTTAATTATAAGGACGTCCTTCCTTATTTTTAAAAGAAAAATAAAGTCAATCTTAAGAGTCATATTTGACATTATTTAATCTTTCCTTTCATTTTGAATCTGATAGAATAATAGGTTTTTTCATATATCACATAGTGATCAATTAGTTCTATTTTAAATTCTGCAAGTTTTCTTCCGAACTCATTTGTATTATAAAGATCAGACTCAGATGGAGTAACGTTTCCTGATGGATGATTATGAATGAGTATTACCATATGAGCTTTCACAATCAATGCTCTTCTTAATAATTCATTTAAATTCATCTCAACCATTAAGTTAGATGAGCTTTTTACTGAGTATTTAGATAAAATTTGTCTTTCTTTATCAAGATAAATGCAAGTCAAAAGTTCATAATTAACATTTAAATAATCTCCGTAAACATATCTAATTATGTCTTTAGGATTAAGCAATTTTGTTTTATTAATCTTATTCTTTCTAAGCCTTTTATAAAGCTCTAAAGCGGATATTATGGTGGAGGCTTTAGATAATCCAACGCCCTTAAAATGCATTAAATCAGTAACATTTAAATCTTCTAGATTAGAAAAAGTCATGAGTTCATCCATAATCATTTTTGACAAATCAAATACATTTATATCTTTGGTTCCTGAACCAATTAATAAAGATAACACTTCATCATCGGTCAAACTACTTCTTCCGTATTTGAGAAGTTTCTCTCTAGGTAAAACATCTTTCATAATAAAAACCCTCCGTTTAAATGATACTCACGGAGGGTTATATTTTAGTCAATCATTGTTATTCACTTCTTAATGCCACAACTGGATCACATTTAGATGCGAATGTTGATGGGATAAGACCTGAAATAACTGAGAGGAAGAACGATACCGCAACGAGTGCTACTCCACCCAAAGGTGGTAATGTTGCAATATTACTGATATCTGATAAGTGTTTGATAATCAAACTAATTGGAATATTTAAGATTAATGTGATTACAACACCTAAGATACCACTTATGAGGCCAGTAATGAATGTTTCGGCATTGAAGATATTTGAAACATCGACTTTTGATGCACCCATAGCTCTCAAAATTCCTATTTCTTTTGTTCTTTCAAGTACTGAGATATAAGTGATTATCGCAATCATAATACTTGATACAATAAGTGAAATTGACACGAATGCGATTAAGACATAGGTAATTGCGTTAACGATAGTTGTTACACTTCCCATTAATGTTTTTACATAGTCAGTATATGCAATCTTATCATCATCGCTTTCTTTTGTAGCATTATAGTTTTCAATAAACTCATCTATTTTATCCTTATCTTCGAATGATTTAGGATAAATCCTAATAGATCTAGGATTAGTTTCATCAACATATCCGAATGATTTAAGGTTCTCATTATATAGATATTCTTCACCGAAATATGCATCTATGATTTGGTCATCAAGACCAAGCATATTCTTCGCATATTCTTTAATATCTGAGAATTTTTCGCCCGCAGAACCTACTTTAAATGTTGAATAGTAGATATCTGTGACTGTATATTCAGGATTTGCGATTTGATCTTTAATTAGTTGGCTACTATTATTAATAGCCATGATTTGATTTAATAGAGCACTTGTATAAGCTATAGAACCATTGATTGAGTGAGCATCGCTCTTCTCATTAGGTCTAATTACACCTGATACTTTAATCTTAATTGCTTCATCACTATTAAATAATTCAGCTAATTTATTGTCATTATATCTGATGTTTGTATAAGTATTGAATTCTTTACCATCATCAGTTGTAGCTTTAGAGTCATATGCATAAGCTTGAGAATCAGGTAAAATATAGAATCCAACTTTATCTAAGATTTGTTCGTATGACCACTTAAATAATTCTTGATATTTAGGGTTATCTTTAGGGTTAGGACACTTTTGTGTTACACCATTTTCATCTACATATGTTTTACCGTTTACGTAATCAAACATATCTAAAACGTATTGATCACCCACATCTACTCCATTTTCATCATCCGCAAGACCGATTGCGTATAATACGAAGTCTGATAATTGATTTACTTCATCAAGTACTACTAGTACTTCATTATATTCACTAGGCCAGCTTCCAGCCACTAAATCATATTGTTTTTTGATTGTATCTGAGACAAGGCCATTATCATCACCATATACTTCATCCCATACTCCAAGATTTCTCATATATGATTCCATAGTATCTTTACCAAATGATTTAGTGTAAACATAGTATGGATCTGATGGGTCTGATGCTGGAAGAGTAAATGGTTCTAGTTGTCTAACCACAAAATTACCGTTTGAATCAATTCTCTTAGAGTCATAAGCTCTTAATTTAGTTCCGTAATTATATTGAATATAATTTACATATGGTTTTATTTCATCATAATGTGCATCTAGATATTCTTTAAATTGTCTTAAATCATTAGTTCTAGATGAATTAGCCACAGATTCAAGAAGTTGAATCATGACATAGTTTGGAGTAATAAAATCATTTCTATTTTTAATGTCTTGAGATGTTTTTCTTCTATTTTGACTCATAAATGAGAGAAATAGAGATGTCATATCAAGAGATTGAGTAGATAATTCTACTGGATATTGAGACAAAGTTGATGTCTCAGTTTGTTTAACAAATTTATTAAAACCATTAGAGACAGATAGGATTAATGCGATACCAATAATACCGATAGATCCCGCGAAACATGTGAGAATTGTACGACCTATCTTACTTTTTAAGTTAGATAGTGAAAGTTTAAGTGCAGTGAAGAAAGGCATTTTAACCTTTTTAAGTTTACCTTTCTTATCAAGGAATTGTTTATTGTTTTCTTCTTCTTTAGCCTTAGATGCCTCAATTTCATCTTGGGTAGGGTTATATGGGTTAGTATCACCTACCATTTCACCGTCTTTTAGGCTAATAATTCTCGTAGAATACGTTTTTGCGAGTTCTTCGTTATGTGTTACCATTACGACTAAACAATCGTTTGAGAGCTCTTTTAATAGCTCTAATACTTGAATAGATGTTTTAGAGTCTAGAGCACCTGTAGGTTCATCCGCAAGTAAAACTTGAGGTTTATTAACTAAAGCTCTTGCGATAGCAACTCTTTGCATCTGTCCACCAGATAGTTGTTTAGGAAACTTATTTATTTCTTCTTCTAGTCCAACTTTAATTAAGGCTTCTTTTGCGAGTTCTTCTCTTTTCTTTTTATCAACTCCACCAATAGTTAAGGCAAGCATGACGTTTGATAATACTGTTTGGTGAGGAATGAGGTTATATGATTGGAAAACGAAACCTACTTTATGGTTTCTATATTGGTCCCAATTGTGATCTTTAAACTCTTTAGTTGATACGCCTTCAATAAGCATATCTCCATCTGTATATCTATCAAGACCACCAATAATATTAAGTGTAGTGGTTTTACCACAACCAGACGGACCTAAAATAGAGACGAATTCTGAGTCTCTTAGGTTTAATGATATTCCTTTTAAGGCGTGAACTACTAAATCGCCTGATACATAATCTTTTGTTATATTCTTAAGTTCAAGCATAACATTACCTCACTAACAATTCTCTTGCCTCACTCACAAGATATAAAGAGCCATGAATGATTATAATATCATTCTTAGTTCTCTTTTTCTTTGCGAATTTTATAGCTTCTTCTATATTTTCACATGTAAATTTATTATTGTTAAGAGAAATGCTTAATAACTCTTTAGGGTCAAGTGCTCTTGGATAATTTACTTTAGTAAAAATTTGTAAAGTTGTGAATTTATCGAGAATTTTTACCATTGTATGGTAGTCTTTATCTTTCATACAACCAAAAATAGATATGATGTTTTTGTGAGAATACCTACTTAAAGTTTGAAGACATTTATTAAGTGCGTCTTCATTATGGCCACCATCAAGGATAATATTTCCATTATCTAATACTTCAAATCTTCCAGGTATTACTGTCTCTTTTAATGCCTTTTTAACTGATTCAGTAGAAATATTATAGTGATATTTCTCATTTAAAATATCGATAGCCTCTATCGCAGATGCGGCATTATAAGGTTGATACATGCCTATTAAAGATAAATCATATGATTCACCTTTATAAGTGAATGATGTTCCATTATCTTTAAGTTTAATTGATCTAACGTTTCTAACTAGATGTAGTTCAGAATTATGGTTATAAGTATAATCTTTGATTATATCCATAAGTTCTTCTCTATCTACTGGAGTAACTAGAGGTACTCCAATCTTAACGATACCTAGTTTCTCCTTTAAAATCTTCTTATAACTATTGCCTAAGACTTCCATATGGTCTTTAGAGATTGATGTGATGATAGAAACTAAAGGTTTGATCACATTAGTCGCATCAAGTCTTCCTCCAAGTCCACATTCAATAACGGCTATATCAGCTTTCTTTCTTGAATAGTATAGGAATGCCATAATAGTTGTGAGTTCAAAGAAAGTAAGAGTTTCATGACTCTTCATGAATGCTTCATTGAAGTCATAAATATAGTTAATTAATTCGAGTAAATCATCATCATTTATCATTTCACCATCAAAGATAATACGCTCATTAAACTTAAGAACGTGAGGTGAAGTGAAAAGTCCGACCTTATAGTTATTATTCTTTAATATATTATATAAATATTTAGAAGTACTTCCTTTGCCATTGGTTCCCGCAATATGAATAGCCTTAAAAGACTTCTCAGGGTTACCGAGAAGTTTTAAGGCATCTTCTATAATTGATAGATCGGTTCGTCTATCAAATCTTTTGCGGGTGTAAAGCCAATTTAAGGCATCATCTAATTTTATAAACATTTTGTCTTTTCGATTTCTTCTTCTAATTCTTTCTTAGTTTTTAAATATCCTTCTAATTTCTTCTTTTCATCGTTAACCTTAGCCTCAGGAGCTTTAGCGAGGAAATTAGGATTAGAAAGTATTCCATTAGAACGAGCTATTTCAGCTTCGTTCTTTTTATATGCTTCTTCTAGTGTCTTAAGTAATTCTTCCTTATTAACTAGTTCATTCATAGGAATAATTAGCTTATATCTAGGTGAAACGATAGTTAATGCGTTAGAAAGACCTGATTCTTTCTTCACTATACGTAAAGGATTTGGATTTAAGAACTTTATTAGATATTCCTTAGATTCTGTGAGGGATTTATAAGAATCTTCGTCTAGAGCCAAAATTTCAAGCTCAATTGGTTTAGATAAAGATACTCCATAATCATTTCTTACAGTTCTAACCTTTTTAATCGCATCAATAATGATTTCCATTTCTTCAAGTTCTTTATTGAACTTAAGATTATCACTTACTGGCCAGCTACTCACGTGAATAGATTTCTCATTTGGATACATCTTAAGATATAGATAGTCTGTGATAAATGGAGTAATAGGTGCGAGTAACTTAAGTATAGTTACTAAACTTCTTACGAGTAATTTCTTAGTTTGAATTCTTTCTTGATTTATCTTTGATAATTCAAGGTAAATACTTGCGAAGTCATCATACAAGAAATCATAAATGAGTTTTGCGGCTAAATTGAAGTCAAATTTCTCATATGCTTCATCAGTCTTTTCGATTAATGTGTTTAATTTAGTAACTAACCACTTATCAAGAATATTAAGTTCTTCTTCTTTAACAGTTAAATCACTAAAATCTAGGCCTTCTGTGATACCTAATACATATCTTGCGACATTCCAAATTTTATTTAGGTAGTTCCAAGAAGCCTTAACCTTTTCATCATCATAGTTTAAATCTTGGCCAAGTGTACCAGTTGTAGTTAAGAAGTAACGGAGTGTATCTGCGCCATATTTTTCAATTTCTTTAATAGGATCAATACCATTACCTAAAGATTTAGACATCTTACGGCCTTGAGAGTCTCTAATTAAACCATGAATAACTACGTTATTGAATGGGTCTTTACCAGTAAACTTAATTGAATCAAAGATCATTCTAGATACCCAGAAGAAAATGATGTCATAACCAGTTACTAATGTATCAGTAGGGAATCTATTTTGGAAAAGAGGTGCATTGTTGTACCAATCTAGTGTACTAAATGGCCATAAAGCTGAGCTAAACCAAGTATCTAGTACATCTTCATCTTGAACCCAACCTTCTCCTTCAGGTTTTTCACCACAATATACTTCTTCGCCTCTATAGTATACT
>JAEEGK010004344.1_pt1 | contig 34911 bp, 27 predicted proteins | sample 8958771 | NCBI WGS metagenome assembly JAEEGK01 (sample SAMN16246547, study PRJNA631951) | gut metagenome | biome: gut microbiome; feature: rumen; material: SC-attached | host: Bos | place: Iran: Karaj | collected 2018-10 | reverse complement strand
ACTTCTGCAGGTTTTCTTAAGCACACCTGGTAAGCCGCTTCTACTATCATTTTTCTTTTGTTATCAAAATATTCCGATGATACTTTTGGCATTGAATCAGTCTCCTATCGTCCTAGTAATATGGATTATCTGCAAAAATGAAATTTGTTTCATTAAATGAATTCGGTTTCATTTTAAGATTGAAGAATACAAATGTCAACATATTTTTTGTAGATAAATAGTTCAAGCAAATAAATAACGACTTCCGTTATAATTCGGAAGTCGCCTTCTTTTCTAAGAAAACAGATAATATATCTCATATATCTGTATTATTTATCAAAGCATAGTCCATTGTATTCACTCTTTTGGAATCATTTATTCCTCCCACTGATTATTCTTATCTTTGAATTTCTTCATCACTTTTGCCCATTTGGCAATATCTTTTTTCAGCGCATAATTACGCGTGTTTTCAGCTCCAAGATTAACATAGAGTTCGTATCTTTCAAGAGATAGTTCTCCGCTCTCAATTGCTGCCTTAATAGCACAACCGGGCTCAGTATCATGACGGCAGTTGCTAAACTTACATCTGCTCTCAAGTTCTACGATATCGGAAAAAGTATTATCGATACCCTCCTCTGTATTGGCCATACCAATCTCACGCATACCCGGAGTATCAATAATGAATACACCTTTCTTGGCTTCAATCAACTGCCTGTGTGTTGTCGTATGTCTTCCCTTTGAATCGTCTTCTCTTATCTCGGAAGTTTTCATTACTTCCTTACCAACGATGGAGTTAATCAGTGTCGATTTACCTGCTCCCGAAGAACCCATAAGACATATAGTTTTTCCGGGTGTAAAATATTCATCTAACTCATCGAGTCCGATATCTAGCAAAGCAGAAACTGCATGCACACTTATTTTCTCAGAGATTGATTCAACTTCTCTTATATATCTTCCGACATTACTGCAAAGATCTGATTTTGTAAGTACCACAACAGGAACCGAATCGCCCTGAAGAGCTACGCTAACATATCTTGCAATTCTGTTATACGAGTAGTCATCATTTAATGATGTAACTATAAAAGTATAATCAACATTTGCAACCATATGCTGCATTACACCGGTTTTAGCCTGGTCAGGCCTCTGTAAAAAGCTCGTTCTTTCGCATACTGAAAGAATCGTGCACTCTCCGTTAGGATTATACAGAAATGTTACATAATCGCCCACTACAGGCCAATTCTCAGAGTCGTCTTCATAAAAACTTCCCTTAAGCTTAGCCGGTAATTCCTGTTCAAAGAATCGAATCTTGAAACTGTTCTTTTGAACCTCAGATATTCTTCCGAGTTTTTCAACATGAAGCCATTGACATGACAACTTCAAGGGTTTGTAATATGGGAAGTCTTTTGTAAACTCTTCTATTTCTACTTCATCTTCACATGTTTCAAATACAGGTGCTTCAAAATATGTACCGTGTATTTTATCAAAACCTTCATTTAATGGATATGCCATAAAAGCTTCTGAATTGCCAAATGCAGGATGAACAATTCCATAATTATCGCATGTCATAAATCCATGTTTGGGATAATAATCAGGTTCTCCACAAATAACGATTCCCTTGTAATCTGCATCCTTCGCGAGTGCCAGGGTTTCTTTCAATAGTTTGGATCCTATTCCCATATTGAAGCAAGTAGGTTCAACAGCAAGAGGTCCGAATGTTAATACTTCATGCTCTGTATTGCCATCAACCACTCGTGCCTTGGAATAAAAGATTGCTCCTACTATGCGTCCATCAAGCTCAGCCACTCTACTCAAATCCGGCAGATAATCTTCACTTTCTCTTAACTTGTGAACCAACAAATGTTCATTGCATCCCGGACCATGTAGATTCCAAAATGCTCTCATTGTCATATGTTCTGTATTGTAATAATCTTCTTTAGCTTCTTTTCTTATAATTATGTTATTCAAAGCTTTAATCTCCTTAAAATATTAATCTATAAAAACTTATTGTATGGAGACCTTCGACAGAATATGTCTAATTTGAACAAATAAAAACCGCGACAGAAAACGCCACGGTTAAAATACACTATAAATCTAATCAAGAAAATTAGATACGATCAACCGAGGTCATCATACAATATTTACTTACAATATTCATTTTTTCCACACGCATGTACTTAACCTCGCTTTCTTCAAAACTTATTATGTGTATTCTACCAATCAATTAGAATACAGTCAAGGCTTTATATCTAATCAAGATTGACACAGGTATCTTCTAATGCTATATTAAATCCACTTGAAGATTCTCTTCAGTTCAATCCATTTGGATTGGTTTTTCCCATAAGAATGTAACACAATATTGACACCCTACATTGTAGGGTATACTATGAAGAAAGGAAGTATTTATGACTAGAACTTTTATTGAAGTTCCTTTATTTTCAAAAAGATGGAACGAAATTGGATTGGATGATGAGGAATTATCGGCATTACAAATTATGCTTTTAAAAAATCCCAAATCCGGTCCGGTAATGGAAGGAACAGGCGGGATTAGGAAGGTTCGATTCCCTTTGGAAAAATGTGGAAAAAGCGGGAGTATTCGTGTCTGTTACACTGATTTTGCAGAGTATGAAGTAATATATCTGATTACTGCATTTAAAAAGAATGAAAAAGAAAATTTGTCAGCAGAAGAAAAAGAAGTGTTAAAGAAATTGGTTAAGTCTTTAAAGGAAGAGGTTAAGAAAAACTGGAGGTAAATAAAAATGAGTAGTTTATTTGAAGACCTTCAAGAAGGATTGCAGGAAGCAATTGAATACGAAAAAGGGAATGGGAAAGCTAGAGTAAAAACTTATATTATTAATCCCATAAAAAAGTATTCAAATAAAGAAATAAAAAGAATACGTAATAATGCTGGAATGACTCAAGCTACGTTTGCCAGTTATCTTGGTGTCTCTCAAAAGACTGTAGAGGCGTGGGAACTTGGAAGAACTCATCCAACAGGACCTGCTTATCGATTAATTGAAATTCTCAATTCCGATAGATTGAATACGTTGGATTTTATCTCGGAAAAATAATATTTATATTTAATGTCACCTTTTTATGTGCTCAAACATATTATTAGTGAAAAGGTAATTCGCGAATACTTTTTGTAACAACAAAAAGGAGCAGATAAATGAACAAAAACGAAGATCTGGAATCGGTGATAGACAGATACAGTGATATGCTGTACAAAATCTGTTTTCTGATTCTAAAAAATGAACATGATACAAGGGATGTCCTGCAAGAGACTTTTCTGACATATTATACGAAAAACAGGGGATTTGAGAGCGAAGAGCATAAAAAGGCCTGGCTCATTAAGGTATCCCAAAATAAATGTAAAGAATTCTTGAGATTTCACAAAAGACATGCAGCCCTTCCTTTGGAAGAAATGGAAGAAACACTAATCATTACCGACGGGTTAAGAGGGAGCGAGCGAGAACTTTTATCACTGGTATGGGACCTTGATTACAAGTTGAAATCGGTCGTTATCCTGCACTACATCGAAGGTTACTCGGTTAACGAGATTGCTTCAATCCTTAAGATGTCACCCGCAGCGGGAAAAAAGAGACTTCAGCGTGCCAGAGAAAAACTGAGCATGCAATACAAAGGAGAACCGGCTTATGAAAAATAGAATTAATAAAGATCTGATTTCCAATATCGAAATCAGTGAAGATATGAAAACGGCATTATATCGAAACTGTATCAAGGGCAGAAGCACTGCAGATTTTGCTTTCAGATATTCCGGATTATTATCAGCTTTAATAGTTATAGGCGTATTTGTTTTTACCGGAATCGGTGCAAGCGCTGCTGTACTCGGAGTTAAAGCCAGACTTGAAAACATGAGCAATGAGGAATATGCAGATTATCAGTACGAAGTGGATAATGATACTTTTGTATCCGTTAACGAAGGTGAATCAAGAGCACTTAGAGATTCTGAAATTCGTAATATCATAAGACTTGAGAGAGAATACTACGACAACAATGTATATCCTGAAAATGTATTACCTCACTATGAGACCAAAAGTGAAAGAAGTGCTAACGAATTGGCATATGTAGAAAAAGATAATCTCCTCTACTTCCCTGAAGATGAGATGACTGATGAGCAGATTCTTCAGTATATTGATCACAATGCTAAGAAGAGATATGTCAATAATCAGGCTCTTATCGCTGAAGGAATCGCACCCGGTGTCGGAATGGCACTTGAGTCAACTCCCGTAGTTGCAGGCAGCAGAGAAAGTGAAGCTGTCGATGAAGCTAAAAAGATAATTAAAGAATTCTATAAAGAAGACATCGATGATTCATGGATTGTACTTATCGATTACTTCGAAGAAGAGCAGTATGAAGATGAAGTTGTTCCGGCTATCTATGATATCGACATCTTCCAGCTCGGAATCGGATATGGCACACAGTACACCATCCGTTTACAAGCCAATGATTTCACACCCACGTTTATTAACCAAAACGGATATCTTGAAACAAACGATTACAAGCACTATACAAAAAATGAAGCTGAAGAATATGTGGAAGAAGGCAAAGCTGCAATGAAAAAGCTTCTTTCTGATCGCTTCGGTTTCGATGAAAAAAACCTTACAACAATCGAATATTACTTCGATGAATATTCAGGTAATGCTACTCCTTTTATCAATTACAGATTCATGTACAATGATCAAATCGTTAGCGTCTTGTACAGAATTGAAGATGGCAAGATGGTATCATATAGCCTAAGATAACTCTCATTTAATTTGGTTTGTATTCTGTAACAGAAACCGTTCCATCGCTTTCGAGCAAGGGACGGTTTTTTGTTTTCTTTAAATACGCATCAAAAAACTCCAGATGGATTTTACAATTCTCTTCATGTGCAAGAGAAGGATCGAGTTTTCCAACTTGAGATTTTAAAGGAATTACATACTTAAAATCTGTAAAGCCAAGATGTTGCATATCTTTAAATACAACGTGATAAGCAGGCTTTTTATTTCTTAAAAACGCTACCGTAACGGTGGTTTTATTAGGTACACAGTTAATCTGAAGGAATGGTGCATTAATTTCTTTTCCTTCGTGTTCTCCGAAAAGTCCTCCGTCTATATTAATTCCACAAGTGAATGTTTCGGGATCTTCTTCACAAAGAGAATAAGCTGTTGCGCCTCCTAGTGAATGTCCAGTTAGACCGATGCCTTTTTCAAAATCGATAATGTTTGAATAATTTTCTTTCAAATACTTTAATACTGATTTTGTATCGATGCACCATTCATTTATTCTCTCCATAATAAAACGGTTATGTTTTTTCTGCATTTCATCTAACTGTTTCCACAGTTCTTCATTTGTTCCGGTAGCTTTTTGCATTTTTTTCATTGCGATAATAGCAGGAATTACAGGCGAATAACATTTGGAAACAATACCTTTAGGCAGTTTATAAACAGTACCGTCATCAAGTTCTGTTAATACGGCATCGTAAGGATGACCTATGCTTGCAACAACGTAGCCATGTGAAGCAAGTTCAATGCAAAGGAACGAATTAGCATCACGAAAAGAACCGTGCCCATGATTGAATATAATTAACGGAAATTGCGTATCTTCAATAAAGGGAGCGTTATCGTAACATTCGCTTCGATTGCTTCCTTCATTTTCTAGTTTTTCATAATTTATCGGAACCATGAATTTCTTCCTGATGACTCCGACCATTTCTTTTGACATATAACGAGTTTTATTTAGGCCTTCAACCGATTCTTTTTTCGCAGGATAATATACTCTTACCGGAAGGCTTCGCATGCTGCCCTTTGCACAGTATATCGTTTCCTCTCGGTCGTTATATATTGTGAATGTAAAAGATCCGACAGCATATTCGCCTGTTGGTTTTGGTGTGATTACATTATTCATTTACTTTTCCTCCTAAAAGAAGAATAGTCGTTTGCGCTAAAGTATTAAAAAGCTGAGAAGGTTTTACTGATAACTCACTTTTCTTATCCCCATAGCAGGCTCCAAGTATGCATAATTTTTCGATTCCCGTATAAGAGGACGATAGATAAGTGCAGATGTTTTCGATACTGTCTTTCGGCTTGTATCCTTTATTCAGAGCATCTATAACCATGTTTGGGAAAACTACTTTGCTTAAGTAATCCATATTCCCATCACCTTTTATTTGAGACATTATTTTCTCTCCACGTTCAGGCTCATTGATTACGAGAACGCCAAGGTCAAAATTAATCTTTTGTATATCCATAAGATGTGTTTCCATATGTTCTGCTAAAAGGTTGCAGACGCTATATGTTTTTTCTTCAAAAGAAATAACTTTATCGTTAATGATTTTATCCATATCTTCGATGAAACTGTATTCCTGACGCATCTTCGTTACCATATCTGCAAGGATAGAATCGAGACCGTCGTAATAACGATATATTGCCCCCTGCGACATACCTGTTTCTGCAATAACATCTGAAATAGTTACAACTTCTGCAGGTTTTCTTAAGCACACCTGGTAAGCCGCTTCTACTATCATTTTTCTTTTGTTATCAAAATATTCCGATGATACTTTTGGCATTAAATCAGTCTCCTATTGTCCTAGTAATATGGATTATCTGCAAAAATGAAATATGTTTCACTAAATGAATCTTGTTTCATTTTAATAGCAAAGAATATGAATGTCAATCTCTTTTTGTATACCTCTTAATCTTAATTGAAATATGGACATAAATGCTATTTTCAAGTAATATAGAAGTCGGTGGTTTTAATATTTCTACTTATATATAGTGATATAAAAAATCATCAAATCTACTCTGCGCAGAATTTTTTGCAGATATGATGACGAGGCCTCAGATGCTTAGATATATACTAATGATGTATGTGACCTTGATTCCGACAGTTTTGGCGGGAATTATGGTTATGGTATGGTGCAAGCTACCCATCATGAAATTCGCAGCTCACCCCATAGACGCAGGCAAGAATTTTGTTGATAAAAGAAGGATATTCGGGGATAACAAGACTTGGAAGGGTGTATTCGGATACATTCTTTTTAACGTGTTATTCACAGTTGTTTGGGGAATCATTTGCACCAACGAATCCATGGCATCTCTCAATTTTTTCTATGTTAATCACGAGAATACACTTGTTTACAATCTGTTAGTCGGAGTTTTACTCGGACTTGGTTATTCGCTTTTCGAATTGCCCAACAGTTTTCTTAAGAGGAGACTTGATATTACTCCAGGAAAAACTGTGAAGGGATTTTGGAAAGTCTTTTTTATTTTTTTGGATCAGGCTGATTCGGTATTTGGAGTAGCGGCGGTGGTATGGATTTTTTATCCATTAGGAATACTCCTTTATATCGTGTATGTTTTAGTGGGCGCAGCAACCCATATTTTATTGAACATGATGTTGTATTTTATGCACTTAAGAAAAAATATGTTTTAGGGGAATAGGCAATGATAGTTAAGGCAGAAAGTAACAGAGAGTATTTTGACAAGTTAGGCAACAAAGGAAAGTTCTTACTTATTATGAAGAACGAGGGATTCAATGTCCCGGAGGCTATTGTATTAGATTCTGATACATATGATGACACAGTTAGAGGTGGCGGCATTGAATCAAAGATTCAGGAGGCGCTCAATACTCTTAATAAGGATAATGTAAGAGAGACTTCCGAAAAAATCGGAGAGTTATTCAATACATTAAAACTTTCTGAGGCAATCAGCAAGGAAATCTGTGATCTTGTTGATAAGGATAAGTTATACGCTGTTCGAAGCAGCGGAACCAAGGAAGACCTCGATGAGTTTTCTTTTGCTGGACAGTATCAGACTTTCCTCAATACTCCTGCAAGCGAGATAGAAGATAAAGTAATCCTTTGCTATAAATCAATGTTTAGCGAAATCATCCTAAGTTACCTTATCAATAAAACAATTGATTTAAGTGAACTTAAGATGTCAGTCGTGATTCAGGAGATGGTTGATTCCGAAAAGAGTGGTATATGTTTTACCATTGATCCCATTACCGGAAACGACAAGACCATGCTTATCGAAGTGTCCGAAGGACTCGGCGAAAACATCGTAAGCGGTAAGACGAATCCCGACAGATATTATTACAATTGGTATGACAAAAAAGAAGTAGATCGCGACGAAAACAATAAATTGATTACACATGAAAATGTTGAGAAATACGCTGAAGTTTTTGCGAATATTCAGCAGTATTTTGGATACCCTTGTGATATCGAGTTTGCGATTAAAAACGATGAACTTTTCATTCTTCAGTCGAGAAGAATTACCAAGATTAATTATTCGGGAATAAAAGATTTATGGACCACCGCAGACTTCAAAGATGGTGGTGTATCTGCGACAGTATGTACTCCTTATATGTGGAGTCTTTATGAATATATCTGGGAGCATGCTTTCAGAAGTTTTATCGTTGACACCAAGATACTAAAAGATAATCAATTATCTCCGAAACTTGGCGAGATGTTTTATGGCAGATGCTACTGGAATCTAACAGCAGCAAAAGATGCCATGAAGCAGATAGTCGGATATAAGGAGAGAGAGTTCGACAGCGAGTACGGTATCAGTGGTAACTATGAGGGAGATGGCGAGACAACAGGTGCTACACCCGGAGTACTCATTAAGATGATTCCCATTATCATCGAGCAGAACAGAGTTTACAAGGACCGAATGAATAACAACGGTAAATACATAGACGAATTGCTTGAAGCGTATTTTGATTACAAGAAGAATCTTGATAACAATACTATAGAAGATATTGAAAAGTCTTTTTGCAAGATTACCAAGGAAACATATTTAAGAAGTGAGTCCACTTACTTTTGGCAGATTTTCTTAAATGCAATTCACCAGTCCCTTTATAAGGACAGCTTACTTAAGTATGTATCGGAGAGCGAGTATCTCTCGCTTCTTGCAAACATTGACAACATTTCACATCTTTTACCTTTTTATGAGATGTGGGATATTACAAGATCGATTAGAAATAATTCTGAGGCATCCAAGTTCTGGGCGGATAATGATGCCAATAAGTTAAAAGAATATTTGGGTGATGATAAGTATGAGATGCCTCGTGTAAAAGCACTTATTGATACCTATGGATATCATTCAGATAAGGAACTTGATATTACATATCCTTGTTACTATGAAGAGCCTGAAGTTATGATTGCCATGGTAAAAGATATGGCGCTTCTTGATGACTCATATTCACCTTTAGCTGATAAGGAAAGAGGTCAGGAAGTATACGATAAGATACTTGCGAGAGTAAAAGAAAATGTTTCTTCAGGAAAATATAAAAAGATTACAGAGAAAATAAAGAACATGCGAAAAATGTTATGGTGGAGAGAAGAATTCAGAGATGTATCCACCAGATTCTATTACATGCTTCGCATGTACACCATTGAATACGCTAAGAAAATGGTTGCTGATGGTGCACTTAAATGCGTGGAAGATGTATGGTTCTTAAAAGTCGGCAATGTATGGGATTACATAGACGGAAAGCTCAACGCCAAGGATTTGGATGAACTTATTATTAAGAATAAATTCTATTACAATGCTTATAGAAATTATATAAGCGATAATGAGATTGGTAATAATTTCAGCGCATTAAAAGAGTCCGGAAGCGAGAGAGCAATCAGAGGTATCGGAGCCAATAACGGTAAGATTACTGCTACAGCAAGAGTAATAGAAGACTTCACTCAGATTGATCGACTTCAGGAAGGTGACATTTTAGTAACTAGATTCACAGATACAGGATGGACTCCTAAGTTTGCGATTCTTTCAGGTATTGTCACAGAGTACGGCGGAATACTTTGCCATGCAGCAATTGTATCGCGAGAATATGGTATTCCCGCAATCGTATGTTGCAAGGATGCTATGAGTAAGATTACTGACGGTCAGAAGATTACTATAGACGGAAGTACCGGTACAGTCACATTAACGGAAGGTGAATAAGCATGTTTGTCGGTAAGTGGAACAAGTCTGTTATATTGACATATATCGGAATGATGTCGGCCGTTGTCGGTATGTTTTTGGCATTCAAATTAGAGAAGATTAATTACGCATTTTGCTGCTTGATGATATCGGGTGTGTGCGATCTCTTTGATGGAATGGTAGCCAGAAGATGCAAGAGAACGGAAGAAGAAAAACTCTTCGGAATCGAACTTGATTCATTGGTTGATGTAATTAGTTTTATCGCATTGCCTATTTGCATCTTTATTGCAATGGGATTAACTCATGTCTGGGACATAATTATTTATCTTATTTTCGCACTTGTAGGTATAGCAAGACTTGCATATTTTAATATTGATACTGCGGACAGTGAGAATGCAATCAAGTATTACCTCGGACTTCCGGTAACGTATGTTGCGCTTATTTTTCCGTTTGTATTTTTGTTAAGCAAAGTTATACCGAGCAATATTTTTTCAATCATTTTTGAAGTTGCAATTCTTGTTGTTTCGTTGTTTGAACTTTTAAAGATTAAGATACCTAAGCCCAAGGGAGTATGGTATGCGATATTCGGTGTTTTAGCAATAGCGATGCTTGTTTTGTATATTGTGGTTATATAGATGAAAATATACGACAGAGAGACAAAATCATACGAAGAGATAGAACAATTCGGTGCAGGGAAACTCGAGTTTTTATATAACAATGCATTCGGAAGATTGTTTTTATGGCTTGCTGTTTCTCCTCTTGTATCCGGCATCTATGGTAAGATTAATTCGACGAAAAAATCTGCAAAAAAGATTCCTAATTTTATAAAAGAACAGGGAATCGACATGCAGGATTTTGAGGATAGAGAATACACATCCTTCAATGATTTTTTCACACGAAAACTTCGTGAGGGGAAAAGAGTTGTCGATACGAATCCGACTTCACTTATTGCTCCTGCTGATTCAAAACTTCTTGTATATAAAATAGAAGAAGGAATGAAGATGTTCGTAAAGGGGCGAGAGTATACCGTCGACGAGATTCTTGGGGAAGGAACTTTAAGCGACGAATTCGATACCGGATATGCACTTGTATTTAGACTGTGCGTTGGAGATTATCACAGATACTGCTTTCCGGACAGAGGCGCTTTGATTACACATAAAAAGATTAAGGGTAAGCTTCATACGGTAAGTCCTATTTCTAAGGACCATAAGATTTATAAGGAAAATACAAGAGAAGTCAGCATACTTGATACAGAAAATTTTGGAAAGATTGCATTCGTTGAAGTTGGTGCACTCTTAGTCGGTAAGATAGTAAACAGCGGCGCGACTTCTTTTGAAAAGGGTGAAGAAAAAGGATACTTTGAACCCGGAGGTTCGACAGTTATTGTGTTTGTAAAAGACATAATTAACATAGATGAAGATATATTGCGAGAAAGTGAAGCTGGAATAGAAACCAAGGTTAAATACGGAGAAAAAATAGGGGAATTAAAATGTTAAAAAGACTTCATATCTATTACAAAGAACGTTATCCGATAATACCGAGATTGATACTTGGACTTATCGTGTTCTTGGAAATTCATTTTATTATTCTTTTGAATCAGGGTGTGACCTGGGGACAGTTTCATATTGGAATGGCTGAACTCACAGGTGCGTTTACTGTGTTCGCATTTCTTTTATGGCTTCGTGTTGCGGATGATCTCAAGGATTTCGAAACCGACAAGAAATTATTCCCTGACAGACCGCTTCCCAGTGGCAGAGTTTTAAAAAAAGATATAGTTATAAGCTGCATAATTGTTCAGGCAATTACACTTGCGCTTAACATTATCTTTATGCGAGAAAACCTTATCTTTTTTGCCATACTTTATTTCTATGGATACTTGATGAGTAAGTGGTTTTTCCAAAAAGCCAAGATTCAGCCAAGCCTTCCTCTAGCTTTAGTCACGCACAATCCTGTTCAGGCTATTGTTAATCTTTACATCATTGCTTTCACCATCAGAAAATATAATCTGAACGTTTTTACACTCACCAATATAATGGCGTTGTGGACATTGTATTTTCCTGCTCTTATCTGGGAAATATCAAGAAAGATCAAGGCACCCAAAGACGAGAACGATTACACAACATATTCAAAACTTTTCGGTTACAAGAAGTCCACAAGATTTGTGCTTATTCTTACACTTATGGATATTTGCACCAACTTTATTCTTGTATGGAATCTTAACAAGATATCAGTTGCAGTATTAGGACTTCTCGTATCATGGATGACATTTAAGTTCATTCAATTTATCAAGAATCCCGATAGATTTGCGATTGTCAGTAAAGTAGAATTATATACATATCTTCAGGAGACCACTATGCTACTAACCATCGTGGCATTCCTAATATTTGGAAAGATATAAGTTAGATTAATTTATAAATAAGAAGACAAGAAGTTTAGATTGTAAATAAATGTACGGTAACAAAATTGATAATCTTATAAAGATGCGTAATGCAGGAATCAATGTTCCTGCGTTCACTGTTGTGCCTTTTGAAGATGCTAAAAAAGATACGATCAGTTTTGAATACCCTTCTTCAAAGAATGTTTTTTCTGTCAGAAGTTCAGCCAATATAGAGGATGGCAGTACATCAAGTTTTGCAGGACAGTTTGATACCTATCTTAATGTCGCAAGAGATGAAGTTTCAGACAAAATAAAAAGCATTGTTGGTTCGCTTGATAGTAAGGGCGTAACAGAATATGCCAAGAATAATAACATCGATATTAATGATGTAAAAATGAATGTTATCATTCAGGATATGATTGATGCAGACACGGCGGGAGTGTTATTCACAGCTAATCCGCAGGGAATACTTAACGAGAGTGTTATCACGGTCGGAAGAGGACTTGGAGAAGGAGTGGTATCGGAAAAAGTAGATACGACATCTTACTTCTATAATCTAACGGACAGAAATTTTTACTTCGAAGGAAAAGAAGATCTTTTATCGCCTGAAAAGATAGAAGAATTAATTGATATATCAGAAAAGATTAAGGAACTTTTCGGAGAATATCTCGATATAGAATTCGCGATAAAAGATGAAGAGATATTCATACTTCAAGCACGAGCAATTACAACTCTTAATTCTGATAATCCGCTTGTTCTTGATAACAGCAATATTGTTGAGAGTTATCCGGGAATCTCATTACCGCTTACTACATCTTTTGTTGATTTAGTATATAGCGGAGTATTCAGAGGTGTATGTGCGCGTATTCTTAAAAACAAAAAAGAACTGTCAAAACACGAAGATGTATTTTTGAATATGACAGGGCACGTTAACGGTCGCGTGTATTATAAGATAAGCAACTGGTATACAGTACTAAAATTCTTGCCTTTTTCCAACAAGATTATTCCTGTATGGCAGGAGATGCTTGGAGTAAGAAATAAGAGTGTAAGTTCCAAAGAAAAGAATGTTAATTTCTTCGTTCAAAAGATGACTTATATCAACTCGCTATATGAGTTATTAAGTGCACCGAGAAACATGCGAAAACTTAATGATAAGTTTCTTGTAATTAACGAAGATTTTTATAATAAGTATAACGAGAATTTAAGTCCTGAAGAACTTGTATCAATGTTTAATGATATAAAGGATAAACTTTTTGCGTGTTGGGATATAACTCTCGTTAATGACATGTACTCGTTTCTTTTTACAGCACTTGTTAAGTCGCGTATGAAAAAGAAGTACGGTCGAAGTGATAAAGAGATTAATGATTATATAAGCGGTATCTCTGATATAGAGAGTATGAAACCGGTAAAAGAGATAATCGCACTTGCTCTTAAAAAGGACGTACTTAACGAGGCGGACTATCAAAAAGAAAAGACGGAATACATCAAAAAGTACGGAGATCGTAATCTCGAAGAATTGAAACTTGAGAGCAGAACTTTTAGAAGTAATCCCGAATTATTGGATAGAAGAATAGAAGAATACAGAAAAGATTTAGTTCGCTTGAAGGAGACTTACGAAAGCTTTTCAAGAGAAAAAAAGAGCGAAGAAAAGTATGATGCAATAACGAGAGCTTTTGTTAAAAGAAGTTCACTTGGCATATACAATCGCGAGATATCAAGACTTAACAGAAGTCGTATATATGGCATTGTAAGACTAATTATAGATACGCTTGGTGTTAGATATAAGGAAGCAGGATACATAGAAAAAGAAGATGAAATTTATTACCTAACGGTTGATGAAGTATTATCTCTTGCGACCACTCCTGCTGACATGAAAGATAAGGTTAATTCACGCAAGGAAGAATACAAGTTATACAGAGAACTTCCTGCATACTCAAGACTTATCTTTTCAGAAAAAGAATTTAATAAGAATCATGCTCGAGTTAATGCATATAAAAAGACTCTCAGTGACAATGAATTACAAGGTGTTCCTTGTTCTGCCGGAATAGCTGAGGGAGAAGCGCTAGTTATCAATAATGTTAATGATGCATTGGATGTTAAAGACAAGATTTTGATAACAAAGATGACCGATCCGGGATGGGTATTTTTACTTACATCAGCTAAGGGAGTCATATCAGAGAAGGGTTCGCTACTGTCACATACGGCTATTATTTCGAGAGAATTAAAACTTCCTTCGATAGTTGGCGTTAAGGATCTAATGCTTACCATTCGAAGCGGTGACATGATTAGAATGAACGGAGATAATGGAAAAATAGAAATAATAAAGAGGGGATTGGAATGAAACTAGTTAAGTTTGAAAATGAAGAAAAATACGTTAAGGATTTTGTCAAACTTGCATCGGTTATTTATGATGCGGATGACAATATGGAAGATCCCGGCACCATGAAGAAGATTCTTCTTGGAGAGCATCCGTTGAGTAAATATTTTAAACTCGACAAGTTCCTTGTGTATGATGACAAGGATAAGGCTAAGGGCCGTTTTTGTATCACTACTTATGAAGGAGATACGACAGCGTATCTTGGTTTTTTTGAATGTGTTAACGACAAAGACGTTGCAAAATTCCTTTTTGATAGTGCATATGAGTTTGCAAGTAAAAATGAATACACAACTATTCAAGGACCTGTGGATGCATCGTTCTGGATTAAGTATCGTTTGAAGATTAATAAGTTTGAGCGTCCTTATACAGGTGAGCCTTATAACAAGGATTACTATTTTGATCTTTTCAAAGACAATGGATTTAATGTAATCGAGCATTATATATCCAACTCTTTCAGATCAGTTGACGAGAGTTATGAGAATAAACTTTACGAAGACAGATTCGCTGAATTCGAGAAAAACGGATACGAGATTCGCAGTCCCAAGGAAGAAGAATTCGAGCAGGCCATCGAAGATGTTTACAGACTTGTTACAGATCTTTACAGTGACTTTCCTATTTTTAAGAATGTTCAAAAAGAAGACTTCTGCGAACTCTTTAACAGCTATAAGCAGATCATGAATATGAGCATGACCAAGATGGCATATTATAATGGCAAAGCGGTTGGATTTTACGTATCGATTCCTGACTATAATAACCTTGTATATCACACATCCAATCCGATAAATATAGCTAAGATCTTATCAACCAAGAAGAATCCTAAGAGATATGTAATGTTATATATGGGAGTTGATCAAGCGCACAGGGGACTTGGGAAAGCGCTTGTATACTCTGTAATGAAGGAGCTTATGGCGAGTGGTCTTCCGAGTATCGGAGCACTTATGAGAGACGGTAAGATTACTCAGACATATGCAAAAGATGATGTAACAGATGTATACGAATATGTTCTTATGGAAAGGAGAATAGGTGAATAAAATGAATAAACTTGAAGAATTATTAAGAGCAGATTATGAGAAATGGAATAAGAATGATTACCTCTTTGAGATGAAGGACGGCCAGTATGTAGGTATTACTTTTGGCGAGTTTATTGAGAAGGTTAATTACCTCGCATCGTATTTTGTTAGCAATGGATATAAGGGTAAGAATATCGGTATATATTCCCCCAACTCATTGGCTTGGATGATTGCGGATGTAGCCATAATGAACTACGTCGGATTAAGTGTTGGATTATCCAAGGATTGGAAAGGTGATAACCTTGACTATTCACTTAGAAAATGTGAGCTTCAGTGCCTTTTATACAGCAAGGCGTTGGAAGATAAAGTAGATGAAGTTAGATCTAAATATCCCAATGTTAAGTTTATCTGTATCGAAGAAGAATTCGATAACTTACTTGAGGAAGGTAAGAAATCATTAAATGGTTTATTCACACTTGAACCTGTTGATGAGGATGCACCTGCTAAGATTGTATTTACAAGTGGCTCCACATCTTTCCCCAAGGCAGTAATGCTTTCCATCAAAAATATATATGCAAGTTATGAAGCACTCGCTAAGAGAATTGAAGTTGATGAGAATGATGTTTGCTACCTCTTCCTTCCGCTTAATCATACATACGGATCAATCTTTAACTTCCTATACTCATTGGTATTCGGTTACAAGGTATATTTGGCAGGAGATATGACCAAGATGGCTCAGGAGATGGCAATGGTTAAACCCACGGTATTCTGTGCAGTGCCTCTTGTATACATAAGATTCTACGAGGGTGCCAAGGCGTATAATGTTCCTATCAAGATGCTTCTAGGCGGAAGACTTAAGTATCTCTTTGTAGGTGGATCAAATCTTCCTCATGATATTAGACAGGTATACATGGATGAAGGTATGTACTTGATGAACGCATATGCGCTTTCAGAGACAGCATCCGGATTTTCAATTGATTATCCTAACGTTACCGATATGGATTCAGCAGGAACTCTTCTTGAGTATGTCGACGCCAAGGTTAAGGATCCCGACGAGAACGGAATCGGTGAACTTGCAATCAAGGGACCCAATGTATTCCATGGTTACTATGGAGATGAAGAGATAACCAAGAGAGTATTCGATGAAGACGGATACTTCTTAACAGGAGACCTTGGCAAGATTGTAGATAACAAGGTATATGTTAAGGGCAGAAAGGATACAATGATCGTTTTGATTAACGGCGAAAATGTATCTTCCAAGCGTATCGCTGACAAGGTAAAAGAAGCAGATGAGCGAATCCAGTCAGTAAAAGTATACGTACGTGATGAACAATTAACTTGCGATATCTTCGTTAAAGATAAGAAGGATATTGAGGGCGATTGGGATGCAGTAATCGATAAGGTTAACGACAATCTGTCCAAGTATGAGAAGATCAGAAAATTTAGCGTAATGGATATAAGCGCCTTATTAAAAGGATAATCGCATCAACAAGGCTTGAAAAATACAATAATTAAAATATAATGATAGAGGTGTCACTAGTTAATAATTGTTCAATTATGGTTGTAACAAGAAACTAGGATACCTCTCATTTTTGTTTTTGATAATGATATCATAAGTGGCAAAATGTGATTAAGTATTATTCATAGGAGATATTTATATGGCACAGGAAAAAAGAGGACAGTGGAATTCCAGTTTTACATTCATTCTCGCGTCTGTAGGCTCCGCCGTAGGTCTTGGTAACGCTTGGCGTTTCCCTGGACTTGCTGCAAAATACGGAGGAGGAACATTCATCTTTGTATATATTTTGATGATGCTTGTAATGGGTATTCCTTTATTAATGATGGAGATTTCCATTGGACGTAGAACTCAGTGTGGTGCAATCCATGCTATCGGTTCACTTAATAAGAAGTTCCAGTGGATAGGTTGGTCGGCAACGGTTAACGCGTTCGTTATCGTTACATACTACGCAGTTGTATTTGGATGGGTAATCCTAATGGCGATGATCTCACCCAGATTCGGTTCCTTAACAGGAGATCCCGAAGCAGCAGGAAAAGTATGGCTTGAGACTATCCAGACAACAGGTACTACAGAGGGATTTTGGTCAACATCAACACCCGCACTTATTGCTCTTGTTGTAGCATGGGTATTTATCTATCTTTGCATTAGAAACGGTGCAAGCTCAGTATCCAAGGTTGTAAAGTTCACAGTATTTGCACCTGTTGTATGTCTTATTATCATGGCAGTTAAAGGTATCTTTATGCCGGGCGGAATGGCAGGCCTTGTAAAGATGGTTACACCTGATTTAACTCAGCTTGCTACAGCAGATGTATGGATTGATGCAGTTGGACAGGTATTCTACTCACTCTCAATTATGATGGCAATCATGTTTGCTTATGGTTCATACCTTCCCAAGACATCCAATATTGCAAGAGATGCGGTTATCATTGCATTCTCAGATCTTGCAGTCAGCCTCCTTTCAAGTGTCGTAATGTTCACTACAATGGGTGGTGTTGGAATGCTCGACAACATGTCTACATCAGGTGTTGCAACAGCGTTCATCATATATCCTCAGGCGATGGTTAAGCTTACAGGAAGCGGAGTATTCAATGCGATATTCGCATTTATCTTCTACTTCTGCTTATGTACTCTTGCTATTGACTCCGCTTTCTCTATCGTAGAAGGTGTATCGGCATCAATTTCCGATAAGTTCAAGATTAATGCAAAAAGCACTACGATTGTTATCTGTCTTATTGCAAGTGCAATATCGCTTATTTTCGTAACAGGCGCAGGTCTTGCATGCCTCGATATCGTTGACTACTATGCTAACAATATCAACCTCGTATTCATCGGTATCCTTGAGACAGTTGCAGTTGGCTGGTTCTTCAAGACAGGCAAGATTCTCGATGAGATTAATAAGAATACCAATAAGTTCAAGATGAACAAAATCTGGTTCTTCGTTTCGGTTAGAGTTATTGCTCCCGTACTTTTGATTGGTTTCTTCTGCTGGAATATGTACACACTTATCTTTAAGCACCAGGGCGTATACGGCGCAGCAGATGGCTATTCACTTACAGCTAACATCGTACTTGGTTGGGCAGTATCTGCAGTAGTTGTTCTCTTCGGTATCATCTTCTCGATTGTAGAGAGTATTAAGATTAAGGACAACAAGTACGATCCTAAGCCTTGGGATGAATTAGAGTAATTCACTGACAATCAATTAGTTAACCCCCTTTACAGCGTCTTATGGTATAATATATATGTTGCTGTAATGAGGAGGGTACCTAGAGATACTCATATAAAAAGTAAGCGGCACCGCCTTCATTAAGCAATTAGCTTAATGGCGTGTGCCGTTTTTATTTGCGAGAATTAGGAATAGATAAGTGAAAAAGCATATTAAGGCAAGCGTACCTTATTGTGTACTTGGAATAATATTCTTATTCCTCACCAATGCAGTTAGAACGCTTACCATATATAAGACGCTTGAATGGAATACAGCATTTTTAGTTAAGAACACATTATTATCTGTGATATTGGGTATTATCATAGGTTTTATTGTGTATGCTCTTCTTTTGCCTATTCAAAAGTTTGATAATACCAAATCATTGACTGATAAAAGACGCCCCAAAGGAGTCTTTTTTGCCATATCGCTTGTTGTAGATATTGTGTGCTGGATACCTTATTTCTTGGCATATTATCCTGGCATCCTGTCGTATGATTCATATGTTCAGATAGAGCAGATAGCAAGTGGAGCGTACAACGAGCATCATCCATTGATGCATACATTACTTATAAGATTATTTATGACAATCGGAAACAAATTGTTTTCAAACGTTAATACAGGTATAGCATTGTACTGCATATTTCAGTGTATAATTCTTGCAGCAGTCATAGCTTATGCGACAGCGGTGTTATATGCCAGAGTAGGAAGCATACCGGCGATAGTTGTGATGATTGTTATGGCATTCTTTCCGATTAACGGATATATGTCAGTTACGGTTACCAAAGACATATTGTTTTCGGCAGCGTTTTTATTAACTGTAGTTTCATTTTCTGAATACGTAAGTCTTCAATTAGATGCGGGCCCTAATATTGCTAAAAAGATATTAAACGATATTCTTCTTTTTATTGGTGTATTTGGAATATGTGTTCTAAGAAATAACGGAAAATATGCACTCGCTCTTATGATAATTGCCATGCTTGTATTTGAGATAAGAGAGAGCATCATAAGAATAAAGAACAGAAAAGCAGATGAGAAAAAGAAGATACGTATTCACTATGAAAGACCTCTTATAGTATGCATGGCTTCTATGTGTATTGCTATTATCTCATTGCTTGTTATATCCAAGTCTCTCGGCGCAAGTCAGGGTGATAGAAGAGAGATGTTAAGCATTCCTATTCAGCAGATAGCAAGAGTGTATAAGTATCACTCGAATGAATTGGATAATGAGTCACTTGGACTAATCAACGAATTCATATTGAATGGTGCGGCTGATAATTACAGACAGGATATATCCGATCCTGTTAAAAGAAATGTAAACACTTATGTAGTTAGATATCATACTAAAGAATTTGTTAAAGTATACTTCAAACTCTTTAGAAAATATCCCGGCGAATATATCAATGCATTCCTTGCAGAGAACGCAGGTTTTCTTGATATAGGAGACGAATCACACGCTCATATCAATGAAGTATCAGGTAAAAAAGGAGTAGGATACATTCAGACGGCATGGGCTGAGTGGTCACTAAAAAACAGTGGGCTTCGAAAAGATAGTAAATGGGAAAGTTTATATTCAGTTCTTGAGAATTTTGCCGGAAACAATGATTACCTTAATGTACCTTTTATCAGATACATTTTTATGCCCGGTCTTTACTTATGGATTGCCGCAGTAGCAATTTTATATGTATTCAGTAGAAAAAGATATGTGTCGATAATTCCGTTTTCACTAATATGCGGATATTATCTAACTATGTTTTTTGGACCGACGGTACAATTAAGATACATATACCCTATTATGTTATGTGTACCTTTTATAGGACTATTAACAAGAGGCCACGGAGAAGCTAATGAAGGATAGTACTAATCAATTAGGCACAATTTCAAAAGTCCTTACGATATTGGCGGTTATTATAGGCACGCTTATTCTAGGCGTGTGTGCTTTTGGTGCATTCACTAAGACTACATATGCAGATAATATGGCAGCTCAGATGATGCTTGAGAAAGCAGACAATATTATGCTTACAAGCCTTCTTACAGGAGTGGTTGTTATTTCAATAGTGCTATTGGTTCTATTCTTATCAAGTGAGAAGAATATCAATAAGATGTTTATAGCCGGTATTGTATGGTACATAGTAGCCGGAGCAATCATGATATTTTTTGGAAGATCAGTTCCGGGTGCGGATGCGCTTACCGTATATAGAATGGGTGAGATGTTTGCCAATAATGATCTCTCATTCATCAATCCAACAGAGTCGTATCTTTCATATTATCCCCAACAGATTGGTCTCACTACATTCCTTGGAATGCTTATCAAGATTCTTAAGATTCTGCCTTATACATTTGCATATTATCATGCGATTAAGATACTGTATGTGCTTTTAAACTGTGCATCGTTTGTATTTGGATGCCTCTTAATCAGAGAACTTCAAAATGATAATAAAGTTACAATGACATATATAATTCTGTCGATGATTAATCTTCCGTTTATCATGTATTCCTCATTCATATACGGTGAGATTCCTTCGATAGCACTTCTTTTGGGTGCGATATACTTTTTCACGAAGTACGTAAAAGAAAAAGGTATAGCACCTCTTAACATGGTTCTTTCACTAGCAATGTTCGTAGCAGCGGTATGGATTAGAAAGAATTCATTGATATTCATAATTGCTGTTTTGATAGTTTGTATTCTTGTCTTCTTAGAGAGTAAGAGAGCGGACGTACTTCTTTTTGCAATCATATGCGGTGCTTGTTGCTTCCTTGTAATTCCTCTCACATTGAAGATGTATGAGAATAAGACAGGCAGTCAAGTAAATGATGGAGTAACAGCCACGTCATATTTTGCCATGGCTATGCAAGAGGGTGGTAGAGGACCCGGATGGTACAACGGATTCAATTACGATACATATACTGAAGCAGGAATGGATGCGGCGAAAGCCAATGAAGTTAGCAAGGCTGCAATAAAAGAAAGAACCGAATACTTTAAGAGCAATCCTTCGGAGTGTTATAAGTTTTATAAGGGTAAAATACTTACTCAGTGGGCTGACCCCACATATGCATCGTGCCAGGCAACATATGCTGAGTACGGAGGAAGAAGCAAGTTCTTCGTATCCGTATATGAAGGTAATTTATACAACGCATACATTGAGATATGTAATATATATCAGAATCTCATTTATTTGGGTGCGCTCTTGTGGGCAGTTGCTTTTCTGGTATCTGCATTAAAAGGAAAGAAAAGAGATTTACAGATTGATTCACTTCTTTTAATAGTTGTAACAGGTGGATTTTTGTTCCATATTATTTGGGAAGCTAACAGCAGATACATATTCCCGTATGCTCAGATGTTATTAATCTACGCAGCAATAAGTATAGGAACATTGGCAGGAAAGATGAGTATGGGTTCCAAGAATTCGGATAGAGACTAACTCACAGTTTTAATTGAAAAACAATATATAAGTATTTTGAATTATAAGAAATAATGGAAAACGCAAAAGACAAAAACGGATTAAAACTTAATATATTATATATTGCTTCCGGAATCTTTTTATGCCTATTGACTTTGATTCCTTTTTTTGTAATGGGTGATAAATCCATTATTACTTATAACGATCAATTGGATGGAGAACTCATCACTTACATCCTTAACGCAAAACATCTTTTTGAATATCTCGATGTCTATCCCGAATTAATGAACGGAATTCCGGTAGCAGGTATGATGTCTCCTGCGCCTGCGTTCGTATTACTGTTTAAAATATTCACACCTTTCACTGCTTTTATGTGGATGCTTGTTATTACCAAGATATCAGCTTTTTTATCTGTATATCTTCTTACGAAAAAAGTCACTAACAAAAACTGGATAGGTCTTATCGTAGGCCTTGCTTTTATGATGACGCCTTACTATCCTGTGTACGGATTATGCATATCCGGACAGGCTTTTGTATGGTATGCAGTATTTGTATTCTTGGATAAAGAATCATCAAAAGCAGAGATAATAGCTGCTTATATACTAACAGCATTTTATGCATTTACTTCGTCACTTGCGTTGGTTGGATTTGGAATCATAGTTTCAATAGCTATCGTATCAATCATTTGCATTTTCAAAAAGAGAGAAGCATTAATCAAACTATTAGGTGCAGAAGGCATATTGATATTGATATATGCTCTTACCAACATTCCACTTATCAGTCAATTGATTACGGGCAGCAGTTTCGTATCTCATAAGTCAGAGATTGTAATTGCAAAGAGGAGTCTTTTTGATGTTTTGAAAATCTACCTTCTCGGTGGAGATTATTACACTCCGTTTTGTCAGAAGATTATCCTTCCATTTGCTTTGATTACAATCGCGATATGCGCAGTAATATATATAGCTAGAGGAAAGAAAGAATTAAAAGAATCCGTAGAATCGTTAAGTGCCAAGTGGAAGAATATATTAGCAGTGGTTTGTTTTATTGCAACTGCCTTAGTAATGATTTTGCTATATAACCTTCCGTTTGTTGTTGATATTAGAAACAATTCCAGCGGTGTGTTACATGATTTTAGTTTTGAGAGAATATCATGGATGCTCCCTGTTGCATGGGCACTTCTTTTGGCAGAAGTAATCGACTTATTATACGTTACACTTGTTAACAAGTCAGATAAAAAGTGGATAAAAGTATTCGCATCCGGAATAGGAACTCTCGTATGCTTTGCTATATTTATAGTGCTTGCATATAAGAGTGATAACAAGACTACATTTATGCGTATGATTAAGGGAAGCGAGTACAAACAGGTATCGTTTTCTCAGTATTTTTCTGAAGACTTGTTCAAACAAGTTGATGAACTAATAGGTCGCGATAAGAGTAATTATAGAGTAATCAGTCTCGGCTTATATCCTTCATCAGCAGCATACAATGGCTTCTATTGCCTTGATGCATATTCGAATAATTACGATGTGAATTACAAGCATGAGTTTAGACAGATTATGTCAGATGAACTTGCTAAGAGCGATTACTATAGAGCGTATTACGACGAGTGGGGCAACAGATGCTATGTATATCTCGCATCATACAAGACTGGAATTAACGCGAATTTCTACAACATAGTTTTTGATAATATATCTCTTGATTTCAATGCAGCCAAAGAAATGGGTGCTGAATATGTAATAAGCGCTTCCCCGATTATTAACGAAGAAGCGCTTGGTCTTACTCTACTAAATGATACCCCGATTACATCAGATGATGCGTGGTATGAACTCTATGTATATAAAATCGATTAATTATATAAATAATATCCGATAGTAAATCATACATTATAAATTAATTAGGAGTAATGTCATATTCCTTAAGGATTCTTATAGGCGGACAGTAACCGGTCAACTCTTTGTCAGCCATCTTAACTAACTCGTCGTATGAATAGAATGGAGCCGCATAGATTGTTTTGTCTACTGAAACATAGGTAATTAGGTTATCTTTTGGAAGGTAATGTATTTTTTGGTTGAACGAGGCTATAATACATAAGTCTTTATTCATAATATAGCTTTTGGAAACTCCACCGAAAACATATATTTCCTTTTCAGGGAAATAATCGAATTCAGTATGAAGACCTACCCCTTCCAAATTAAAAGCGGTATTAATCAGTTCAACTTTATCTGTAGAATAATCAAAAAATTCTACCATTCCGGTGCTATAAGCAATGCAAAACATTTTCTGAGAAGAACAGGGCATTAATGTATCGAGGTTACCAGTGTATCTTGTAAATATTTTTTTGGCCTCATTATTTTCAATATAAAGAATTTCATAGCAATCCCTGTCAGGAGATTCAATCAATACGTGATTTTCATCTAATAGACTAAGGGCACTGGAGTTAATATCTAATTCGTCCGGCAAATCAAATTCACAAGTACATTTCATCGTTGTGAGCTCTAAAATTTTATAATGATCCTCATAATCTTTGGATAATACAAACGATTTATCAGGCGAATAACCTTTGTAATAAATGTTATCTAACGCGATGGTTTTATTATTTACGTAATCGTATAAACATAGTGTAAATTCTTTTGTTGATCTGTAGACAACATATTGGCTTCCGTCGCCGACGAAAGAAAAATCAGAAACATTATCTATTGAGAATAATGTTTCATTAGTTTCTGTAGATTTTACGAAATATGAACTCCCGCCTTCAGAGCAAATATAGAGATTCTCAGCTTTATTGTATTGTGATACTTTGTCAATTTCTTTTCCGTACTCTTTAAAATATTCTGATTTCCCAGTTTTATACCTTGTTATATAGTCGGCATTTTCGAAAAGGACATAGAAATCACCGGAAAGAACGAGGGTTTTGGTTATTAAATTGGGGTTCTCTTTATAAGTGTTTACCGAAAAGTAGCGTACAAAAGTGTTGGATGAAGTATTAAGTATATAATTATTTCCGCTTTGCGTAGCAACAAATAGATTGTCAGTACCACCAACTTGGAAAATATCGGTAATATCTTCGGAGGGGTGATCACTAGTTATTATTTTTCCGGTATTATAATCAAGAGATGTAATTCCGGCATAACCGGAAAGAAAAACTAATTTTTTATTACCACTGACTACAATCTTGTTTGCGTAGTCAGTTTTATCTGATTTCCAATTTACCTTTTTAGAATCGCAGTCGAAAGAATAGCAAGAATGATTATAATCTTTTGGAGAATCTGTTCCGGAAAGACCGGTTCCTGCTACATAGTAATACAAAGTATGGTCATCAAACAAAATGTTATTAATCGAAAATGTAGTATACGTTTCTTTTAAAATAATTTCATTGGTTTCCATGTTAATGGCTAAAATGGTCACTGTATCATCTAAGGCGGAGATGATTTCAAATGCCATATATTTTCCGTCATTTGTCGCCGAGTATTCTCCTAAAGTAGTTAAGTTCGAGGAACCCGAATAGTCAGAGAGAGAAAAAGAATACACGGACTTTCCGGTGTCGTCGAGTACAAAAACATCTTCCATGTCAGAAATCAGAAAAGCATAAGGAGTATTGCGATTATTTGCTTTTATAACGTTACCTTCCAAAGCTTCTCCGGGTGTTTTAGGAGAGTCCAGAAGAATATCTTTTCCATCAGAAATAGAATATTTGTGTATTCCGTCAGATTCAGATACAACAAGGTAGTCATTTCCACAAAAAGCCGCTTTTTTGTTGGAATCGGAAAAGAGACTTTCGCATTGTTCAGAAAAAAGAAGCCTTCCGGATTCAATGTCATATACTTTAACGTTGTTTCCGGAATCGACAGTGAGAACACGAGTATCATTAGGTGAAAAAGAAAATGTTTTTATCTCATATTCGGAAACATACGTGTTGCTGATTGTCAATTCGGATAATGGTGCATATACATCGAGAGCATCGACAAGAGCCGCTTCTGCTTCAGGGGTGTATGGCTTTGATGTATCTGAAGTTGAATCGGGAATAACCTGTCTAAGCATGTACAGAGCATCCAGTTTCCTTCCTTTTTTCAGTAAATTTATACTGTCGGCTGCAGTCAGTCTGGAGAGATTTCTTGCGGCTTCTTCATACTGTTGGTTAATCAAAGCATTCTTTTGGGATATCTCATTACTCTGCTCTTTAATCTCAGTATTTTGCTCCATAATCATATTGGACTGATTCATAATTGTAATCATCAATCCGATACAGACAGCCGAGAAAAGCATAAAGGCAGCAGCAACAGAACTGATAACAGAAAACATACGTCTGATTCTGCGTTCACGATGTCTTTGCTTTAAGTCATCATAATTAAGCTCAAAGATGGAAGCAGCAATTCTAAGTACCGCATCGTCGAGCTTTTTTCTAACTTCTTTATTATTCTTACCACGTACATCAGCTGCAAGAGGCTCGAAACTTCTATGCTTGGTAACTCTGGTTCCGTCGGGAAGGGTTTCTTCGTAATCCTCACCTGTCAAAAGAGGAGGGAAGGATTCTGAAGGCTCGCCTTCTGCCAATACAGCAAGGATTTTCTCTCTTCCATAGAGTTTTATGAATGTGGAGATTTCCTCTTCGCACCACTTTGATTCGGGAAGACGAGGAGTACAGATAACAATTAAGAAATCAGTATTATTAAGAGCCAGATGAATAGGTTCACTAAGATTGCTTGATAAAGGTAATTCATCCTGATCACGGAATACTCGCTCAATACGTTTTTTCTTTGTTTTAGACGTAACGCCTTTAGGCAAAGAAAAGGCTTCCAACTTTCTTTGCAAAGTTGTGGCAACAAACTTATCTAATTCAGAATGTCTGTAACTTATAAATGCATCATATTTTCTAACTTCAGCCATCTTTTCCTCCGAATAGAAAAATCATCATAATTAAGGTCATTATATCCTATTTATATGTCAAATAAAACTATCGTTTCGATTTTCATAAGAAACAAGGCATTTTTAGTGATAAAAATATTGCAAACAGCCTCTTAAAAAGGTATTCTTTTAATGACGGCGTTTGTCGGACAAAAAAAGCTAGGAGATTGTTATGGACAAGAGTTTTCTTGAGATGGCGGCATTTTGCGTATACTTGATGCTGGTGCTGGCCGTCGGTGTATTTTTCTTTATTAAGAGTAAGAATCAATCGGGAGATAAGGCGTACTTCCTCGGCGGAAGACAGATGAACGGTTTTGTTGCCGCTCTTTCTGCAGGTGCATCTGATATGAGTGCCTGGGTTCTTATGGGCCTTCCCGGTTCCATATACCTTCTTGGTATGGGTCAGATATGGATTTCAATCGGACTTATGATTGGTACAATCTGTGCATGGATTTTTATAGCTCCAAGACTTCGTAGATTTTCCATTAAGGCTGATGACTCCATTACCATTCCTCAGTTTTTGACCAATAGATTTAAGTCCGAGAGCAAGGTTTTGCAGGCTGTGTGTGCAATCATCTTCATCGTAGTTTATTGCATCTACTCTGCATCAAGTATCTATGCTTGCGGTTCACTTTTTAAGAACATGTTTGGATGGAACCCTCTCTACGCTATGATAGGAGCTACGGTTATCATCCTTCTTTACACATTCCTTGGTGGATTTAATGCTGTATGTTGGACAGACTTCTTCCAGGGTATGTTAATGCTCATGGCTCTTATGGCAGCTCCCATAGTTGCACTTATCGTTATGAATAAGCCCGGATTTGCTCCTCTTGCAGAAGTTGTTACAGGCGAGAACTATTACAATATCTTATCAAGCGGTAAGTTTGATTGGAATTCCGTAAAAGATATTTTAAGTGGTCTCGGATGGGGCCTTGGATATATGGGTATGCCTCATATTCTTGTAAGATACATGTCAATCAAGTCCGAAAAAGAGATGAAGAGATCTCAGATTATCGGATCATTCTGGACTACAATCATTCTTATTATGGCATCCGTAGTTGCGCTTGTTGCACATCAGTATCTTGGCACAAGCCTTTCTGCAGATGACAGCAGCTTCGTATTTATCGCAATGGTTAGAAGCCTTTTCCCTGCACTTTTGGCAGGTGTGCTTTTATCAGCAATCTTGGCTGCATCTATGTCAACGGCTGACTCTCAGCTTCTTGCTTCATCATCAGCATTTGCTTCAGACCTTTATAAGCCCGTATTCCGTAAGGATGCAAAAGAAGCAGAGATGCTTTGGGTGGGCAGAGGAATCGTTGGTTTGATTTCTGTAGTTGCATTAATCATAGCAATCAATCCTAACTGTCAGGGTATCATGGCATTGGTTGGATGTGCTTGGGCAGCATTCGGTTCTGCATTCGGCCCTACAATCATTCTTGCACTTTACTGGAGAAGATTCACATATAAGGGTGCTATCGCAGGTATCATCGCAGGATTCGCAGTTGATGCATTCTGGTATTGCTGCTTCTCGGGTTCCGTAGAAAACCTTACAATCTTCAATACAGGAATCTATGAGATTATACCCGGATTCATCATCAGTATGATAGTTGCAGTAGTTGTATCATACTTAGACAAGAAGCCTTCAGGTAAGGTTGAGACTCTCTTTGACGAGGCTGTGAAGTCAAGAGATTAATTAAGAACTTTTGATATAATATCTAATATAAAAAAAGTCAGTAGCGTATTTTAGTTGGGTCATCCTTATCGGATGGCCCAATAACACATAAGGGGATAGGGATGAATAAATTTCGAAAAAGACTATTTGAGATAGTTCAGATAGGAGCGGCGAAGGATATAGTCAGCCGTTCTTTTGATATTATTATCACTCTGTTTATTTTCGTTAATATTGGCGTGACGTTTCTTATGACGTTCAGCGAATTCGATTCCATCTCCAATGTACTTAAGACGATAGAGCTTATAACCATAATCTTTTTCACTATTGAGTACGTTGCACGACTTGTTACTGCGGACTTTTTATATCCCGGTAAAAAGATGGGTAAGGCGATGCTTTTATTCATCTTTTCATTTTCGGGTATAGTTGATTTCCTATGTTTCTTTCCGTTTTACCTTCCGTTCTCGACGCCGACAGGAATGGCAGTGTTCAGACTTTTCAGAGTATTTAGAATCTTTAAGCTATTCAAAATCAACGCGAGATTCGATGCTTTTAATGTAATAGTCAGCGTTCTTAACAAAAAGAAGATGCAGCTTTTATCGTCAGTAGTACTTATTCTAATGCTCATGATGTCCGCTTCACTTCTTATGTATGGCGTGGAACATGAAGCACAGCCCGATGTTTTTGAAAATGCTCTTTCGGGATTTTGGTGGTCGATGGCCACGATATTTACGATAGGATATGGAGATATTTATCCGGTTACATTTTTAGGAAAGACATTGGCGCTTATCATATCATTCCTAAGTGTTGGAATAGTTGCGATACCTACAGGTATTATATCCGCCGGCTTCGTTGAACAGTTCTCTAAACTCGATATGTATAAGGGTCATGAGGAAGGTCATGAGCTTGAATATGTTACCGGCAAGATAGATGCCAATCACACTTGGGCTGACAAGGCAGTAAAGGATATAGTTTTCCCTCCTCAGTCTATGCTTATTATGGTCATCAGGGATTCAAAAAGCATTGTTCCTGACGGAGACTTTGTATTAAAAGCGCATGATACATATGTGCTTGCTGCCAAGAATTACAAGAATGAAAATATACATATAAGCGAGATAATAATGCTCGAAGAGGATGATTGGATTGGAAAGAGCATTAAGGACTTAGAGCTTACGCCGGATGAGAAGATAGTGATGATAAGGCGTGGCGAAAATATTATTATTCCTAACGGAAATACAGTCATTAGAAAAGGCGATGCCATAGCCATGTATCATATCGCGTAGATTATCTGAATTATTGATATAAAGCACAATATATGGTAAAATATCCTTCAGTTGGATACAATTTATGAACATTCACTGACTCACGAGATTATAAGGGGTAATTAAATGATAGAAGAAAACTATTATGCTGAATTTGACAGAAAAGAAAACTTGGCTTTTGACAGCAAGGTTGTTCATGGAGCACTCGGCTGCGATCCTATTAGTGGCGCGGTAAGTTTTCCTATTTTCCAGTCTGCAACATTTAGACACAGAGATTTTGGAATCTCTACGGGATATAATTATTCAAGACTTCTCAATCCTACCAGACAGGAACTTGAGAGAACTATGGCTATCCTCGAAGAAGGTGTTGAAGGATACGCGTTTACATCCGGACAGGCGGCCAATATGGCAGTATTTGATTATCTGAAAAGAGGCGATCATTGTCTTTTATGCGATGACTTATACGGCGGTACACATCGTATCGTAGAAGATATATTTAAGGTTAACGGAATCGAGATTTCATATGTGGATATGGGAAATCTTGATGATGTGAGAGCGGCTATGAAGCCTAATACCAAGATGGTATTTTTGGAAACTCCCACCAATCCTATGATGAAGGTTGGAGATATCAAGGGAATCGCAGCAATCTCACATGAGCATAATGCATTGTTTGTAGTTGACAATACATTCATGACTCCATATTTCCAGAGACCGCTTACGCTTGGCGCCGACATAGTAGTTCATTCAGGAACCAAATATTTGTGCGGACACAATGATGTTGTAGCAGGTATCGTTGTTATCAAAAACGAGGATTTAAAGCATCATTTTGAGATACAGCTTAAGAGCCTTGGTTCTGGACTTGGACCTATGGACAGCTGGCTTATCATTCGCGGTATTAAGACATTGTCTCTTAGAATGAAGAAGCATAATGAGAATGCTAAGATAGTTGCCGAGTGGCTTAGAAAGCATCCCAAGGTTAAGAAGGTATATTATGTCGGATTCGAAGATCATCCGGGATATGCGCTTAACTTAAGCCAGGCATCAGGATTTGGCGGCATGATATCTTTTGAACTTGATTCAGAAGAGAGTGCTCACAAGATTTTATCCAAGGTTAATATGATTCTTTTTGCTGAGAGCCTTGGCGGAACAGAGACACTTGTTACTTATCCCATTACTCAGACACACGAAGATGTGCCTGACGATATCAGAAGAGCACTTGGTATCAATGAAGCATTCATTCGTATCTCCATTGGTATTGAAGATCCTAACGATATAATTGCAGACCTTGAGCAGGCTCTTGCGTAAAGCGATTCAAAAGGGCTTAAGCTCAAACAAGGAAAAGACATGAAAATCAAATTTACAAAAATGCAGGCATACGGCAATGACTACATCTACGTAGATGTAAAAGGTATGCCGGAAAATATTAATTGGAATGAGGTGGCGATTCAGATTTCGGATCGCCATTTTGGCATTGGTGGAGACGGTCTTGTTCTTATCTGTCCCTCAGAAAAAGCAGACTTTAGAATGAGGATTTTTGATCCCGACGGAACAGAGGCGGAGATGTGTGGCAATGCGGTAAGAAGCGTTGCTAAGTTCGTCTATTATCATAAGATGACAGACAAGACAGAACTTACCATAGAGACACTTGGCGGTATTAAGAATCTCTATCTGACAGTTGAAGGAGATGAGGTTGTAAATATTGAGGCTGAGATAGGTAAGCCTATTTTTACTCCTGCATCAATTCCTGTTGATACGGAAAACGAAGAGTTTTTCAATGAGACCGTTAAGGTTAATGCGGGTGGAAGAATAATGCATCTTCATATGTCATCACTTTCATGGGGCAATCCTCATACAGTGATTTTTATGGATGACTTAGAGAATCTTGATATTGAGACTATCGGTCCTGCTATCGAGACTCATCCACTTTTCCCTAAAAGAACCAATGTTACTTTTGCCAGAGTGGTAGACAGAAATAACATTCAGATTAGAGAGTGGGAGAGAGGCTGCGGCGAGACTATCGGCTGCGGCACAGGTTGTTGTACCGCCCTTGTTTTTGCCAACAGATTGGGACTATGCGATAAAGAAGCAACTGTTATGCAAATTGGTGGTCCGTTAAGTGTAAAATGGGACGATGAAGGATTGGTTCATATGAAGGGCCCAAGCTTCGTCGTATTTGAAGGAGAATATTATTATGAAGCTTGAAAAACTTCTTGATGGAATATTAATAGATGTTGTTAAAGGTAATCTCGAAAAAGAGGTAAAAAGCCTCACATACGATTCCAGAAAAGTTGAAGACGGAACGTGTTTTGTATGTTTGACAGGATTCAAGAGCGACGGACATGATTACATAGATTCGGCTATTGAAAAGGGTGCGACATCTATAATAGTTGAAAAGGATGTTGAAGTTAAGGCAGACAATGTATCTGTTATAAAAGTAAAGAATACACGTACTGCATTATCACGTCTTGCTTCCAACTTTTTTGATAATCCTTCATCCAAGATAGTTATAGTCGGAGTGACAGGCACCAAGGGCAAGACCACGACGACACATATGTGTAAAAGCATCATGGAGGCAGCAGGTGTCAAGGTTGGTATGATTGGTACACTTGGTGCATACATTGGTAACGAACATATAGAGACTAAGAATACAACACCTGAATCATATGAGCTTCAGGAATTATTTAGCAAGATGGTTGATGCAGGATGCAAAGTTGTATTTATGGAAGTATCTTCACAGGCTGTTAAGCTTAATCGAATTGAAGGAATTCCTTTTTCGATTGGTGCATTTACAAATCTTTCTCCGGATCATATAGGACCCGGTGAACATGAAGATTTTGAAGAATATAAAAACTGCAAGAAAGATTTCTTTAGACAGGTTGAGACTGCAGTCATCAACATGGATGATGAGCATGCTCCTGAGATGGCCGAGTATCCTCATTATCTTCGTACGATATCCGTAAAAGAGAGTGCATATTTATATGCTAGCGATATAAAAAATACTTGGGAGCCCGAGCTTATTGGCGTGTCATTTAAGATGCATGGCGATATAGAGACAGATGTAACAATTGGTATCCCAGGTCTTCATAATGTTGAGAATGCGCTCATTGCTGCTGAGATAACACATGTACTTGGCGCTGATGATGAAGCAATTCTTAAGGGACTTAAGAATGTATATATTAAGGGAAGAACTCAACTTATAAAAGAAGCAGCGCCGAGAGGAACTTTTATCATTGATTATGCACATAATGCTATCAGCACCGAGAGTGTTCTTTCAACGCTTCGCGCATATAATCCCAGCAAGTTAACTTGTCTTTTCGGTGGTGGCGGAAACAAGCCTGTAGCGAGACGTCATGATATGGGTTCAGCAGCATCCAAGTATGCAGATTATATTATTTTGACTGAGGATAATCCCAGATTCGAAGAGATAGATGATATCAATAAGTCGATTATTGAGGGTATCAAAGAATATGATTGTCCTTACGAAGTTATATACGACAGAAAAGAAGCAATCGAGCATCTTCTTGATATATCAAAGCCCGGAGAAATAGTAGCTCTTATTGGTAAGGGCCACGAGACTTATCAAGAGGTTAAGGGTGTTAAGAGACATTTTAGCGAAGAAGAAGTAATCAAGGATTACATGAAAAAAGCAAGCAAATAGTATGAAGAAAAAAACAGTATTTATACTATCGACAGTGTTGGCATTGATAGTATTTGCCGTACTGGTAACGATAGTGATTCCCAAAAGAAAATATTCATTTCCGATAGATACCGGCAAGCTTAATATTGTTATTGTGGGTGACAGTATCTTTGCAAACGGAATAGATGATGTTACACTTGCAGAGTGTCTTACGGATGAACTCGGGTGCGAGATGCAAAACTGCGCAATTGGTGGAAGCACTGCAACGAGTTTAAATAAAGGTCATGAGCCCGACTATTACATCAATCAATTCTGTTTCTCTAACATAGCTGATATTATGTGTTCAGGTAAGACATATACAGTTACTGATAATCCTAGCGTAGTTGCATATACACTTGATGATGCTGTGGTTAAAACTAAGTTTTTAGCTGGCACAGATTTGAAAAAGACAGATTATCTTATTATCAATTATGGTATTAATGACGGATTTAATAGAATTCCTGCATCATCGAGTGACAAGTTTGATGAGACAACATTCTCAGGAACTATTAGAAGCGGAATTGATGAGATAGTTCACGAGTATCCCAATCTTAAGATTATTGTATGCGAAGTAATCTACACTAATGGAGTGATTAGAACAAAGGCTAAGAATATTCCTTTTGATGGCAATGTAGATAATTGGTGCGAAAACTATAATAAAGAACTCAAAACAATATGTTCTGAATACGAGAATGTTGAGTTCTTTGAAATAAGCGATTATTTCGACATCAATGAAAACACCTATGATGAATACCTTGCGGACGGACTTCATTTTACCGGTGAGAGAAAGAAAGAATACGCTAAGTATTTAGCAGACTACATAAAAAGCAGATAGAGTATAAAGCATAAATGTAAAACTATAGAAAAAATGAGTAGCGAAAATAAGAACATCAACAAGATAAAAGAATATGCGAACATACCGGCATCCGGTATGTTTTTGGCGTACACTTTTGTTCAGACAGTACTTTTTATTCTTTGGTATATTAGGGAAGCGGCTTTTATTGTTAGAACATCTGGTGCGATTTCATTGATAAAAGAATCAGTAATATTCTTATTGATATTTGGCTGTGTATTTTTGTCGATTTAAAACATTACGGATCTGGTTGTT
>JAEEGK010004343.1_pt1 | contig 34918 bp, 29 predicted proteins | sample 8958771 | NCBI WGS metagenome assembly JAEEGK01 (sample SAMN16246547, study PRJNA631951) | gut metagenome | biome: gut microbiome; feature: rumen; material: SC-attached | host: Bos | place: Iran: Karaj | collected 2018-10 | reverse complement strand
ACGAAGGCTATTTGGTGTGGTTCGATTTGGGCAAGAACGAAACCGTAACCATAAGATACAGAGAATGAAAAGACTATCCATATTCGTCAGCGGCAACGGCACCAACCTGCAGCGCATTGCCGAATATTTTGCCGACAATAAAGACGTTGAAATCGTCAACGTGGTGTGCAATAATCCGAAGGCCTATTCCATCGAACGAGCGAAGAATTTAGGCATTCCCTTGCGCATGATCACCAAAGAGGAGTTCAAGAGCGAGGCCTTCATCAAGGAGCTGCAATACCTGCATGTCGACCTCATCGTGTTGGCGGGTTTCCTTTGGAAGATTCCGGAAAACCTAGTCAAAGCCTTCCCGAAGAAGATCGTCAACATCCACCCTGCCCTGTTGCCCAAATATGGCGGAAAAGGCTTTTATGGTGAGCACGTTCACGAAGCCGTAGTGGCCGCCAAGGAAGCCCAATCAGGCATCACAGTGCACTATGTCAACGAAATATACGACAGCGGCGAGATCATCCTGCAAGCCCGTGTCAGCTTGGACGAAAAAGAAACGCCTGACTCCCTGGCGGCAAAGATCCACCATCTGGAGCAGGCGTATTTCCCAATTGCCATTGAGCAAGTCCTAAAGGCTATTCAGTAGGCAATGCCTTGAAGCCGTTACCCATGATTTCGGAGCTTTCAATCACGTTGACGAAAGCATTCGGATCGAGGAAACGGAGGTTGGCCTTCAGTTTGACCAAATCGCTGCGGTTGAGGGTCACATAAATCATCTTGCGCTCGGCACCTTGATAGAGACCACTACCAACAAACACGGTGCCGCTACGATCCAAATCATTGAGGATGAAGTTGCGCACCTCTTCAATCTTATCCGTGACGATGAAGGCCGTCTTGTAGCTCTTCACACCCTCCACCACAAGGTCGATAATCTTGCTCTCGATGAAGATCAAGATGATGGAATAGATGGGCAAACGGATATCCTCGAAAGCCACGAGAGTCGTCAGCGAGATGATGCTGTCGACAATCAGCACCAGGGTTCCAAGGCTGATCTTGGTGTATTTATGGGCAATCATGGCGATGATGTCGGAACCGCCCGATGTGGCACCAGAACGGAAGATGACGCCGATGGCCACACCATAGATGAGACCTGAAACGACCGTGTTCAGGAAGAAGTCGGGCATGAAGTAACGCTGCACCTCACCGTCCATAAAGAACAACGACGATTGCAGTTCGGTGTCGAAGAAAGCACCGTCATGGATGAGGGGCGCATAACCCCACCACGTTTCAAGAATAAAGGTAAACACGGGTATCAAGATGACCGAAATAACCGTCTTGATGCCGAATCTTGGACCGAGTATTATGGTGCCGATGATAAGCAATGGAATATCCATGCAGATGCCTGCCAGAGAGATCTTCCAGCCCCACAAGGCGTTGAACACGTTGGCGAGACCATACACGCCGCCAGGCGCCAAGTGATAAGGATTCACGAACATCACATCGCCAATGGCGAAAAGAGCCGAACCTAACACCAACAAGGCATAGGACAGGATTTGCTGTTTTAATTTCTCATTTTTCATACTCAAGCAATTATGATTCAGTCAATTATAGTTAAATACTTCCATTTTGAAGCGACAAAGTTACAAAATTTCCAAAATCTTACTAATTTTGCAAGCCAAATTAGGACCCGTAGTTTAATGGATAAAATAAAGGATTCCGGTTCCTTAGCTCAGGGTTCGATTCCCTGCGGGTTCACCAATGAAAAAGCCAAGCCAGCTTGGCTTTTTCATTGTTTATCCGTAATAATCACATCGATAGCCCCGACGCCAAACTTGGCGATGCTGGCCATGCGGTTTTCGGTGTTCTTATAGTCCTTCAAGGCCTCGATGATGGCATTCTTCAGCACGCCGTTGCCCACACCATGGATAAAAGTCACCTTGTTGTATTCGGCAGCGATAGCACTGTCGAGCATCTTCTTGAAATAATCGGTCTGGATCTTGAACATGTCATGGCTTGAAAGACCGAGAATGTTGTCGACCAACTCACCGATGTGCAAGTCAACGACAGCCTCACCTGGAGCCACCCTATGTTTGTCGATGGGAGATTCCTTCTTCACCAAATCCTTTGCAGGCGCTTGCGAGCCGACGCCTTCCTTTAAAATCTTGGTGAAATCACTATCACCGTGCTTCAATGCGATGAGCTCAGAGAGGCAAATCATCACCGACTTCTCACCCAAAACACCAGAGGGCAGGTAACTACCTTCCTTAAAGAATCGGCCTGGACGCAGCGAAAAAGGCGCATTCAGTGGGAGCAACAAACTATCGGATGACTCAGTGGTCAAAATAGCTTGCACCACGCCGTTGAGCCAATACTCGAGGTCGTCGCGCGAGATGGTCTCAATGACGATTTTCTCGTATTTGTCGACTTGGCCGTAGTCCACATTGGCGAACTTATCTTCTTCCTTGATGGTGAACGTGTAAAGCATCTCGTAGGGCGTATGGTTGACCAACACCACATCGAGCGGACCTGTGAGGAGCCATTGCTGCTCATGAGGCACAAAAGCCATATAAACGCCTTCCTTCTCAGCCTCCTTAGCATAGCGACGCAGGCCTCCCTTTCGGGCCTCTTCGGCCTGCTGTTGCTTCAGCAACTCCTGGCCTTGGACCTCTTTCTGCACCTTGTCGACCGTCTGTTGCTGCTTGCTCGGAGCAGGCATGGAACGGTAGTCAAGAACCAAATCCGTAATCAAAGTCGGGATTTCGAAGCCGTCTTCCACTTCTACCATCACCATACGAGAGTCTATGATTTTCGTAATCTTTCCTCCACCAACGGTGCTGAGGAAATTCACTTTATCTCCTATCTTAAAGTCTGCCATCGTTTTTCTGATTAGGTCGGCAAAATTACACATTTTTGGCAAAATTTTTGTATCTTCGCCGCTGAATTGAAAGAATCAAGGAGAATTCATGAAGAAAAGACTCTGGTTCATATTAGTCCTCGCACTGACGGCCTTGTACTCCTGCAACAAACCAAGAGAGCAAGCCAACTTTGACCTTTTGGTTGACTATCAAATCAACGAAGGTCCATTGCTGCTCGACACCCTATGCTACACCAACGAAGCAGGCAATACCTTTCTCATCACAGAGGTGCAATGGTTCCTTTCCAACATCGAGTTGAAAAACGAGACTGGCGACTGGACCATGCTTCATCAGCGTGGCGTTTCCGACACTTTGGACCTCTGTCGTTTCTTTTACATTGACACCAACATCCCAGAATCGCAAACACTGCATGCCAAGCCTGTGAATGTGGGTCATTACAACGCCATACGTTTCACTTTCGGATTGGACGAAAACGATAACTACACCGGGCTTTTCAACGACCCACCCGAGTCGGAGATGTTTTGGCCCGACATGATGGGTGGTGGCTACCATTACATGAAACTAAATGGGAAATACGTGAACGAAGAAGGTCGGCTTGCGCCTTTGGCCATTCATCTCGGCATTGGGCAAAACGAGGAATGCACCCAGTTTTACCAAAACTACTTCATCGTTGAGATTCCCATTGACATTACCATTAAGGCCAACCATGAAAACCAAATCCATCTTGCCATGGTCATCGACAACTGGTTCCGCAACCCGCACACCTACGATTTCAATGTCTGGGGCAGCCATATCATGCAGAATCAGGAGGCGCAAAGAATGCTTAACGTCAATGGCAACGACGTCTTCAAAATCATCACACAATCGGACAATAAACACACAAGCATGAACATAGGCGAACATACGGAGGAAACATTCAGAACACTCATGAAAAAAGCAGCTCCTAAACCTGGTTTTTGGACTTGGCAAAACGTGAAAACGACGATAGCGCAAATCCACGGCAAAGACAAGGAGCACTCATGAAAAAAACCGTGTTCATATTGTTTTTGATTTTGCTCGGTATGGCCGGCTGTATTCCAGAGCACGGCCCCACATACCAAGCCACTCCTTACGATTTGTCGCAGCCTTCTTACTTCCCCACCAAAAACAACATCCCTGCCGACAACCCCTTGACCGAGGAAGGCGTAGCTTTGGGCAGGAAACTCTTCTACGACTCACGTTTATCCGGTCGTGACGGCACGGATGGCATCCGAAGCTGCTCTTCGTGCCATCACCAGGAAAACAGCTTTGAATATGGCGCCCCGACCAACACCCATCATGCCATGTTGCCACTCGTCAACTTGGCATGGAACCGCACAGGTTTGGGCTGGAATGGCAGTGTGGCCACTTTGGAGGACATGGTGTTGGCGGCAGTCACCAGTCCCGTGGAGATCAATGCCGACACCAACCAGGTAGTCAAATACTTGCAGAAGACTGACGACTACCCTGAGTTGTTCGAGAAAGCTTTTGGCAGCCGAGAAATCACCTTTGTCAATGTGGAAAAAGCCATTGCACAGTTTGTGAGAAGCTTGGTTTCTGCCGACAGCAAATTTGACCGTTATCTGTTAGGCGAAGAAGATCTTACCGAAGACGAGATGGCTGGTTATGAACTATTTTGCACCGAAGAGGGCGCCGACTGCTTCCACTGCCATGGTGGTGGCGGGCTGGCCTTGATGACCACCAACCTGTTTTACAACAATGGCTTGGACGACGAGTTCAACGACCCCGAAGACCGTTCGGCCGTCACGGGAAGCCATTGGGACCGTGGTGCCTACAAAGCCCCTACCCTACGCAACATCGCCGTTTCGGCACCTTACATGCACGACGGGCGCTTCACTACCTTGGACGAGGTCATCAACTTCTATAGCGAAGGCGTGAAGGATTCCGAGAACATCAACCCGCTGATGCACCATGTGATGGACGGCGGCGTTCAGCTTACGGATATTGAAAAAACGCAGTTGAAGGCCTTCCTCAACACTTTGACGGATGAGACGTTTTTGAACAACCCAGATTATTCCAGGCCATGACCTATCCTTGGGGCGACAACCGGAGGTTCAACAGCTACAGCAACTACTTCACGAAGCAGTTCGGGGGACGTGTTCAGAAAATCAGCATCGACGCGGGCTTCAGTTGTCCCAATCGCGATGGTAGAATCAGCACGGTCGGCTGTACTTTTTGCAGCAACGAGGCTTTCAACCCATCGTATTGTCGGCCCGAGAAGTCCATCAAGCAACAGATTGAGGAAGGTATAGCGTTCCACCAAAGGCGTTATCGTAGGGCAAACAAGTATTTGGCTTATTTTCAGCCGTTTTCGAATACTTATAAGCCGTTGGAGGAATTGAAAAAGATTTATGCACAGGCTTTGGAACCCATAGATTCCATCCCCACACATCCCTGCACACGGAATGACATGGATTCCAAAGCCTTAGAAACACCCAGAATCATTGGCATTGTTATCGGCACAAGGCCAGATTTGGTTGACGAAGCTCTTTTGCAATACCTCAATGAGATACAGAAAACGCACTATGTCATGCTGGAATACGGCGTAGAGAGCGTTTACGACGAGACTTTGAAACGCGTCAACCGAGGGCACGACTTCGCCACGGCTGAGAAAGCTATCCGCATGACGGCCGACTATGGCATCCCCTGTGGAGCGCATTTCATCTTCGGCCTGCCTGGAGAGACCAAGAACATGATGCTCGATGCCGCCGACATCATTTCACAACTGCCATTGACCACGGTCAAGTTCCACCAACTGCAAATCTTTAAAGGCACCACGATGGCCACGGAATACCTTGAGCATCCCGAGCATTTCCATCTCTTCGATCTGGAGGAATACATCGACTTCGTCATTGACTTTGCCGAGCGGCTCAGTCCCGACATCGTCATTGAGCGATTTGCTGGCGAGGTACCACCGCGCTATTTGGTTTCAGAGCCTTGGATGAAGCTTCGATATGATGAGGTGTTGGCTAAAATCGAAAAGCGGATGGAAGAGCGTCAGACTTGGCAGGGACGGTGCCATCATGGCATCATACTGTAAAAAGAAGCCGTAAAATGCCTCTTCAATTCAGAAAAAGCTTATCTTTGTGCCAAATCACGAGTTCCATTCACAACAACACTACTTCTATGAGAAAGAGATTCAAACTAAAGGCCGGAGACACTCGCACTTTCGAGTTGGAAAGTCACGAAGGAGGGGGATATTTGTGGTCGGTCGTCTCAAAAGACGAGTGCGTCAAAGTGCAGCTCTCCAAAAAGACACCATCGAAAGACAACGAGAAGCAACCTCTCGGGAAGAGCTTCCCTGTTTTGGTTGAAATCAAAGCCCATTCCGAAGGACAAGCCATCGTCGTTCTCGAAGAAAAAAGGCCTTGGGAAAAAGACATTAAGCCATTAAACACTTGTAGAATCTATATCACCATAAAATAGCATATCATGACCAACAAAAATCTAGAACCTAAAGCAACCACTCTCAAAATGCATAAATTTGGATGGCTTCCCGACCTTCCCGATGAGAGGGATTATGTTTACGAAGCTCCGATGAAATTACGTAGCGCAAGCGATTTCCCGTCGAAAGTAGACCTCAGGAAGATCTGTCCGCCCGTATTCAACCAAGGCGAGTTGGGGAGTTGTACGGCGAATTCGCTGCTTGCCGCCGTGGAATGTTGCAAAAGATTGCAAGGGCAGAAAAACACCAAGAGATTGTCGAGGCTTTTCCTGTATTACAACGAGCGTGTGATGATGGACACCGTGTTGTCAGACAGCGGCGCCTATCTGAGAGATGGCGTCAAGTCATTGAACAAGCAAGGTGTGTGCCTCGAAAAAGACTGGACCTATTCGAAGAGCACCAAACCTGGCGCAAAATACACCAAAGAACCGCCTAAGAAATGTTACGAGTCGGCTCTCGACAACCAGATCTTATCGTATTGGCGCATCAATGCAAACATGTTCGACATCCGCGCTTGCCTTGCCGACGGATACCCGTTTGTTTTCGGTTTCTCGGTATATTCCAGCTTCATGTCGGAAGAGGTCGCCAAGACTGGCATCATGCCCATGCCTGAGAAAGGCGAGTCGATGCTCGGCGGACATGCCGTGATGGCAGCGGGCTATGACAACGACAGAAGATTGCTTCTCGTACGCAACTCCTGGGGCAAGGAATGGGGCGACAAGGGCTACTTCTGGATGCCCTACGACTACATCTCAAAGACCAAGAACTGCTCTGATTTTTGGACGATCAGACTGGTGGAATAATAACAGTCATTTGCCAAACAAAACGGTGCGCTTCGATTGAAGTGCACCGTTTTTCGTTTCAATAAAACTTCGTGTAACTTACTCAGCCACTTCCTGAGCCTTAGCCCTGAAGTTCACCAAGTCTTCCTCGATGAAGTTCTTCACATAGACGCTCTTGCCGATGACGTCTTCCTCGGCGGCGTGGACGTAGACGTTGGCCGACTGGGTGAAGAGGTGCGGGGCATGGGTGGCGTCGTCGAGGATAAGCAACGACATCATGATGTCGCCAGTCATGTCGTAGAGACGACGGGCCAAGAAGTCCTGAACCTCCTGATTGTTGGCGCCCTTGACGTAGTTGATGCTCTGCTCGTAGAGTTCCACGAGGGTGCGCACCGTGTTCTGCAAGGGCTTCAAGTCCTCGGAGACTTCGTTCTCCAACATTTCCTTCATGATGGTGAGGTAGGTGCCGTTGGTAATGTAACGAATGGCGGCCACCACTTGCAACTGCGTAGTACCTTCGTAAATCGAGAAGATACGGGCGTCGCGGTAGAGGCGCTGGCACTTGTACTCCATGATGAAGCCCGAGCCACCGTGGATGCTGATGGCGTCGTAGGCGTTCTGGTTGGCATACTCGGAGTTCATGCCCTTGGCCAAAGGCGTAAAGGCATCGGCGAGGCGCGAGTACTTCTTGCACTCGGCACGCTCTTCGGGCGTCAGCGGACGCTCGCGCTGGATGTCCTCAAGGCACTTGTAGATGTCGACATAACGGGCGGTCATGTAAAGCAGCGAACGGCCGGCGTCGATCTTAGCCTTCACACGCGAAAGCATGTCGTAAACAGCTGGGAATTCGATGATTCTCTTGTGGAACTGCTGACGCTCGCTGGCATACTTCAGAGCCTCATTGTAAGCCTCTTGTCCAAGACCGACGGACTGGGCAGCGATACCGAGACGGGCACTGTTCATCAGGGCCATGACATACTTGATAAGGCCCAGACGGGTCTCACCGCAGAGTTCAGCCTTGGCGTTCTTGTAAGTCAACTCGCAGGTCGGTGAACCGTGGATACCAAGCTTATGCTCGATGTGGCGCACATTGACGCCACCCTGACGCTTGTCGTAGATGAACATCGACAGGCCGCGGCCATCCTTGGTACCTTCCTCGGAACGAGCCAGCACAAGGTGGATGTTGGAGTCGCCATTGGTGATGAAACGCTTCACACCGTTGAGCAGATAGCAGCCGTCCTTTTCAGAATAGGTGGCCTTCAGCATGACGCTTTGCAGGTCGGAACCGGCATCAGGCTCGGTGAGGTCCATCGACATGGTCTCGCCAGCGCAAACGCGCGGGATGTACTTCATGCGCTGCTCCTCGTTGCCGAATTCATATAAGGTGTCGATGCACGACTGCAGCGACCAGATGTTCTGGAAGCCGGCATCGGCACTGGCCACCATCTCGCTCAACATGGAGAAAACAGTGATGGGCAGGTTCAAGCCACCGTAACGGCGCGGCATGGAAACACCCCAGAGGCCACCCTTGGTGCAGGCATCGAGGTTCTCCACGGTCTTGGAGGCATAGATCATACGGCTATTCTCCAAATGCGGACCTTCGAGGTCGACACTCTCGGAGTTGGGTTCGATGATGTTGGCGGTGATGTCGCCCGTGATGTCTAAAACGCGGCGGTAGTTCTCCATCGCGTCTTCGTAGTCGACGGGAGCATAATCGTAGTTGTCCTTATCCGCAAAGTTGCGTTCCTTCAACTCGACGATGCGCTTCATCAGCGGATGGTCGAGGTAGAATTGCAGGTTCGGGTTATCGTTATAATAGTTTGCCATTGTCTTACTTTTTCTTCGTTAATTCATCGTCTTTGGAACCAACATCATTCTTCTTTCTTTTTTCTTTCAAAAGTGCAATTAATAGAACTATGTTCAGCACTCCTAAAATGAAATTGATGATGGTTGAAGTTTTCATTTGTTGATTCCTATATTTTATTTGCTGTTCTGCTTGTAATATTTGATCAGTTTCGGGACGACCTCTTCAATCGTTCCAACAATCACATAGTCCGCAATCTTATTAATAGGTGCGTCGGGGTCGCTGTTCACCGAGATGATGATCTTGGAGTCCTGCATACCGGCGATGTGCTGGATTTGTCCGCTGATACCGCAGGCGATATACACCTTCGGGTGCACGGTGACGCCCGTCTGACCGATTTGGCGGTCGGTGTCGCAGAAGCCCGCATCAACGGCGGCACGCGAGGCACCGACTTCGCCGTGGAGCACCTTGGCGAGTTCAAACAGCATATCGAAGCCTTCCTTCGAGCCCATGCCGTAACCGCCGGCCACCACGATGGGCGAACCTTTCAGGTTGTGCTTGGCGGCCTCCACATGGTGGTCGAGGACCTTCACGACGTAAGCCTCGGGCGAGACATACTTGCTCACCTCGGGATAAACGACTTCGTTTTTGGCCTTGCCTTCGTAAATAGCTTTCTGCATCACGCCCGAGCGGACGGTGGCCATCTGCGGACGATGGTCGGGGTTGACGATGGTCGCCACGATGTTGCCACCGAAAGCGGGACGAATCTGATAGAGCAGGTTGTCGTAATGTTTCTTGGTCTTGACATCGTCGAAGTCACCGATTTCGAGTTGGGTGCAGTCGGCGGTGAGGCCGCTGGTCAGCGAAGAGCTGACGCGCGGGCCGAGGTCACGACCGATGACAGTGGCGCCCATCAAGCAAATCTGCGGTTGTTCCTCCTTGAAGAGGTTGACGAGGATATCGGTGTGGGGTGCAGAGGTGTAGGGAAACAAACCCTCGCCGTCGAAAACGAACAGCTTATCCACGCCGTAAGGCAGGATTTGGTCTTCCACCTTGCCTTTGATGCCTGTGCCAGCCACAACAGCATGCAGTTCCACGCCCAGCTGGTCGGCCAGTTTACGCCCTTTGGTGAGCAACTCCTGGGAGACTTCGGCCACTTGTGTGCCTTCGGTCTCGATATATACGAATACGTTGTTCATAGTTCATTCTTTTTTGACTATGACCACTGACTATGACTATGACCACTTTCACCACGATGTGAAGCTTTTGCTTCTGTTGAAGTGGTCATAGTCATCGTCACAAGTCATAGTCGTTTTTCATTTTAACCGATAATCTTCTCCTCTAACAATTCCTTAATCAATCCTTCCACATCGGCATCGCTGGCGGTGAGGGTCTTGCTCTCCTTGGCCTGGAATACGATGTTCTGAACGGTTTTCACCTTGGTGGGACTACCCGAGAGACCGCACTGGTCAGGGTCGCCATCCACATCGGCCACGCTCCACTGGTTGAGTGTCAAATATGGACGTGTCTTGCTTAATTCAGCATTCCGCATTCCACATTCCGAATTAGCATCCACTTCAAGCGGGCACATGGCATATTTATACTTCATCACCAACTTTGCGTTGCAGGGACGGCAGGGTGCAGCGCTACCATTGACGGTAATCACGCAAGGCAGCGGAACTTCAACGGTCTCCACGCCACCGTCGATATGGCGGCGGATAGTGGCGATGTTGTTCTCGATCTTGAGGATTTCCTCGGCATAAGTCACTTGGTTGAGACCCAGTTTCTGTGCCACTTGCGGACCCACCTGGGCGGTGTCACCGTCGATGGCCTGACGGCCTCCGATGACGATGTCGACATCGCCAATCTTCTTGATGGCGGTGGCGAGGGCATACGAAGTGGCGAGGGTATCGGCGCCTGCGAAGAGGCGGTCGGTGAGCAGCCAGCCCGTGTCAGCTCCACGGAAGAGGCCTTGGCGGATGATCTCACCGGCGCGCGGCGGGCCCATGGTGAGCACGCCGACGGTGCTGCCTGGATGCTGCTCCTTGAGGCGCAAGGCCTGTTCAAGGGCATTCAGGTCTTCAGGGTTGAAGATGGCGGGCAGGGCGGCGCGGTTGACGGTGCCTTCCGGTGTCATAGCGTCTTTGCCCACATTTCTAGTATCGGGCACCTGCTTGGCAAGCACCACGATTTTCAATGCTTTGGTCATAAAATAAAATTTCTCGTTTTCAAATCGGCGGCAAAGGTACGACTTTTTTCCTTAATGGCAAAAAACAGGCGCAAACGATTGATTTTGATGAGGCTTCAATACGCTACAGCAATTTCCCTGATTTCAAGGAAATGGCAGTTGGTTTCCCTATCGTTTCACAAATTTCATAACACTCCAAATGCCTTCCTGCGCTATTCGGATGACATAAACACCCGATGGCCATCGCGAAACATCAATAGTGGATGACGAATTAACACTGTACTCGGAATGCATTTTCCGGCCCATCATGTCTGTCACAACAACGTTGACAGGTCGATTGGACAATGCTTCCGCAAAGCGAATCGTCACAAAGTCGGTGGCGGGATTGGGATAAACCTGAACCATCGTTTCCGACATTTCCGGAATCGAGGTCGGAAATTCCAGGTGATTGTACAGGAAATCTCGAGTAATGTTGAAACAGGCATCGAATTTTTCCTCAATCAGCGTATATAACAAAGGTACAAAATAGAAAGCGTGTCCCTCACCCTCGAACGGGTGGAATTCGTAATCAGTAATGCCGATTTCATCAAGTCGGCCAGCAATGGGATGAGAGCCGTACATGTAAGGCATCACACCAGGGAACATCCCATTGTAGCAATAGCCTGAATCGTATGGCACGTTGGTGTCGTCGGTGCCGTGAATCATGCACAGCGGCACATATTCCTCCTCAATAATGACATCGAGATCCATCACGCCGCCCCATTGCGGAATGGCTCCAGCCACTGCTGGCGAAATACCGGCATATTCTTCGAAGCCTGAACTATGCATCGGACCTAAATCAGGTTCCTCAAAAGTCTCCGCTGGACGCTCATTCTCGTCCATGAAAAGCTCACACAGAATGGCAATCGAACCAGCCGAGTTGCCAAGCAAAAAGACTTGTTCCGTGTCAATCCTGTATTCGTCGCAATGGTATTTGAAAAACCGAATCGCAGAGCTGACATCCTGCGCCACCATATAGGCATCGCGAATCAAGGCTGTGGAAGTAAGATTCCATATCGAAATCAGGCGATAGTCGATGGAGGCTGCTGCATAGCCATGTTTCGCCAAGCGGGTGCAATACTCTACCATGTCGGCGTAATCGCGACTGCCAGCCACAAAGGCACCACCGAAAACAGTAATCACCAGCGGACGCGCCGAAAGGGTGTCGCCCTCTGGCTCATAAAAGTCAAGATAAAGGGTAGTGGGCGATGTTTCACCCTCCTTGATGGCACTGCTGAAAGGGATGCCCGTTTCAATGTTTACCTCGTCGAAAACGGGTTCGGCATAGCGTTGCCCCGTCTGTGCCAAAGCAACATTCGAAAACAAGCCAAACAATAGGCCAATTATGGCTAAAAATTCGTTTTTTTTAATTCTACTCATTTGGTAGTTCAAACTATAGAGATAAATGAATTTCAGAAAAAAATGAGGAAAGAAAGGGAACATGGAAACGAAAACATGGAAAACCTACCCCCTATCACCCTCCACAAACACGAGGCATAACAAACCATGTAATCACAACAATCAGCACAAGAAATGTGATGGCAAGGTAAGGTTTCGTATAGGTCCGCTTATAACAAATCAGCATGGGTAGGAAAAGCCCCAGCAAAACCAAAGCATGAACAGAGGCCTTGCCATCGGCAACACGGCAGAAATAGTTGTGAACTTTGTACAGGTTTTCAGGGACAAAACTTGTGTAATCCCATGCAGTGACCTCGTCAGCGTTCGTCACTTCTCCCGTCTTGTCATATTCCGGAAAAATCACTTTTTCAGGCAACAACGCCCGCGTTTCCTTGTCAAACACATAAGTATAATAACCTATGCAAACAATTTCATTTATCAAGCATAAGGTCAATAAAATGATATAAACTATAATTAAAAACTTACTAAGATCCAATGATGTTCTCATAACTAATGCATAGAATTTTATCTGCAAAGATAGTCTTTTTTTGGAAATCATTACTTTTGCGGCAAATTTCAAGAAAATGTCTATCACAGAAATACTAAACAAAACCAACCTCGAAAAAGAGGACATCAAAATTTTGTTAGCCAGCGAAGGCGACGACAAGAAACTTTTGTTCGATAAGGCCTTGCAGACCAAACTGGCTAAATTGGATAACTATGTCCACCTGCGCGGACTGATTGAATACAGCAACATCTGCACAAAATACTGCCTTTACTGCGGCGTGCGATGCAAGAACCTAAAAGTGGAACGCTATACACTCAGCGATGAGGAAGTCATCGAATGTGCCAAGCTGGCGCATGAGCTGGGTTATGGATCGGTGGCTTTGCAAAGCGGCGAAAGGAGCGATAAGGCTTTTGTGGACAAGATTACCTATTTGGTACAGGAAATCAAGAAGATAGACAACGGTAGTTTGGGCATTACACTCTCTTTGGGCGAGCAAACCGAAGAAACTTATCGCCGCTGGTTTGAGGCAGGCGCCCACCGTTACTTGCTCCGCATCGAAGCCTCTAACGAAGACCTATATTATAAGATTCACCCGCATGACGAGAAACACGACTTCAAGCAACGCCTAAATTGCATCAATACATTGTTGAAACTGGGTTACCAGACAGGCACTGGCGTGATGGTGGGTTTGCCTTTCCAAACACTTGACGACCTTGCTGACGACCTGCTCTTTTTCAAAAAGAAAGACGTGGCCATGGTCGGCATGGGGCCTTTTATCCCCCACCCCGACACACCTCTTTGGCAATTTAGGGACCAAATTCCTTCTGCCGAGAAACGCATGGAACTGACCTTGAAGATGATTGCCATCCTTCGCTTGATGATGCCTGAAATCAACATGGTGGCCGCCACTGCTAACCAGACCGTCGACCCGCAAGGCCGCGAGAAAGCCATCCTCGCCGGCGCCAACGTCATCATGCCCAATCTCACGCCCAACGAATTCCGCGAGAACTATCTCATCTACCCCGACAAGGCCTGCGTTAAAGACAAACCCGACGAGTGCCATAGTTGTCTCGATGTGCGCCTCGCCTCAATCGGGCACAAAGTTTTGTACAATGCGTGGGGCGATTCTGTGGCGTTTACGAAGAAAAATCATCAAAAGTGACTTACATACAGTTAAAATCACTATTTTTGCCCCTTTGAAAATCAATTTATTTCACTATGAGAAAACATATCCTTACCGCCCTGCTCGTCATGTTGTCGATTGTGACTTTCGGCCAGCAGTGGGTCGCCATCAAGAGCGACACTCCGAGCACCATTCAGACGACTTTGGTTGCCTCTACCGAGAACCAAATCACCGTCAACATGCAAGTCCCTGGCTTCTACACTTTCGAGGTAACCACGCCTCGTGGCGAAGCCAACATCATCTCGGTTCCCAGAACGGTCAGCACCGCTGCCGCTGGTGAGCCCAACCTGCCCATGATTGCCGTTCCGGCTATCATCGGCGACCAACAGCATTACAACATCCGACTCATTGACGCTCAATACACTGACTTCCAGATGGAGGTCGCGCCTTCAAAAGGTGATTTCCCGCGCAGTGTCAATCCTGACGATGTGCCTTATACTTATGGTGAAGCCTATTCGACAGACGCCTTCTTCCCCGCTCAGAATGTAGGTTTATACGATCCTTACATCCTGCGTGACTTCCGCGGACAGAATATGGTATTCTATCCCTTCGCCTACAACCCCGTAACACATACCTTGCGCGTGTATTACAACATGACTGTTGAGATGTACAGCGACGGTCAACTCGGCGAAAACACCCTCAGCCGCCGTCCCTCTGAGGTGAGGATGGACCCCGAATTTGGTGCCTTGTACCAAAACCACTTCATCAACTACAGTGAAGGTTTGAGCAAATACAACGCCGTTGACGAGACTGGTGAACTGCTCATCATCTGCCACGACGCCTTTATGGAAGCTATGCAACCTTTCGTCAACTGGAAGAAACAAATTGGCAGACCCGTCACGATGGTCGGCACCTCAGTTTCAGGCTTCACTAGCGATGCCATTAAAAACTACATCCAAAGCCAATACAACAGCAACCCCAACATTAGCCACATTTTGCTCGTTGGCGACAATGCACAAGTGCAGAGTTACTTCACCTCTTCTGGAGGCTATTCTGGCCGTACCGACCAATACTACGGACAACTGGTTGGTAGTGACTACTATAATGATGTAATTGTTGGCCGTTTCTCCGCCGAAACCGTTGACCATGTCACCACACAAGTCGACAAGGTGATCCACTACGAAAGAGACGTCACTGCTGCCGACACTTGGCTTTCGATTGGACAAGGTGTTTCCAAGAACGAAGGTGCTGGTAGCGGACACTTTGGTGAGGCCGACTACCAACATATTGACTACATTAGAGACACGCTGTTGCATTACAACTACACCAGCATCCATCGTGATTATCAGAATGTCCCAGGCGTCACGTCGAGTGCAAGCATCATCAGCCAGCACATCAACGAAGGCGTGAGCATCATCAACTACTGCAATCACGGCTCACCGACGAGTTGGGGCGTGTTCAACTACAGCAACTCGCACATCAATGCTCTGACCAACGACAACAAACTGCCCTTCATTTGGTCGGTGGCTTGCAACAACGGACAACTTGACTATTCGCAGCCCTGCTTCGCTGAGGCATGGATGCGTGCCACCAACAACTCCAACGGTGCACCTACCGGAGCCATCGGCGGTATGTTCAGCTACATCTCACAACCTTGGCAGCCGCCTATGTATGGTCAGGACGAGATGAATAACGTCCTCACAGAACACAGAAGCATCAAGCGCACCCTCGGCGGCATTTCGACCGATGGCAACATGAAGATTCTTGACCAATACAACTCGAATGGACAAGGTTTGGCCACCTATCAGTTCTGGCTCCTCTTCGGCGACCCGACGCTCACCGTGCGCAATGCCGTTCCAGACAACATGAATGTTACCCACGAACCTTCGATGAGCTCAACTGCAACAAGCTTTACCGTGAACGCCACCAACGGCAACGGCGCCTTAGCCACTTTGACCCGCAACAACGAGATCATGGGCTCGGCCACCATTGTGAATGGCACCTGCAACATCACCTTTGCCGCCCCTGGCACTTCTGGCATTGCCACTCTGACTGTGTTCGGCTACAACAAGATTACCTATATCGCCGAAATCGACATCATGCAGGGAGGCACTCAACAATACACCGTTAACGTTTCAGCCAATCCAGCCAACGGAGGCACCGTCACTGGTGGCGGCAATTACCAAATAGGTCAATCCTGCACCGTGACAGCCACAGCCAACAGCGGATACACCTTTACTAATTGGTCGGAAAACGGAACCATTGTCTCTACCCAACCTAGCTACACATTCGTGGTGAATGGCAACCGCACTTTAGTGGCCAATTTCCAAGCCTTGCCGCAAAACTACACCATCAGCGTTTCGGCTAACCCGACCAACGGAGGTACCGTCACTGGCGGTGGTACCTATCAACAAGGACAACAATGCACCGTACATGCCACGGCAAACACGGGCTACACCTTCACTAACTGGACGGAGAACGGCAATGTGGTTTCAACCCAAGCCAACTACACTTTCACCGTGAACAGCAACCGCACTTTGGTGGCCAATTTCACGTTGCAACAATTCACTATTACAGCACTTGTTGATCCTTCGCAATGGGCTGGAGGTGTTGAAGGCGGTGGCGTCTATACCTATGGTCAAAGCTGCACTTTGACAGCCACTCCTACTGTTCCCTACATCTTTGTCAATTGGACGAAAAACGGTATTCAAGTTAGCACTAATGCCACATACACCTTCACGGTCACAGAATCTGCCACTTATGTTGCCCACTTTGTTGTGGAAACTTTCACGATTACAGCGCTTGCCAACCCAACGGAAGGTGGTGTTGTTACAGGTAGCGGCACTTACGAGATGTTAGATGAGTGCACTGTAACCGCAACAGCCAACGAAGGCTACAATTTCGTCAACTGGACCGAAAACGGCAATGTGGTTTCAAATGAAGCCGCCTATACCTTCGCCGTAACAGGCGACCGCACCTTGGTAGCCAATTTCGAATTGATGACCTTTGAAATCACGGCATCTGCTGACCCAATTGAAGCTGCAAGCATCAGCGGAGCTGGCACCTACAACTATGGCGAAGAGGTTACTTTGACCTTTGACCGCAACGAAGACTGGGCCTTCCAGAACTGGACTGAAAACGGCGATGTGGTTTCAGAAGAGATTACCTACACCTTCATTGCCACCGAAAACCGCAACCTGGTAGCCAACTTCCTCTTCACTGAGGGCATCGACGAAAACAGCATTGCTGCCAATGTCTATCCTAACCCTACCAAGGGTGAATTCACCCTTGAAGGCGAAGGCTTGAGCCATGTCCGCATCGTGAACGCTTATGGCCAAACGGTTTACAACGCCGACCTCGAAGGCGACCAAGTCCGCATCGACCTCTCGAACATGGGCAAGGGCATCTACATGATGCACATCGAAGCCAACGGTGGTCATGCTGTCAGGAAGATTGTGGTGGAATAAAACAGCACGCAAAACCTTTCAAAAAATCCCGTCAGCGATGGCGGGATTTTTTTGTTTTTTCCTTTGGTTTTTTCAGCATTTTTCCTATTTTTGCCTTGTATAAATCATTGAACAAAATGACCCAACAGACAGCCATAAAACTCTTTGATGAGAAAAAAGTCCGCATCGTTTGGGATGATGTGGAAGAGAAGTATTATTTTTCCATTGTAGATGTAGTGAATGTACTCACAGAGCAACCCACCCCACGCGAAGCCAGTACGTATTGGGCCGTACTAAAAAAGCGTCTCAAACAGGAAGGTGCTGAGGAGTTGCTTACAAATTGTAAGCAACTGAAACTTCCTGGCGCTGATGGCAAGAATTACAAGACAGATGTCGCTGATTTAGAGCAGATCTTGCGAATAATCCAGTCATTCCCTTCAAAGAAGGCCGAACCAGTAAAGCAATGGCTCGCTGAAGTGGGTGCTCAGCGCATAGACCAGATGATTGACCCCGAACTGACCTTTCAAATGGCCGTTGAGGACTACCGTCGACAAGGTGGCTCCTAATAGCAAGCGCTATAAAATACCAATCATATTGGAAACAAATCTGCCACAAATCTTGCATAAATGATAGTTCGCAAAATTTGCTTTTTTCGTTGTAAACATGAATTTCCATGAATTAACCATGAATTTTCCAAAAATAATTCCTGAAAAATTCGTGATTCATTTATGGTCATTCGTGTTGAAAACAAGTTTCTGAAAGATTTGTTGCTTTCTTTTCAGAGCAATCGTTTTTCTTCCTATTTTTGCCCCCGACAAACAATACAAAAGTCTAACCAAACAATTATCGAATGAATACAGCGCATTGGGCGCGTTTGATTTTGGCATATTAAAAACAAAGCATTAGCTTAAAGCTTGTATCTTCGAAACTTAGACACTTTCATGATACCGCAAGTTTGTAAAGCCGATGTTCATGTGTCTTCACATGGGCTTTACTTTATAGTTGTGGTATCGGCAGTCTAAGGCCTCGAAGATCAACTGAGAAAGTCCATGTTTTTTGTTGCCATCTTGGAATAACTAAAGGAAAACACATTAAAACTCATGAATATGAAAAGAAAAACTTTACAACTGAAAAGGGCGTTGCGCAGCGTCCTGCTCGTCCTGCTGCTGAGTGAGGTGGGGATGGGGAAAATGGATGCGCAAAACCTTATTGTCAACGGCGATTTCGAGCAAACTTCAGGTTTTGACTATCAAACAATATCTGACTATACTCGAATTTGGAGTGGTGGTGTTGGTGTAGGACAATTCATACATGCGCAAACTACTACGGGGCATAGCCCTGGCGGTTTGGGATGGCCTTCGAATCTGCTTGGATATGGTGGTACGGGGTATTATCTGTTGTTCAATGGATTTGGCGGTAGCATAAATCCAACGAAAGCGGTTTGGAGGCAGACCGTAGCGGTGACTGCGAACACCACGTACACTTTTTCTGCACAGGTGAGAAACCTGGCTCAGGGCTATTTGGGCATGAACCCTAATCTTGCTATCATGCGCTTGAAAATCAACAACCAGCAGGTAGGTACGGATTTGACTCTTCCTACAAATAACTATTGGAATACCTGGACCATCACTTGGAACAGTGGCTCGTCAACTCAAGCTGTCATTGAGATATTTGATGTATATGATGGCGATCCTGGATTTGGCGACGACTTCGGCCTTGACCATATCTTTTTCGCCCCCGAAGCGGTATACAGCGTGACTGCGAATAATGACGTTTGGCCATTGGTTTGTTACGGTACTTCTACGGAGATCCCCGTTTTGGTCAATGACATCATCTCTCCTGGTTTACAGAATATTACTGTCCAAATTTTGGGACAGCCTTCTCATGGCGAAGCTTATTACCTTTCTTCTAATCACAAGATTGAGTATATCTGTACGGATAATTCATTTTCTGGAACAGATTCATTTCAATATCGTGTGGGGTTTCCTGCCCAGAATATCTTTGATGAGGCATGGGTTTATGTTACGGTTGGACATGCACCCATAGTGGCCAACATCACGGCTCAAGGCCCAATTTGTGCTGGCGGCGCTTTGAACATCCCCACGCCTTCAGTGAATCCCAGCACAGCAGGACAATGGGAGAAAAGTACGGCTCAAAACGGTACTTTCACTTCTTTTGATCCCAATAACATTCCGCTTTCGATGAATGGCAATTGGGTACGCTATTCAGCCTCCAACGATTGTGGTGAAGGTCATAGCAACGCGGTGCAAATTACAGTTTATCAAGACGATAACAATATCACTTTTGCCGATGCCAATGTAAAAGCCATCTGTGTAGCCAATTGGGACACAAATGGAGACGGTGAATTGAGCTATGATGAAGCTGCCGCAGTAACTGACTTGGGAAATGTGTTTAGAGAAAACAGCACAATTACATCATTCAATGAATTGCAATACTTTACGGGTTTATCTTCAATAGGCAATTATGCGTTTTCTTGTTGTTACGGTTTAACTGCGATAACTCTTCCCAATTCGGTAGTTTCAATAGGAGATTTAGCGTTTCATCTATGTAGAAATTTAGCATCGATAATCCTTCCTGATTTAGTGACTTCTATTGGAGATAGTGCGTTTGATGACTGCTATAGTTTGACTTCGTTGATTCTTCCCAATTCAGTGACTTCCATAGGAAACTTTGCATTTTCATTTTGTTATGGCCTGACCTCGATGACCATTCCAAGTTCTGTGACTTCTATTGGGTATGGTTTGTTTTATTGTTGTTCGTCTTTGGGACAAATTGTGGTGGAAACAGGCAATGCCTTTTATGACTCACGAGAGAACTGTAATGCTATCATTAATACGAGTACTAATGAATTGGTCGCTGGTTGTAAAAACACAATCATTCCCAATACTGCGATCTCAATAGGAAAAAGTGCATTTGACGGTTGTTTTGGCTTGACATCAATAATTATCCCCAATACAATAACTTCCATCGGTGATTTTGCGTTTAGATATTGCTACGGCTTGACCTCGTTCAATATCCCCAATTCAGTGACTTCCATTGGAATGTATGCGTTTGAAAATTGTAACAATTTAATTTCGATTGTCATCCCCAATTCAGTAGCATCAATAGGAAATCTTGCATTCCGAGGATGCTCTAGTTTTGAACAAATTGTTGTGGAACAAGGGAATACGGTTTACGATTCACGAGAGAACAGCAATGCCATTATAGAAACAAGTTCCAACGAATTGATGGTAGGATGTAAGAACACAATCATTCCCAATTCGGTATCCTCAATTGGATATTATGCTTTTTTATATTGTACAAATCTTATTTCGATAATTATTCCCGATTCAGTGACTACAATTGGTGATTATGCTTTTAATGGTTGTAGTGGTCTTACATCAATGACCGTTCTTGCTGAAACACCACCTGCTTTGGGTAGTGATGCTTTCTATGATGTAAATACTTCTATTCCCGTCTACGTGCCATGTAGTTCTTTATCTGCCTATCAGTCTGCTGTAGGATGGAACGAGTTCACTAATTACATGCCAGCGACAACATGTGCTTCTGGTGAAATTACAGTTACTGCCAATCCTACTGAAGGTGGAACAGTGACAGGTGCTGGTTACTATGAAGGCGGTGTCACATGCACTTTGACGGCCACTCCTAATGAAAGCTTCAGTTTTCTCAATTGGATGGAGAACGGCGTAATCGTTTCTAATGATACTGTGTACAGTTTTATAGTTTCTGGAGACAGGGATTTGGTGGCGAATTTTGCCGAGGAAGGAGACGTATGTACACTTACCTTTGATTTGTTTGATTCCTACGGCGATGGCTATACAGGCAATTATTTGGTTGTGACCGATGAAAACGGCTTTTCGCAGCAGCTTACCGTAGAAAGTGGATCATCGGCCGTTTACACCCTTCCTTTTTTGACAGGTAGCCATATTACCTTGACTTGGATTTTTGGGTCGTATCCAGAAGACTGTTCTTTCACGGTGAGCTATTCCAATGGCAATGTAATTTATCATGGTGAAAATCTGAGCAGCAGCTTTAGTTATGAGTTTGACGTAGATTGTAGTTTTGCACCTATCGAGAATATTGTTTTTGCTGATGCCAATGTGAAAGCCATCTGTGTGGCCAATTGGGATACCAATGGAGATGGAGAATTGAGCTATGATGAAGCTGCCGCAGTAACCGACCTTGGGCAAGTGTTTATGGAAAACACAGGAATCACCTCATTTGAAGAATTGCAGTATTTTACTGGATTGACAACTATCGCCGAATATGCTTTTGATAATTGTAGCAATTTGTCAGGGTCTTTATATATTCCCAATTCCGTGACCTCGATAGGTTATTTTGCTTTCTGTAATTGCAGCGGTTTGACCGGCAGCCTGACCATCCCCAATTCCGTGACCTCGATAGGTGATAATGCTTTCTATGGTTGCAGCGGCTTCTCGGGTAACTTGACCATCCCCAGTTCTGTTATAGAAATAGCTACTAATTTAGAAATGGTTAATCCTTTTTCGGGATGCATAGGTATTGAACAAATCATGGTTGATATAAATAATCCAAACTATGATTCAAGAGAAAACTGTAATGCGATTATTGAAACTAGCACAAATAAACTAGTTTCTGGTTGCAAGAATTCAGTTATTCCTGATGGCGTGACCACAATAGGCAATGGTGCTTTCTTTGGTTACAACGACTTTACGAGTTCGCTGACTATCCCCAATTCCGTGACCACGATAGGTAATTGGGCTTTCTATGGTTGCAGCAGTTTGACTGGCGATTTGGTCATTCCCAATTCCGTGACCACGATAGGTAATTGGGCTTTCTATGGTTGCAGCAGTTTGACTGGCGATTTGGTCATTCCCAATTCTGTGACCACGATAGGTAATTATGCTTTCAATAATTGCAACGACTTTTCAGGAATGATGATGTTCGGAACAATTCCGCTAACATTAGGATATGGTGTTTTTGATTATTCGGATTTCCCCATTTATGTCCCCTACGAATCCCTAAATGATTACAAAACCGCCACCAACTGGAGCTATTACGAAGACAGAATCTTCCCCATGGCCTATACCACGGTTGCGGGCTACTACGAAGGCGAAGGCAATTATCGTTTCATCGCTTCGCCATTGGTAGAAAACACAGACCCAACAGCAGTGGATAACATGATAACCGAAACGGCATACGACCTCTATCGTTTTGACCAAAGCGAAGATGCCGAATGGCAAAACTACAAATTCCCAGAAAACACGCCGAATTTCTTCCTCAACAATGGCCAAGGCTACCTCTATGCCAATGCTGAGGATGTGAACCTCATCTTCAAAGGTGAGTTCAATGAGGATGATACCAAGGAAGTGGGCCTTGCTTACGATGCCAATGCAGAGCTTGCTGGCTGGAATTTGGTGGGCAATCCTTTCCCAGTCAATGCCTACGCCAACAAGAGTTATTATACGATAAACGAGGAGGGCACTGCTGTCGAGCCTAATATGGTTTCGTCTGCTACGGCTATCCCTGCCTGCACGGGTGTCATGGTAATGGCAGAGGCAGAGGGTGAGACGGTTGTTTTCAGCACGGATACTCCCGAAGCAGCAACCAACCAAGGCTGTTTGCAAATTGCCTTGGCACAAACCACTACACGCGGCAATGCCATTCAGGACAAGGCCATCGTGAGCTTCAATGCTGTAGATAGATTGGAGAAATTTGTCTTCAACAAGGAAAAGGCAGTCATCAGCATCCCACAAGGCGGCAAGGAGCTTTCCATTGCCTGCACAGACAAACAAGGTGAGATGCCGCTCAACTTCAAGGCCACAAAGAACGGAGAATATACCCTTACCATCCATTCCGAAGCAGTGGAATTGGATTACTTGCACCTTATCGATAACCTTACGGGCGCGGATGTGGATTTGCAGGTTTCGCCTGCATATACCTATGCTGCCAAAACGACAGATTACGCTTCGAGGTTCCGTTTGGTGTTTAGTGGTAAAGAGGCGGACTGCCCTTCGACAGGCTCAGAGACCTTTGCTTTTGTCAACAATGGGAACATCATCATTACTGGAGCCGAGGCGGATGCTGTGTTGCAAATTGTGGATATAACAGGGCGTATAATTGTTGATACGGATGTTTCACGCAACATCTCTACAAACGGAATGACATCTGGCGTGTATGTCTTGCGATTAATTGACGGCGATAAGGTTCGGACACAGAAGATTGTGATGGAATAAGAAAGATTTTCTGCAAATTCACGAAGTGGGGTGACAAAACATTGCCACCTCACTTTTTTTTCCTATTTTTGGGGTCAAATTCTGATGGACTATGAAAATCAAATTCATCGGTGCAGCCCAGGAAGTGACGGGCAGCAAGCACCTTATCACCACTGACCATGGCAAGAAAATCCTATTGGACTGCGGCATGTTCCAAGGCAAAGGCCTCGAAACCGATGCGGCCAACCGCAATATCATGGTCGACCCGAAAGAAATCGACGTTATCATCCTCACCCACGCCCATATCGACCACTGCGGCCTCATCCCCTATTTCTACAAACTGGGCTTCCGAGGTCAAGTCGTCTGCACCAAAGCTACCGAGGACCTGTGCAGCATCATGCTCCCCGACAGCGGTTTCATCCAAGAGAATGATATGGAGTGGTTCAACAAGAAACGCCGCAAGCAAGGGCTTCCCGCCTTGCAGCCCATCTATACCGAAAAAGATGCCCGCGCCAGCATGGAGTTGTTTGTCAGCGTGGCCTACAACCGCTACTTTTATATAGACAATAATATCAAGGTAAAGTTCAACAACACAGGCCACCTACTTGGCAGCGGTTGCGCCGTCATCGAAATCGACGAAGGTGGCAAGATGACCCGCATTGGATATACAGGCGACATCGGACGTGAGTATAACTACTTGCTGCGCTCGCCCGAGCCCTTCCCGCACTGTGACTACCTCATCACTGAGGCCACCTATGGTAATCGTCTCCACAGCGACCGCACCAATGCCGAGCAACAACTGTTGGAAATCATCTATCATACCTGCGTGGAGAAACGTGGCAAACTTATCATTCCGTCTTTCGCGGTCAGCCGCACGCAAGAGATTGTGTATCTACTGAATAACTTTTACAACGAAGGCAAACTGCCCGAGAAGATTCCAGTATATGTCGACAGTCCTTTGGCCGTTAATGCTACCGAAATTTTCCGTATGCACGTCGACCTGTTCAACGATGATGTGAAAGATGTTATCGAATACGACCCCGACCCCTTTGGCTTCAATGGGCTCACCTTCGTGCGCGACATCAACCAATCGAAGGAACTTAATGCTACTAAGCAGCCTTGCATCATCATCTCCGCTTCAGGCATGATGGAAGCTGGTCGCGTGAAACACCACATCGCCAACAGCATCGAGAATCCCAACAACAGCATCCTTGCCATCGGCTATTGCTCGCCTACTACATTGGGTGCCAAACTGTTGGAGAAACCAGCACCTGCCAGCGTTTCCATCTTTGGCATAGAGCACACAGTCAACGCCGAGATTTTCGAAATCGATGCCTTCAGCGGTCACGGTGACTACAAGGAGATGATCCATTATCTGAGCTGCCAAGACCCGAGCAAGGTGAAAAAGACCTTTATCGTGCACGGTGACCTTGAAGCCCAACAATATTATCAAAGGCAACTTCGCAAGGAAGGTTGGGACAACATAGTCATCCCCGAGCCTGGAGAAGAGTTTGAATTGAAATAATTTGTACTTTTGCAAAAATTTTCAAAAATGGCACAAAAACCCAGCATTCCCAAAGGCACCCGCGACTTCCTGCCCGAAGTTATGGTGCGCCGCAATTATATCTTCGACACCATTAAAACTGTATTCAAACGCTTTGGTTTCCAACCGATTGAAACCCCATCAATGGAAAATCTCAGCACCCTTTTGGGCAAATACGGCGAAGAAGGCGACAAACTCCTCTTCCGTGTGCTCAACTCTGGCGACTTCATGAGTGGCGTGGAGCAAAACGGCGAGCCGCTTGAATCATTGAAACTGGCCTCAAAAATCACAGAGAAAGGCCTGCGTTATGACTTGACCGTACCCTTTGCGAGGTTCGTCACCATGTACCGCGACCAGATTGCCTTCCCCTTCAAGCGTTATCAAATCCAACCCGTTTGGCGCGCCGACCGTCCGCAAAAAGGCCGTTACCGCGAGTTTTGCCAATGCGACGTCGACATCATCGGCAGCGATTCCTTGTTGAACGAAGCCGAATTAGTGCAAATCGTTGACGAAGTTTTCAATGCCTTGAAAATCAGAGTCACGCTGAAGATTAACAACCGCAAGGTGTTGGCAGGCATCGCTGAATACATCGGCAAGTCGGACGCTTTGGTCGACATCACCGTAGCCATCGACAAGTTAGACAAAATCGGCATCGAGGCCGTCAATGCGGAACTTGCCGAGAAGGGACTGGAGCAAGCCGCCATCGATAAGTTACAGCCCATCCTCTTCATGAAAGGCAACACTCGTGAGAAGTTGGCACAACTGAAGCCTTTGTTGGACAACGAAGTAGGCCAAAAAGGCATTGAAGAATTGGAGACCTTGTTTGACTACATCGACAACATGGAACTCGACATTGACACCGAGCTCGACCTTACCTTGGCTCGTGGCTTAAACTACTACACTGGTGCCATCTTCGAGGTGAAAGCCAAGGATTTCGCTATAGGCAGCATCTCAGGTGGCGGTCGCTACGACAACCTAACAGGCATCTTTGGTCTGCCCAATGTCTCTGGCGTAGGCATCAGCTTCGGTGCCGACCGCATCTACGACGTGTTGGAAGGCCTTAACCTCTTCCCCGAGACCATGTCGGAAAGCACCAAGGTCATCTTCCTCAACTTCGGCAAGAACGAAGAGAAATACTGCCTCAAGTATCTGAACCAGGTACGCAAACACGGCATCAACGCAGAGATTTATCCTGATGCCGCCAAGATCCAGAAACAGATGAAATACGCCGACCAACGCCACATCCCGATTGTGGTCATTGCTGGCGAAAGCGAAGTGGCTGAGCAAAAGTTCACTGTGAAATGGATGAAAGAAGGTAAACAAGAAACCGTGGAAGCCAACAAATTGGTAGAAACAATTTTGAATCTTAAATCTTGAATCTTAAATAACAAATAATATGAAAGTCCATAAAATCTCATCGAAGGAACTGACCTTCAAACAGGTAAACGAAATACTCACCAAGGGCTACAAGCTCGAGCTCAGTGCCGACGCCATCAAGCGCATCCAAAAGTGCCGCGACTACCTTGACAAGAAGATGGAGAACCCCGAAAAGCCCATCTACGGCGTGACCACCGGCTTCGGATCCCTCTGCGACCATAGCATCTCAAAAGAAGACCTGAGTACTTTGCAGAAGAACCTCGTCATGTCGCACGCATGCGGCACAGGTGAAATGGTGCCCGAAGAAATCATCCGCCTCATGCTCTTGCTGAAGGTCCAGAGCCTCAGCTACGGTAACAGCGGTGTGCAAGTCGTAACCGTGCAACGCCTCATCGACTTCTTCAACAACGATGTACTGCCCGTGGTCTATAACCAAGGCTCACTCGGTGCCTCTGGCGACTTGGCTCCTTTGGCCAACCTCATGCTGCCTCTGCTCGGTCTGGGTGAGGTGCATTTCGAAGGCAAGATCGTCCCTGCTGAAAAGGTACTCAAGAAGTTCGGTTGGGAACCCATCACGCTGCAATCGAAAGAAGGTCTTGCTCTGCTCAATGGTACACAGTTCATGAGCAGTTATGGCACCTACGTTCTGCTGAAGGCCTTCCGCCTCAGTTATTTGGCAGACCTCATTGGTACAGTCTCTTTGGAAGCCTTCGACGGCCGCATCGAGCCTTTCTTCGACCAAGTGCATCAGATCCGTCACCACAATGGACAAATCGTCACCGCCAAGCGTGTGCGTGAGTTCACCAAAGGCAGCGAACTGATTGCCAGGGAGAAGAAACACGTGCAAGACCCATACTCCTTCCGTTGCATGCCGCAGGTGCATGGTGCTTCGAAGGATGCCATCGACTATGTGGCCTCAGTGTTCAGCGAGGAAATCAACGCCGTCACCGACAACCCGACCATCTTCCCAGATGAAGACCTGGTCATCAGCGCCGGTAACTTCCACGGCCAGCCTCTCGCCATCACCTTGGACTTCTTGGCCATTGCCCTGGCAGAGTTGGGCAACATCAGCGAACGCCGTATCTATCAACTCATCGGTGGCAAGCGTGGTCTGCCCTCCTTCCTCGTCGCCGAACCTGGCCTCAACAGCGGCTTCATGATCCCACAATATGCTGCCGCCAGCATCGTCAGCCAGAGCAAACAGCTCTGCACACCCGCTTCGGTCGACAGCATCGAATCCTCACAAGGTCAGGAAGACCACGTCAGCATGGGCGCCAACGCAGCAACGAAGGCTTTGCGCGTGGCTGAAAACTTGGAGCGGGTGCTTGCCATCGAATTGTTCAATGCCACGCAAGCTCTTGAGTTCCGTCGTCCTCTGAAGTCGTCACCCATCATTGAGAAGTTCGTTGCCGAATACCGCAAACAAGTGGAATTCGTTCGCATTGACAAGGTGATGTACACCGAGATTGCCAAGAGCGTTCAGTTCGTGAAGGACTACCCGCTGGCTTTTGATGATTTGCAAAATAAATAATTGATTTGTAGGGCTGTCGTACCATGGCAGCCGCTCATAAAAACAAAAGCGGCTGCCACAATGTGACAGCCCTACAAACACCAAATATAGAATGGAAACCACAGAACAAAAACGGCCCACAGGAATGACCATCCTTTTGGTATTGTCGTTCATCAATGCCTGCTGGAATATCCTCAGGTCCATCATCATGTATTTTACAACGCCACTAATGTCCGAGATGCTCAACAACGGACAATTTGAAGAAATGATGGAGCCTTTTTCCAGCATGGGCGAAGAATTTACCAAGGCCATGAACGACAGCATGACAGTCCTCACACAAATCAACACCAACTATTATCTAATTCTATTGGTGCTTTTCATCGCTTCGTTGGTGGGGGTCATAAAAATGTTCAGAGGTGACAAACGGGGCCTCCACATTTATGCCATCGCTCAAATACTCATGCTCATTGATGCATCAGTGTTCGTGTATCCTCTACAAAAACCATCACCGTTCTTCTCTGACCTTTTGCTCACTGTCATTTTCATCCTGATTTATTATCTTTACTTTAAACGGATGAATTTGACGCAAGACAATCAAAATCAAGAATAAGCCATGGAACAACGCGATGGTAAAATCTTCGATCTGAAGCCCGAACTCACCACGGCGATGAAACTGGCGGCGAGTTTTGCCATCACCTATTATGGTTTGTTGCTTATCTATGAAGTTTTCACTCTTGTCTACAGCCGATATTTCATTGATTCCTATTACTTTAACCAAGGACAAACCGATGAGGGCACCAAAGAGCTATGGACTCAAATCATTCAACTTGTATTATCTACAATACTAGTTTTCAGTTTGATACAAGTATTTAGAAAGAAGATTCATGGAAAAGCCCTATTTGTCGGGTTCTCGATTTTACTCATCGCTTTTCAGTTTTACACTACAGGTTTTGTACCATGGATGAAATACGCTCTTGAAGTGCTCTTGGTACTTATCATTGCTCCTATTAGGGTAAAAAAGAAAATCAAGCTGAAACAAATTCAATCAAAAGAAGAAAAATGAAAACAGAGGATTTTCACATAGGAAATGCCATTAAAGCGATACTTAAAGAGCAAGAGCGTAGTGAAGCTTGGCTTGCAAGAAAAGTACACTGTGATCCAGGCAATTTCAATCGAATCCTCAAACGAAATACCATGGACTTAGACTTGTTGAGAAGGATTTCCATTTCACTGAAACACAACTTTTTTACAGATTTTGCTTGTTTTGTTGAGCAACAAATCCATAACGATACTTTGAAGTTAGACAATACCGATATCTAGCACAATAAAACATTGTAAAATACGCATTAAAGCATTGTGATATTAAACATATAGAATCCCACACACCTCCATAAAAACCCTTTAACTTTGCAAAGTATTAAGTGCATAATAGCATTTCTATATTAACAAAGTAAATATCATATAATTATATAGCGTCATGAAGAAAAATACTATTTCACTTTTAGCTATTTTGGCTGCATTTTCAATGACAGCTTCATCAACTATTGCTCAAATAACGGTACCTAAAGACAGCATTCAAAAGTCCATTGCTATCGTAGAGGAAGTAGAAGACGACACCAAAGGTCAAGAAGAATTTCTGGATTTAGCAGTTAAAAACGAAAATGTTGAAATGCCTCAACCAGAACACCAAAGCATTACAATTGACTACCTTGCTCCTCTTGGTGGCGGAGTTCTTCTTTTAAGTTGCTTGGGTGGTGCTTACCTACTCGGAAAAAAGAGAAAAGAAAACGATTAATTCTCTTTTTAGAAAACACATATTGCCAAATATGCAAATACATAAGTCATGTCGGTGACATGATTTATGTATTTTTGTTTTCATGAAATAATGATTACAATTCTAAATTATCTCAACATCAATGCAGCTTTTTTCACTGCATTTGCAAAAATTTCAACCTCTTTTATAGTATTGTATAATGCAAATGATGCACGGACTGTGCCTGGTATGACAAAACGGGTCATCACAGGCTCAGCGCAATGATGTCCTGTGCGCACTGCTACACCCATCTTGTCAATGATGGTTCCGAGGTCATAAGGATGAATGCCATCAATGATGAAGGAAACCAAACCTGAACGATGCGCTGCCTCTCCAATGAAACGGATGCCGTCAATTTCGGAGAGTTGTTCGATGGCCGACTGTAACAAACTGGCTTCATATTGCTCAACTTCCTTTCTGTCAAAACTTTGCAGGAATCTAACGGCTGTTTCCAAACCCAATGCGGCGCCCACATTTGGCGTCCCAGCCTCAAACTTATAAGGCAACACATTGAAAGTGGTTTTCTCAAAACTCACTACATCTACCATCTCACCTCCAAATTGGTAGGGAGGCAGTTTCTCCAGCCATTCGGCTTTGCCGTACAAGCCGCCGATACCCATAGGGGCATACATCTTATGGCCAGAGAAAACGAAGAAGTCGCAATCCAAGTCTTGAACATCAATTGAATGGTGCGCAATGGACTGTGCGCCATCAACGACTACGGGAATGCCATATTGATGCGCCATGGCAACCATCTGCTTGACAGGATTGATAGTTCCCAACACATTAGAAATATGTGCAATCGACACCACCTTCGGCCCTTCTTTCAGCAAGTCTTCGTATCGATTCAAGTCCAACACGCCTTTGTCATCCATTGGCACGACAAGCAGTTGACCATGATGGCGCTGCACCATCTGCTGCCATGGCACGAGGTTGGAGTGGTGCTCCATGGCCGTAATCAACACCTTGTCACCTTCGCCAATGCAAAAGTGCTCGAATGATGTAGCCAACAGGTTCAATGACTCTGTGGTGCCACGCGTAAAGATAATTTCGCGCGCTTCCTTGGCATGAACGAAATCCGCAACGGTCTGGCGGGCATGTTCGTAGGCCTCAGTCGCCTTTTGACTCAAGTAATGCACTCCTCGGTGGATGTTGCAATTTTCATGCAGGTAATAGTCGCGCTCACGATCAATGACACATATTGGTTTCTGCGTGGTTGCGGCATTGTCAAGATAGACCAAGGGCTTACCATAAACCTGCTGGTCGAGGACGGGGAACTGGTTTCTTATTTCGTTGATATTCATCAGATTTTCGAATAATCAATTTCAAAATTATAATCCTTCGGATGGCTGCAACGCAACACGCAGTTCTCGCAACTTGACAACTCACCACGCAGACGGCGCTTGATCATGTCGTCGATGTGCTCGTGCAGCATCTCGTTTCCGATATGGTTGCTCACCTCAGCGGCAAAAGCATACATTAACAGGATTCTTGCGTTAGCCTTGCTGATGCCGCGTTGACGCATATAAAACATGGCCTCTTGGTCAAGTTGGCCAGTGGAAGTGCCATGCGAGCACTTCACATCGTCGGCATAAATCTCAAGGAAAGGCTGGCTGTTGACTTTGGCCGTCGAGGTCAGGAGGATGTTGCTGTTGTTTTGGTGGGCATCGGTCTTCTGGGCGTTTTTGGCCACATACACATGACCGTTGAACACCGCCGAGGCCGAGTCATCGATAACGCCTTTGAATTTCTCATTGCTAGTGCAATGCGGCACGTTGTGGTTCACCTTCAGGAAGTTCTCCACATGCTGGGTCTTGTCGATGAGATACAAGCCATGCACCTGTGTGTCGGCGCCTTCGCCATCCAAGTCAACATGATAGGTGTTTCGCACATCGCCACCGTTGAAGGTGATGACCACAATCTTCAGTCGGCTGTCGGCCAGCTGCTTGACCTTGAACTCCCTTTGGATGGAGGCCTCGTTGCTTACATTCTGCAGCACATACAACTCAAGGCTCGAATTCTCATTGAGGATGATTTCGGAGACCTTCGGCTCGGATGACAGGTGAGCGTCATCGTCATACTCAATGATTTCGCGGCTTTGGTTGGCGGCTAAGATAAGTTGGTTGTTCATAATCAAAGTTCCTTAATCCATTCGTAGCCTTTTTCTTCGAGTTCGAGGGCGAGGTTCTTGCCACCCGTCTTGACGATGCGTCCGTCGTACATTACGTGGACGAAGTCGGGGACGATATAGTCGAGCAGACGCTGGTAGTGCGTAATGACCACAAAGGCGTTCTCGGCATTATGCAACTGGTTGACGCCATGGGCCACGATGCGCAGCGCGTCGATGTCGAGACCCGAGTCGGTCTCATCGAGGATGGCCAGGCTCGGCTCCAGCATGGCCATTTGGAATATCTCGTTTTTCTTCTTCTCACCGCCACTATAACCCACGTTGACGAAGCGGTTCTGCAACTTCTCTGTGATTTCCACCATGGCCTGCTTCTCCTTCATCATCTTCATGAAGTCGACCGTGCTCATCGGTGGCAGGCCTTGGTATTCACGCTTCGAGTTGACGGCGGTGCGCATGAAGTTCTGGATGCTTACACCAGGGATTTCGACAGGATATTGGAAACTCAAGAAGATGCCTTCGTTGGCGCGGTCCTCGGGCGACATCCCAACGATGTTCTTGCCCTTGTACCAGATCTCACCTTCGGTGATTTCATAGCCCTCGCGACCTGTGATGGCCGCAGCAAGCGTGCTCTTTCCTGTTCCGTTAGGGCCCATGATGGCGTGGATTTCGCCTTCGTTGACACCCAGATTCAATCCTTTCAGGATTTCCTTGCCTCCGATGGAGACGTGTAGGTTTTTGATATTCAGAAGCATATAATTCAAGATTTAAAAATCAATATTTAAGATTATCCAACGCTACCTTCTAGTGTTATTGATAATAATTTCTGTGCCTCAACAGCGAATTCCATTGGCAGTTTGTTCAACACATCCTTGGCGTAGCCGTTGACAATAAGGCCGATGGCTTTTTCGGTCGGGATGCCGCGCTGCTGGCAGTAGAACAGCTGGTCCTCGGAGATTTTCGAGGTCGTGGCTTCGTGTTCGAGAATGCTTGATTCGTTACCACACTCAACGTATGGCCAGGTGTGGGCACCGCATTTATCGCCCAAAAGCAGTGAGTCGCACTGTGAGTAATTACGCGAATTCTCGGCTTTGGCGGCTACCCTCACCAAGCCACGGTAACCGTTTTGGCTGTGGCCGGCGGAGATACCCTTCGAAATGATAGTACTACGGGTATTCTTGCCCAAATGAATCATCTTAGTGCCCGTGTCAGCTTGTTGATAATTGTTGGTCACGGCGACAGAGTAGAACTCGCCCACCGAATTGTCGCCCATCAGCACACAACCCGGGTATTTCCAAGTGATGGCCGAACCCGTCTCAACTTGTGTCCAAGAAATCTTGGAGCGATCGCCGCGACAGAGGCCACGCTTGGTGACGAGGTTATACACGCCACCACGACCTTCCTTGTCGCCAGGATACCAGTTCTGTACCGTGGAGTATTTCACCTCGGCATCAGTCTCAGCGATGATTTCCACGATGGCCGCATGAAGTTGGTTCTCATCGCGTTGCGGAGCCGTACAACCTTCCATGTAACTCACATACGCGCCTTCATCGGCCACGATGAGCGTACGTTCAAACTGACCCGTGTTGGCCGCATTGATACGAAAATAGGTGGAGAGCTCCAAGGGACAACGCACGCCCTTCGGGATATAGCAGAACGAGCCATCGCTGAAGACCGCCGAGTTGAGTGCAGCGAAGAAGTTGTCGGTATAAGGCACCACCTTGCCGAGGTATTTCTTCACCAAATCAGGGTGCTGCTTGACGGCTTCGCTGAACGACATGAAGATGACACCGTGTTTGGAGAGCGTCTCCTGGAAGGTTGTCTTCACCGAGGTGGAGTCCATCACCGCGTCGACAGCAACACCCGAGAGTTTCTTCTGCTCGTCAAGCGAGATGCCGAGTTTGTCGAATGTAGCCAACAATTCAGGGTCAACCTCATCGAGGCTTTGCTTTTGCTTGCGTTTGCGCGGCGCAGCGTAATAGATGATGTCCTGGTAGTTGATTTCGGGGATGTCGAGATGCGCCCAATTGGGTTGCTTCAACGTCTGCCAGTGACGGAAGGCCTTCAAGCGAAACTCCAACAACCACTCGGGCTCCTCTTTCTTCTTGGAGATGAGGCGGACTATATCCTCGTTCAAGCCCTTCGGCACAAAATCGGTTTCAATGTCGGTCACGAAGCCGTATTCGTACTCCTTATTTGTGACCTCACTGATGATATTTTCGTTCGGATTCTGATCCATTTTTCAGCTTATTTTGACTTCGAGACTTCGGGACTTCGGGTCCTTCGACAGGTTCAGGGACTCGTCACGCAGTCCCGTAGTCAATCCGTCTCGCGTCCTTATTAAGAATGATTTCAAATTAGGCCGCAAAGATACGATTTTCTTATAGTTTGAGAGACTATTTTCTACAAAAAAACAACCATGTTTTTGGCTTTCCAATTTTTTCCGTTAGTTTTGCAGGCTGTATGAGTAAGAAGAAAGGCTTTTGGTTTTATTTCGGCAGGGTGATGGCAGGCATCGGCATCGCTTTGCTGTTGCTAGTATTGTATGTCTATCTCTCCGTCCCCACCTACAGTTTTAACGAGCCAAAACCATTCAGTGGCGAGTACCTTTACAATCCGTATCAGGACATGAATCCCGACCAATGGAAAAAATACCATTTCCATTGCCATTCGCGTAAGTATTTTGGCCTGACCAACGG
>JAEEGK010004339.1_pt1 | contig 34932 bp, 11 predicted proteins | sample 8958771 | NCBI WGS metagenome assembly JAEEGK01 (sample SAMN16246547, study PRJNA631951) | gut metagenome | biome: gut microbiome; feature: rumen; material: SC-attached | host: Bos | place: Iran: Karaj | collected 2018-10 | reverse complement strand
AATTTTAAAAAATTCAAAAAGAAATAATAATTTTCTTTCTTTTTCTTTAAATAAAAATGAAAATATTAAATTTTTTTTTTTTATTTTAAAAATTATTATTTTAATTTAAATAAAAAAATTAAAAAAATGAACGATTCTCTGCTTAAAAGGTAATTATCTCTTTAAAATAAAAATTTATATTTTGAATAAATAGATATATCAATGAATTAAAAGATAAAATTGAATTAAAAATGATACCGAATAAAACAGAAGAACAAATTCTTAATAAATATTTTAAATTTTTTGACTTAGAAGATTCAAATTTAACAAATCTTCAAAATTTTATAAAAACAAATGAAAAATTAGGAGTTTCATTATCTCAAATGTCAGATTTAGCAAAAATTTTTAATTACTTTGATAAAGAAAAGAAAGGGGTTATAAATTATAAAGAATTTTCAAATAACATTTTTAAATTAAAAAACAAACTTCAAGATCCAAATACTATATTATTAAATAGGAAGAATTTTATATCTATATTAAATGAGCGTTTATGTAAAAAAGGGGGAAACTTCCCTTTAACATATTTTATTAAAGCTTTACAAATTATTGATTATAATAATTCAATGAAAATGAGTATTGATGATTTTTTAAAAGTTTTAAATGAAGCTCGTTTAGATTTAAATTCAAATGAAATTCAATATTTATTTCAAGAATATGAGTTTTTTATGAATGGAGTTGTTAATTATAAAAAAATTTTAGAAGGTTTATATGAAAAATTTTATAATAAAAATCGAGAAATATTTGCTGAGAACTTTTACAATAATTTAACTAATGATAATCAAATAACTATTTCTTTAAATGATATTAGGAATTTATATAGGAATTCTTCTTATAATGATTCAAGAAAAGAATTATTTGATAGATTTTTAGATGAATATAAATTTATTACAAAAGCTTCTATTGATAAACCAATGACACTGAATGATATCAAAAAATTTATAAAAATATATGGTTATGGAATAGAATCTGATAATGAATTAAAAGGTTTATTATTTGGATTAGATTTTCAAAGAAATTTTGAAGATTATGAAAATGTAAAAGATAATCAATTAAAAAACAATGAAAAATATTTTCATAAAACTAATAAATATAATATTAATAATAAAGATAATAATCCTAATAAAAAAAAGATTGATAATATAATTAACAAAATTAAAAAGTATTTTATTAAATATGGTAGAAAATCATTTTTTAATTTTATTAAACACTTTCAATACTTTGATAATAATGGAAATTCAATATTAAAATTTGATTTTGTAAAAGTATTAAAAGATTTTAACATAAATATTCCTTTAATTGATGTTGAAAAATTATATGAAGAATTTGCAACAGATGAAAAAAAATTATCAATAAATTATATAGATTTTTTGAATGAAATTACATCAAATTCATTAAATGATAATAGAGAAAAAATCATTGAAAAAGCAATAAATTCAATTTTAGATATTTCAGATGAATATCATAAACCATTAAATTTACATTTCATTAAAGATTTATATTGTCCTAAAAATAATTATTTTATTAGAGATGAAATTTTAAACAAAAATGATTTTGATGAATGTTTAGAATTATTTCATTATGCTTTTAAAAGATATAATAATGAAAAATTTAATTCAAATGAATTTTTTGAATTTTATCAATTTATTTCTTTTCTTATTGAAAATGATAATGATTTTATTTCCTTGTTAATTAATGAATGGAAATTAAATGATAATATAAATTATTTCATAAATAATAATGATAATATTCAAAAACAAAATGAAATATTTTCAAAAAAAGATAAAAACTATGATTTTAATAAAAATAATTATATATCTTCAGATAATAATCAATTAAATAGAAAATTTAAAAACTTCAAAAATGAAAATACTCATAATTATGAAATGAGAAAAAAAGAAATAAAAAATAAATATTATAATTATAATAAAAATAATACTTTAGAAAAATTAAAACAAAAACTTAAAGGAAGAGGTATAAGAGGGCTTTTGTATTTACATAAGCAATTTATATTATCTTGTCCCAACCTTAATCAAATTTCCTTTAAAGAATTTAAAAATATTTTACAAGAACAACATATTATGTTAGAAGATTTTGAATATAATGAAATTTATAATAAATATTATAAAAACAATTCTTTTATTTTTCCTTTATTTATAAGAGAATTTAAAAAAGAATTAAATGAAGAAAAATTATATTATGTTGAAAATGCTTATTCAATTCTTGATAAATATCAAAATGAAAAAGTTCCAATTGATTATATTAAAAAAAGTTATGATGCAAAAAATCATCCTGAAGTAATTTCAGGAAAGAAAAATGAAGAAGAAAAACTATTAGAATTTATTGATTGTTTTGAAATTAATTTTGATTTATTAAACCTAGACAATAATAATAATAATATTGTAAATTTTGAAATATTTGCAAATTTCTATGAATATGTAGCTTTTGTATATGAAAACAATGATCAATTTAGAGTAATATTACAATCCACATTTCATTAAATAACTTTAAACTTCTTTTTTTATTTAAATTAAATTTAAAATAAAAAGAAATTAAAACTATAAAAAAATCATAAGAAAATAAAATTTTCAAAAAAAAAATAAAATAAATAAAAAAATATGATAGAAGAAAGCTCAGAAATCCCATCTCCAAATTTAACAGAAAAAAACCGTTCAAAAACATTAATATCAAAAAAAAACTCAAAAGAGCCTTCAGTATCAGATGTGCTTCTTCCAAAAAAAACATTTTTTAAAGACAAAGAGAAAGACAAAGAAAAAGACAAAAATATAGATTTTAATGTAACATTAGATGAAAACTCATTAACATATGAAGATATGGAAAAAATATATCCAAAAGAAGAAAACACTCCTATTCCAATATCAAAGGCAAAATCAGTTCCAAACTGTGCAATAATGAAATATGGAGTAGCATTATCAAAAGAAATAATAGATTTTTCATTTTGTCTTTCTTGTGATCCAAGTTCAATTTCTCCTATATGTGAAGCTTGTTTAAATCAATGTCATAAAGATCATAAAATTAAACAACCTTATTCTAAAGGAATTATTAAATGCTTTTGTGGATATAATAATCATTCTATGCAACCTCTTTATGATACTAATGAACATTTTGAATGTTGTTTTAGTGAATGGAGTAAAGTTAGTAAATTAAATGTTTTTTTTTATAATAGTCAACATAGACCTTTATGCATTTTTTGCCATAATTTTTGTTCAGAAAAAAATTTAGATCATATGCAAACTGAAGAAGATTCTAGTAAAATTCCTGATTGTTCTTGTAATAATGAAAATGTTCATGGAGAATTAAAAAGATTGTTTGAAAAATTAAATAAAATTATTAAACCTAGTTGTGAAGTTATTTCACAATTACATCCTATTCAAAAAATGAATTTACTTTTTAAAAGTGAAAATAGTTTTAATGCTATTTATGTTGATTTTAAAGATTTAATTAAAACCTTTTCTTTAACTCAAATTTTTGCTAAAATGGCACAAACGATTTTTGTTAATACTGATTTTACTAAAACTAATTGTTATTATAGTTTAAAAAATTTAGAAATTATTATTGATTCTAATAAAAATAATGGACTGAGATATTCTTTGAGAGATATTGAAAAATATTTTTCTTTTAAATCTATTAAAACTATATTTGAAGTTAGTAAATCTTTAAAAAGTGATAATGTTTCTTATTGGGCTTTTAGACAAAAAATGTTACATTTATTCCATAAAATTTATATTGGAAATTTAACTCAAGGATTTGGGAAATATAAATTATATGATTTAGAAAATATGAGTCCTTTACAAAGATTATCTATTTTTCAAAAAAACAAAGAACTCTTTCCAGAATCAACTGAAATTATTACTTTTTTTGTTAAATCTTTATCTGAAATTAATACAATTGGTTTAAATAATTTAGAATTTTATAATGCAATAAATGAAATTATTACAATTTTAAGAAAATTAAGTGTTTATAGTTTAATCAGTAATGGAGATATGATTAGAATTTCAAGCGAGACTGAAAAATTATTAAAGAATTTTTCAGAATTAAGAAAAAAAAATAAAAATGCCCAACCACAATATATAAGTAATTCAAATAATGAGGACGGAAATAATAAATTATGGAATAAAGAAACAAAATTATTTTTAAATATATTGAAAATGCTACATAATTTTATATACACATATAATGACAGAGCAATATATAATATGTTAACAAATACAAATCGATATGCAAAAATAGATGATATTCATCCTAAAGCAGCAACATTTATTTTTTCTAAAAATGATTTAGGAAGATTAATAGCAAAAATAACAATTAACATTATGGGAATATTAGAAAAGAATTATCATACTAAATCAGAAACAGAAATCTATATTAAAATAATGAGACATGGAATGAAAATTACTAATTACTTATTAACTAAGTTTGATAATTATTTAGTTATGATGAATAAATTTTTAGACACTGGGAATTATTATTTAAAAATTATTAATATTTCAACTGAAAATAATCAAACTTATAAAAATATAATAGAACAAAAAAATAGAATTGAAGAATCTTTTGGAAAATATTTTTGCTTTGAAGAAAGTCAAAATGATGTTGCAAAAATAGTTGAAAGTTCTTTAGATGAAGTTAATAGAGGAAGCTTTGATGAAAATAAAATTATGGGATTAATTAAATCAAATTATTTCTATTCTTTAGCTAAAGTTTTTGAAATTTTTTATTCAGAAATTTCTGATAGTAAAAATATAGAACCTGAAAGATTAAAAAATGTAATTGATAAAATATATGGTTTTTTTAATGATTTTATTAAAAATAATTCTGATAATGCAGTTTTAGTTTTATCAAATTATATTTTTAGAAATTTAATTCATGCTCCAATTGAATATGGAGTAACGAATTATAAATTATTTAATGCTTGTTTAAATTTAATTGCAGAAAAAGATAAAGTATTATGTTTCACAAAGCATATATTAAAAAATTTATATGAATATTTATTATTATTACAAAAAAAACAATATAAAGAAATAAATGAATGTATTAATTTATTTTTAAAATCAACTGAAATTTTAGTTTTAAAAATAAAATGTTTAAATCCTGAATTATTAATAACAAAAGTGAAAATAATATTAATAAAATTAAATGAAATCTTTAACTTAGTAAAATCCTTTTTTACTTTTAAAACAACATATTCTCAACATGAAGATCCTTTATTAGAAGAATCATTTTGTATTTATTTAAAATTAATAAATGCTTCTTATGATTCTAAAATAAAAGAAGATATTGAAACAATATCAAAAATAATAAACACCGAAGATGTTGGTCAAATATTAAAAGTTGCTAAATTACAACTTCCAATGAGAACAGAATTTTTAAGGTTTATAAGAAAAAATTTTGTAGATTTAAAATATTCTAGTAAAGATAGTCAAGCATATGTTTGTTCTTTTATTAATGTTGAAGATAATTTAAGTGCAATATTAAAAAATCAATTAATTAGTAATTTTCAATATCCTACGAAAATATTGAATTTTAAAAAGGATTTATATAATATTGAATTAAAAAATGAAAAATATGAACAATATAAAACTTCATGTTTTGATTATAGAACTTTTAATGTTTTAACTTATGAATTAACTAATGTTGAAGTTATAACAGAAGATACTAAAGTTAATGATAAAGATGGAAGAGAACATTTAAAAGAATATTTTGAACATGGGTTATTAATTCCTTTAATTGCATTTTTTAAAAAATCATTTTATGTAATTCATTGTTTTACTGGGAAAGAAAATTTAAATTTATTTGATTTAATTGTTCTTGCTTTAAAATTAAAAATATATATTTCACAATATAAATATGACTTTTGGAAAGAAGAAAATGATGAAGATGAAAAGGAAAAAAATTTATTAGAATATATGAAAGAATATAATAGTACTCAATCAAGAATTGATGGAAGCTTTTGTTTAAATGAACAAATTATAAGAAAAACAGAAGAAAATTTACAGAAAATGGAAAAAAAAAACTTTGAATGTTTTGACTATAGTTTATTATATCAAATTCTTCATAAAAATTTTTTCTTAATATTAAAAGATGTTCCATTATGTAATATATTAGATGATTTTGGTGATGGAGGAGATGAAGTTTCATTGAGAGATGTTATTGAAATTGAAAATAGAGAAATTGAAGAAATAAGTAAATATCCAGAAAATAAAAAAAGATTTATAAGAGTTCTTTATACTTATAAATTAGGTAAAGAATCAATTTCAGATGAAGAAAATTCTTCTTTATTTTCTGCTTTATCTGATATTAGTTTAGAATTTGAAACAAATTATAGAAATTTATTAATTAATATTTTAATAACAAATGGAGAAAAAAAAGGAATGAGTGAACAATTTGCAAAATTATCATTTTATATTTTATTTAAATTATTAAGTTTACAAACTAAAGAAACGCAAAGCGAAATTATTTCTCTTTTAGGAGGAACTGATTCTGAAGAATTAGGATTTATGCTTAAATTTAATAGAACTTTATTTAAAAGATTAATATTACTTTTTATTGATTATATAAATCCAAATGATAGTGTTATAACTCTTAATTATTTTTATTCAATTAATTTAATAAAAATATTCAAATTTCTTTGTGAAGAACACAATAATTTCTTTCAAGGACATTTAATTAAAAGTTTAAGTTATCAATATTTAGAATTAGTTCCTAATTATATTGCAAATGCAGGAGTTTTTGGAAATGAATTTGATAATGATCAATCTCAAATTTTAGAAATAAAATTTTTTGAATTTTTCTTACATGTTTTAATTAAAATTATCTTAGTTTCTCAATGGGAAAAATTAAAAAATGAAGATGAAAAACATACAAATAGTTTCTTATTTGATTTATTTTCTTCAATATTAGAATTATTAATTGAAATTATTCAAGGAAATAAACCTGAATTTTTAAGTAAAATAGGTAATCCTTCTTTAAATATGTTAAATGAAGAGTTTTTCGATGATGATATAAGTGAGAAAAAGAAAAGAAAAGATTCAATTGATGAAGAAATAAAAGATCCTTTTCAATTATTTGTAATTAATATTATAGATTTATTATTTAAAGAAGATGTAAGTTTAGAAATAATTTTCGGAATAAGAAATCAATTAATGGAATTTTTCACTGCTATTTTAGAAGAAAAAAATTGCAATGAAGAAGTTCAAAAGTTTATAATTAAATATTTAAATATTCAAAGTGTTTTAAGTTCAATATTAACAATTTTAAAAACTTACTTTATAGAAAAGAAAAGTATAAATTTAGGAGAAAATGGTTTTAATCAATTTGGTTCAACATTTAAAAACGAAGATGATGAAAATAATCAATTTGGAGGAATTAGTTTAAAATCTATAAATAAAGGAACAATGACAATAAATGAAAATTCAACAATGAAAATAAATAATATTTCAGCTTTAGTATCAAATTTATTTTTCAATCATCAAATTTATGCTTTTTTCAAAAATGAATATTATAATAGTGAAGATTTTTGTCAAACAAATGAATTTCAATTAGCAAATATCTTTTATAGATATATTAAATTAATAAGTGTTCAAGATAAAAGTTTTGAAGCTACTTCATTAATAAATAGAGTTGGGAAAATGTCAGAAAATACTGCGTTAAAAAAATTTAATCAAAATCAAAAAAATCAAGTTAAAGAAAAAAGTTCAATGAAACAAGTAGTTACAAATTTAATAAATGAAAATACTCAAAATTTTGATACTAATTTTATAGAATTATTTTATATTGTTAAATTTTTTGAATCAATTACAGAAACAATTGAAGTAAGAACTGAAGATCCTTCTAATCGAAATCAAACTGTAGTTTTTACTGTTCTTCCTGAAATGATTTATTTAAGTGAAGCTTCAAAATTAGAATTTATTAAAATTGTTGATAGAGAAAGTGAAACAACTAAAAAAAATGATTTAATGAGACATGTGACTTATTTTATAAAAGAAATTAAATATTATCAAAAAAAATCTTCATATATTCATAATTTAATTTCCAGTATTGATTTTTATTATGTTCAAATATTTAGTTATATTTATGCAGTTGGGATTAATTTATTTATGTTATTTACTTTAATGGGAGATACAAATTCAACTGTTGTTGGAACTAATGAAGAAAGAAGAAAAAATAAACCTTATATAAAGTCTTTAATTGATCAATCAATTGATAAATGGGGTAAAAATTATAATATTGTTATTTATTTATATGTTTCAATAAATGGAATTTTAATTTTAACATGGATTTATTTTAGAATGCCATTATATTTTAGATTAGATAAAGAAAAATATATGGAAGATAAAAAATTAACTGATAAAAATAAATTAACAGTATGGAATAAATTAAAAATTGCATTAATATATTCAATTTGGGATAGAGATTATGTCTCAACATTAATATTTGAATTTATAATAAGTTTAATAGGTGCTATTATGGAAAGAGGTGAAATTATATATCCAATATTATTATTACCTTTCGTAAACTTAAATTCAACTTTAAAAAATTTAATATCTTCAATAAAAATAAATGCAAAAAAAATATCATTAACATTCCTATTAGCAGTAATAATAATGTATGTATTTGCAAATATAGCATTTTTCTATTTTAATTCAGATTATTCAAGTGAATTAGAATATATGGAAGATAACTTTTGTAAAACATTAATATTTTGTTTTTTAACAGCATTAGATTCAGGATTAAGAGCAAGAGGAGGATTAGGAGATTCAGGAGCAAGATTATCTTTTCAAAGAAGAACATCAAGATATGTATTTAGATTATTTGCAGATGTAGCTTTTTTCATTTTAATTGTTATAGTAATGATTGATATGGTTTTTGGTATTATTGTTAATGGATTCAATGATTTAAGAGTTAAACAACAAATGCATCAATTAGATAAAGAAAATAATTGCTTTATTTGTCATATTGATAGAGCTACTGTTGAAAAAAATAAAAAAGATTTTAGAGAACATGTTGAAAAAAAGCATAATTTATGGAATTATGTTGATTATATGATTTATTTGAAATTTGCTGATATTCATAATTTAAATGCTATTAATTCTTATGCTAGGGAAAAAATAGATAATAAAGATATTAGTTGGTTACCTACTTATAAAGATAAGATTGGAAGTGAAGAAGGAAAAGCTGATGATGATGAAGATGAATTAAAAGTTGAAGAAGAAAATATCCATAAATATGTTGTTAAGGAAGCTTAATTGATTTTTTTTGAAAGATAATAATAATATGGCTACTTTATTATTATATAATTAATTTTTTTTATTTGATTGATTTTATTATTTTCTTTTAATATTATTCACTTTAAGAAAGACGGTTTTTTATTTTAGTTTTTATTTTAATAAATTAATCAATTAAATCCTAAATTTATGCTATAAAGAAAATTTCATTCAAAAATTCAATTAAATCATAATTGATTATTAGAATAAAAAGTATGATAAAAAAAATTAATTTATTTTAAAAAGAAATGAAAATTAAAAATAATATAAAACATTTATAAATATTTATTAAACAAAAATAAATATTTATTATTTAATTAAAAAAAATATATAAAACCATTTAAATTAAATATAAAAATTAAAAATCAAAAAAACATTTAAATAAAAAAAACCAATAAAACAAATTTCAAATGACTAATACCGAAAAGAAATATGCATTAAACCTTTTAACAAAAACATGGATACGTGATTCATATGGATTATATGATTATGAATCATTGGAAACTAAAAATATTCATTGTTTACTATCAGATTCAGTATTTTTAGTAAGAAACCAAAATAATATAATAACAAATGCAACAAATGATTTTTCACAAGATGATTTATTCCTTAATGTCAAATGTGAAAGAAATGAGAAATACATAATATCAAATGAAATAATAAATTTAAATGATTCTAACGAAAAAAATATTCAGAATTTACAAAATAAAATTTGGTATGTTTTACCAAATGAAATTGAAAAAAATGAAAACGTACAAAGCAATTTAAAAATAAAAAACACAAATAATAATTATTACCTATGTAAAAATGATATAATTAAATTAGGAAGAGTTAAATATGCAATTAATGAAATTCATATTCCAAAAAGAAAAAATAATATAGATATTGAATTACCAAAAGAAAATCTATTTGATAAAATAAACAAAGAAAATTATGATATAAATAAAATTAACATTCACTCAGCTCCAATATTAAATTTTATATATACTTGTAAAAAAGAAGAAAAAAAAGAAGATTCACTTTGTAAAATATGTTATAGTAATGAAAACACAGAAATTAATCCTTTAGTTCATTTATGTAAATGTTCAGGAGGAATTAGATTTGCTCATTATGAATGTATTAAGAAATGGATGGAAACAAAATTAGAAATTAAAGAAAATGAAAAACATACTGTTAAAAATTATTCTATTAAATCATTTAATTGTGAAATTTGTAAAACGCCTTATCCATTTAAATTTAAAATAGAAGGAAATGAAAAAATTTTTGATTTAATTAATATTGAAAGACCAAATAATTGTGATTATATTATTTTAGAATCTTTAAATCAAATGAAGCATGATTGTAATGTTAAATCTATTCATATGATTATATTAAATGATGATGATATTATTATTGGAAGAGGACATTTTTGTGATATTAGAATTAATGATATTAGTGTTAGTAGGAATCATTCTTGTTTAAAATATGATTATGAAAGTGGAAAATTATTGTTAAAAGATTTAGGAAGTAAATTCGGAACTTTAGTTTTAATTAAAAAGCCTTTAGAAATTAAAAAAAATAAAATCTGCTTACAAATTGGAAGAACTTATGTTGAAGCTTCTTTAATGGATATTAAAGAATATGAAAAATTGAGAAATGAAAAAAAAAGAAAAATTAAGAATATTGAAAAAATTAACATGGAAAAAGAATGTTTTGAACGTGATGTTAATAAAGATGAAATTCCTGTTTGGAAAAGTCAAAAGATTGAAAGTTCAAAATTAAAAAAATCATTGTAAATTTAATATAAATTTTATAAAATTAATATTTGTCATTATAATAATAATAAAGTTTATATTTTAATTTGATTAAATAAAAATTGGTTTATATTAAAAAAAATTATTTTTCAAATTTTGAATTTATATAGAATAGAAAAATAAAATAAAATTTGAATTTAAATAAAAATTAATGATATTTACTATTTAATATTCCATCTGAAAAAAAAGAATTAAAACTATATTTTTTATCTCTGCTTTTTGAATTAGAAATATCTCTTAAATTATTTCTTGTTGAATTAGAAATATCTCTTAAATTATTTCTTGTTGAATTAGAAATATCTCTAATATTATTTCTAGTAGAATTAGGTCTAAATTTATTTCTTGTTAAATTACATTGTTTTGTTCTTCTTGTTGATTCTGGTTTAATCATTTCTTTTCTTTTTTTATATTGTTGATAAATTTCTTGTCTTTGAAAAAAAATAATTCCAGGTGAAATATTATAATTATTATTTATTTTAGGTTTAAAAGTATAATTTTTTTCAGATTCTGTTTTTATTAACTTTAAATTTTTTTTCAAATATATTTTTTGAATATCACTCTTTGTCAAAGTAATTTTTTTTGGTTTTTTCTTTTTTTTTTCATTACTATTATAAGAATTAATTTTATTTATTATATTTATATGATTTATATTTTCATTTATTTTATTTTTCTTATTTGCTTCAGAATTATTCTTTTCTGTTATTTGATTTAATTTTAAATTTGTAAAACTTTTATTTTTAAAAGGATGATATTGATTAACTTTAGGAGAAAAACTACAATTAGCAATTATTCTTTTTTCTTCTTGTATTTTTAATCTTCTTATTTTTTCATTTTTTATTTTATTATCAATTACACCTTTCTTATATAAATATTCACCATAATTAATTTTATTACTTTTTCTCGCTGAAGATTTACTTCTTTTACTAGTATTATTTTTTTCTAAAATTGTAGTATTAGAATTACTTTGTTTCATATTTTGATAATTTTTACTTATACTTGTATTAGGAGAAATATTTCGTTTAAATATATTTTTTTGATTTGAATTTGATTTTTTTGTATTTGTTTTATTTGCTCTTGGAGTTTTTGAAGAATAAAAAGATTTATGTTTATCATTTTCTTCTTCAGTGTTTAAATTAAAAATTTTTTGATCAGTTTTTTCTTTATAACTTACAGGAATATAATTTTGATTTTCAATAAAGGTTTTATTATAAATCACTTTTCTATTTATTTCTATATTTTCACTTGTAAAAGAAAAATTATTTTTTTCTTTAGGAGATGATGTTATACATTTTTTATTGTCTTTTATATTTTCTTTTTCAGTTAAATTTAATTTATTTGAATTTGAAATTAGACTTTCTTCTCTTTTTTCATTTTTTATTTCTTCTTTTTCTTTTATTTTATTATTACTACTAATACTTATATTATTCTTTTGATTTTTTTCATTGAATAAATTATTTGATATTTGATTTAAAGTAATTTTTTTTTTAACTTTATCATTTTCTATATTAGCAAACTGAATTTTTTTAGGACTTTCTTTTCTCAATTGTTTATGACTTACTAAATTGGATTTTGAATAAGTTTTTATTCTTTCAATTTCATTAATATCATTATTTTCTTTTGTTAATTTTCTAAAATTCGGAATAATTTTTTTATGATTTTGATTTATATTTTTATTAAATTCAATTTGATGTTCTAATACATTTAAATCTTCACTATTATCTTCATTCTTTAAAGGATTTTCATTGTTTTTAATTGGTAACTCAAATTTATTTGTTTCAACTTGTTCTTTTTTTTCTATTTCTTTTATATTGTCTATATTAGTTTTAATTGGAGTAGATGATCTTTTTCCTAATATTAATTCGTTTTTAATGTTCGTTGCTATATGTTGAAATGAAAATTTTTGAGTTGGTATCTTTCTTATAAAGTTTTCATTGTTTATATTTAATTTTAAATTTTTGTTTTCTTGAAAATTTGATTTTATTGATTTTTTTGATTTCTGAGATATTAATGATTTATTAATTAATTTATTTTCATTTATATTATCTTCTTCATTTATATATTTTACTGATTCATTTAAACTTATTTCGTTTTTATTTGATTTTATTGTATTATCTACGTTTTGATTTTCTGAATTATTCAAAAAAGAAGATGATATTTCTGATTCTTCGTTGTTTGATATTATTTCATTGTTTTTTTCATTTTTGTTATTATTTTCATTTTTATTAGATTTAATGGTTTCTTTTTTATCAAATAAATCATTATTTTTATCTTCTTTTATTTTTTTGTTTTCTTTTATACTTTTTTTATCAAATAAATCTTCATTTTTATCTTCTTTTGTTTTTTTGTTTTCTTTTATACTTTTTTTATCAAAATTATTCAGATTATAATCTTCTTTTATATTTTTGTTTTCTTTTATACTTTTTTTATCAAATAAATCATTATTTTTATCTTCTTTTGTTTTTTTATTCTCTTTTATACTTTTTTTATCAAAATTATTCATATTATTATCAATTTTTTCATATTCTATTGATTTTTTATTTATAATATTTAATTGATTATTATTATCTTTTTTTGAGTTAAGAGTATTATTTTCATTTAAATTTTCTTCTTTATCACAAGATTTTTCTTCTATAATTTTTATATTATTATCATCATTATTATCTTTATCCTCATTTTCTTCTTCTATTTTAAAACTTAAAGTTTCTTGATTTTTAACGAAATTTTCATTTTTATCATTATTATTTAGAATAAAATTTGTATTTAAAATTTCATCATTATTTTGAAAATATAAATTATTATCAAATTCATTTAAAAAATTTTTATCAACTTCTCCTTTTTGTTTAAAAAATTGATTACTTAATTCTTGTAAATCACTATTTTTTTTAAATTGAATTAATAATTCTTTTATTTCTTGAGTAATATATTTCATTGTAGTACAATCTAAGTCATTTTGAATACAAAAGTTAAAAGCTAATTCTTCAGGTTCTGAATCAGGATAAATTTTAATTTTATCAAATTTCCCATTTTCACATTCTAGTGTCATTATAAAAAAAGATTGTTCATTTTCTTTTAAATTTTCTTTATCATTTGAATCTAAAGAACTTTTATTATTAAAAGAATTATCATAAAGATTTTTTCTTTTGTTTTCATTATGATTACTTTTATTTTCTTTTTTATTATTAAAATTGTTATTTACACTATTCATTTATTATTTAAGTTTAAATTAAATAAAAATATATTAAAATAATTCTCAAAGTTGGATAAAAGATTTCATAACAATCAATGGGAAATGTATTTTAAATAAATTTAGTTGCATTCATATTGATTAATCTCTTAAGGATATTTAAAATAAAAATTAAGAATGAAATATAGAATTAACATTTATTTCTAAAAAAAATATGAAAAAGATTATTAATCATTTAAATTACTTAAACATTGAACTCCATTTAGAGAATGATATTAAATTATTTATCAAATAAAATTATTTCTTAAACAAGAACTTATAAATATTTTGAAATGTTTATTTGATAAAATATTTAGAATTTTTGAAAAAAATTTTTTAAAAATTGTATAAAAAAAAAAATATGGAAGAACATTCTTTTACATTAAAAACTTCAGAAAATTCTTCAGAAAATTTCGACTTTTCAATAATTACAGAATCAGAATGTACATCAAAGACTTTTGGAACAGAAGAAATAAAACAAAAAGGTTATTATTGTTTAATATGTGATCCTCAAAAAAAAATAAAATTATGTAAATATTGCTTTTTAACTTGTCATGAAAAATGTAGAAATAATAATGATAAAGATTATTGTTCAATAAATAAAGAATGTCAAATAATTTCTCCTATGATAAAATTTGCATGTGATTGTGGAATTAAAATGAAGCATATTCCAAATAAAAGTATTTCTAAAGAAAATAATTCATGTCCTATGTTTTATATTGATAAAAATTTTAGTAATGGTAAATCTTTTTATTGTGAAGAAGAAAAAGAATTTTTATGCTCATTTTGTTATTTTATGTGTCATAATAAATGTTTAAGTAAATTAACAGATAAAGAAAATGTTAAAAATAATTGTGAATGTTCTAACAGAATACATACTAAATTTAATGAATTTATTTTTCAAATTCCTTTTTTTGAATATCAAGCCAAAATGAAAACTAAATTTTGGCCTATTCAAATTATTAATCTAATGTTTGAAAAAGGAATTTTTGATAATTTATCACAAAATTTAAATAAAATAATTTTAGAATATAATCCTAAAATTCCTTTTGAAAAAGATCAATATTTCCCTTATTTATTAGAAAATTTGACAAATATTTTTAATAGGAAATTTAAAACTTATTACTATCAAGAAAAGTTTTATAATATTTTTCCTTTTGAACCTTTAATTAAATTTTTCAAAGAAATTAATGGTTATACTAAAGAAATGATAATTGTAAAATTTAGATTAGTATATATTATTTTATTTATTCATTTAAAGAAAGATTTTGAGAATTATAAAATATATACTTCTGTTGATTTTATGATTCCTTCAATAATTGAAAGAATAATTTATAAAAAGTTTATATTTTCAAAATCAACTTATACAAAAAAAATTCATGAAAAATACCATTTTAAGAATTTTGATTCTGGAATAATAAAACAAATTATTTTACATGATTTAATTCCTTATTTAGAATATGGATTTGAAAAAAATTTAATTAATTTGTTAGAATATCCTGAAGAATTGAATTTTTCTTTAAAATTTATTTGTTTTGGATTAAAGCAAAAATTGCTATTAATAGATGATTTAGAAAAATTAATTAAACAAATATATAATATATTTAAAAGATTTTATAATTCAATTTTAAAATTTAATAATGAAGAACTAATTGATATTTGTTTAAATGCTTTTATAAGTTTTATTGAAATTTTTTATATAATAGGAGTAGATTATAATGATCAAGTGATTGAAGAATATTTTGATACAGGTAAAATTAATCATAGTTTTATTCATGTTAAAAGTCAACATGGGAAATTATTATTTCAAATGGTTTTAAAAGCCTCAATATTAATTTCAAGACATTATAACATAATTTCAAATGTTAATGAAACTAAAAAAAAATTTTTTAAAGAAAAAGAAGGAAAAGAATTAGAGTTTTGTAGAGAATTATTAAAAAAAAGAAGAATAAATCTTAATGAAATTACTTATAAAAAACCTGAGAAAGGAATTTTTAAAGAAAAAACATTAAGATTATTTCATGATTGTTTAAAACTTTTTTCTATTAGTGATAATAATTATTATAATCAAATACAAAATTTAACAAAAAAAAGTATAATTAATTATTATATTTTAAATGAAATCATTTCTGGATTTTCATATAAACGAGAACAAAAAATAAATAATTTTCTTTTTGAATTCAATTTTTCTTTGAATGGATTATTACAAAATTATTTTTTAAATAAATATACTCAAGAAGATAATTTATCAATTCCATTAATTTTTATTAATGAATTAATTAACTTTGAAGAATATATAAATGAACATTTAAATGAGTATTTAAATGATCAAGAAGATAGTACAGAATATAATTATAAATATATTCAAAGGTTAATTGATCGATATGGTCATATTAATTCTTTTCTTTTTCAAAATGAAAGAAAATTTAATTATTCAAAATTGATTAATCAAATGTGTTTATCTAATCTTGAAGGAATTTTATTAAAAATTTTAATTGTATTTAGTGATAGAAGATTTCCTAAATATTTAAATTATGAACTTTTAGAAAGAGTACTTTCAATTTTATCTTTATATCTTATGTCCAATTATGGAATAAGATACTTAGTAGTTGGAAAAACACTTTCAAGATTAAATAAATTATTTCATAGATATTCATTTAATTTTTCAAATGAAAAAGGAAATTTTGTTCAAAATGAAAAATATGAAGAAAAAAGTATTAATATTACTACTTTAATTTTAGAATTTTTAAGAAATTTTTTCAAAGGATTAAAAATTTTTAATATTAATTTAATGGGGCATAAAATTTTAAATAGACTTAAAAAAAACTTATTAAGTCACTTAAGAGAATTTTATAAATATATTAAAGATATGCTAGAACCAATCCATGATAAAGAAAATGAAAAAAAAGAAGAATCATTAAATATTAAAAAAAACAATGAATTATTATCTCAAAAATCATTAAATTCATTATGTTCAATGGATGAACCAAAAGCAGAAATAATTGAAGAATTTAAAATTCAATTTAATATAATTTTAAAAATTTTTTCTTCATTACAACCTTATTACCAAGAAGTAGATTTTAAAGAAATAATCAAAGAAATATTAACCTTATTTATTAATTCAGATTATAATTTTTGTAATCCTAATGTTTTTTATCCCTTTTATTATAAAGATTATGAGGAAACAGAAGAAATTAAAAATGAAATATTTAAAGCAAATACAATTGAAGTTGATTTAGATGATAAAAATAAAATTGCAGAAAAATTAAATACAACTGAAAATGAAGAAAAAATAAGTACATCTCAACAATCTAAAGGGAGAATAGATATAGATTTAATCTTTTCTTTTTTTAAATTATTTAGTAAATCTAAAAGTTATGTCACTGAAAATACTTATGATTTATTAAATCCATTAAATAATTTTTTTGATTTTGAGGATAATGATGAAAAGGCTTTACTTAGACTTTTTAAATGTGAAAAATTAACAATTAAAGAAAAAAAGATTTTATTAAATTTTATGCAAAAAGTGTTTTTCATGGAAAAAATGACAACAGAAAATTTTCAATTTTTAAAAAAGCAAATAACTTCTAAAGAATATTTATGGTATTTAATTAAGAATAATACAATAAATAATGTTTTTCCTTCTCTTTCAAATAATATTTTAGATTTACAAGATGAATATGATAGAAATTTAGATTATAATATAAAAGATATTGATGATAAAGTTAAATTAATTAAAAGAATTGAATTATTTATAAATATTTTAATTTGTGAATTAGAATTTTATCCACTTTCTTTTATTAAAGAAAAAAATTCTGATATAAAAGTTTATACTAAAGTGTTATTAGAAGGAATAAAATATATTTCAGATTTCTTTTTTTTAGAAAGACAATTATTAAATAAAATTTTTATTTATTTCTATTCTTTAGCTTTGGAATTTCTACCAAAAACAGAATTTTTTGTTTTTATTTTAAATAATGATAATTTTAATATTGAAACAATGGGTTATTTAGGAAAAGGAGTTCATCATAATATTATTGATAAATTAAAGAATATTGATTTTAATGTGTTTAATAGAGATGAAATATATAATTATATGTCTTATGCTTTAGATGATATATTTAAGAGAACTAAAGTAAATAAAGAATTTTCATTAGCTTATTTTATTGATATTCATAATTCAATTCAAGAAAGTAATTTTACTCCTTTTTGTTTAATTGAATTTCAAGATTTTAAATTGTTTTATGAAGATGAAAAGCAAAAAGTTAAAAAAGAATTAATTAAAGATATTCATATAAATTTAGTAGAAGAAATTAAAGAAATTTATATTGATGGTTTTTTAGATATTTCTAAAACTAATTATTTATATGCTATTCAAAGTATAAATACAGATTCTTTAAATTATAGAGAAGATATTATTGATTATTTTAAAGCTTATTTAAACAGTGATATTAAAAATGATATTTTTGATTCTTTACTTTGTATCATTACTAAAACTCTTTTTTATGATTTAAAAAAAATGCAACATAACTTTTTATTAACATTAAACAATCATTTTTTTACAAATTTTAGTGTTAATCTTCAAAAATATATTTACAGATGTTTTATCCTAGGGAAAAATTTACATGAATCAAAAAGATTTATAACATTAGCAAATGAAACTAAATTAACTTTACAATTTTTACAATTATTAGGAGAAGGATTTTGTACTGATTTCCATGATAAAATTTTTCTTCCAATTAATCCAGAAAACAAAGATGAAAAATCAATATTTGAAATAGTAATATCTTCTTTAGAACAAACAATTATGTTTATACAATATGCAGATAAAATGAGTATTGAATTTATATATGATAAATTAATAGTATTAATGAAAAATTTAATAGATTTTATAATTGAATTTTTAGTAACTAATCATAAATATTCTCGTATTTTAGAAAAGCAAATTTCTGTTTTATTTTTTGAAAAACCAAAAATGATTTATGTAATTACAAATAGAAATGGTAAAGACTCAAAAATAAGATCAAATGTAATATCCTTAATCAAAGTTAAATTTTTAATATTATTAATAACTTATCTTCAAAATGGAAAGAAATATAATACAATGAATAAATTACAAGAATTAGAAATTAGTCCTATTGAATTATATGATGAAATTTTATATAATTTTCATTGTCTTATTAAAAATTGCTTTTTATCAATTCCTAACAGAATGAAAGAACTAAATTGTAAAAATACAGATGATTCATTTGTAAATGAATTAATTGAATTATATATTTATGAAGAAAAATTTAGAGAATCTTTAGAATTATCAGTTTGCTTTTCATTTTATATTTTAATAAAAATTTTTGAAAAGAAATATAATAAGAAAGATATTAAAGAACATTTTAAAAAAGTAAATTTGTCAAATTATCATCAAACAAATTTAAAAGATGAAGGAGAAGAAAATTGGAATTTAAATTCAAGATTTGCATTTAGAGTATATAAATTTTTAGAACAATTAATATTAACTGTTGAAATTAAAATTGAAGGTCCAATTGATCCAACTGAAGAAATTCCTTTAAGTAATATTGATGATTTATTAATTCAAACTAATGAAAAAAAAAATGATGAAAATAAAGAAATTACATTTTTTATCAGACCTTATTTAACATATTTTTTATCTAAACAATCAATCAATTCTTTTGAAATGAATGTCAATAGAGATTCTGCCACTACAAAATATATGGGTTTAATTTATTCTTCTGATGCTTTTTTGTTTGAAATGATTGCAAATAGAAATTTAAAAAGTGAAAAAGGAATTAAAAGATTTTTAAGAGAAGTTGATTATTCCATTTTTGAATGGATTAATTTCTTATTCATTATTATTCTTAATCTTGATTTAATAATTGAACATTATCAAAATACTTCATTATCAGATGAAGAATATAATAAATCAAATAGTGAAAATTTTTATAAATATAATAAAGTAATTGTAATAATAGCTTTAATTCAATTATTTTTTTTAATTATTTCTTTAGGAATTTGGTTTAGATTTAAATTTTTTATATATTATGAAAAAAATTTATTAAAAGAAACAAAAATTACTTTTGTTTATAGACAAAGAAATCAAAGTTACCAAAAAAAAATACCTAAAATTATTAAAGATTTTGTTTCAAATATAAATACAAATGTATTAGATGTTGCAAATGAATTAAATAAAAAAATATCATTATATAATAAAATCTACACAGCAGTTTTTAATTCAGTATTATTAAATAGAGAAATAGCAATATTAGTATATACATTAATCTTATTATTATTATATTTTATAACCGTTAGTTCCATATTTTTAATAATTCCAATGTTATTTATTTCAAATTTATCACCTACACTTTTTGCAATATTTAAAGCAATAAAGTTAAAAGCAAAAACATTAGGAGCTGTATTACTTTTAACTTTTTTTATAGTGTATTTTTTTTCTTGGTTAGCATATTTTTTTTTTCCAGATGATTTTGTATATGATAATATATTAAACACAGAAACAGGAGAATTAATAAATGAATCTTTTTGTTATTCTTCTATTCAATGCTTTTTACTTGTAGTTGATTTTGGAATTCGAAGTGGAGGAGGAATTGCAGATGCAATACATAAAAGTTCATTTAAAACTAATCAAAAATATCATATAGCAAGATTTTTTTTAGATATGTCTTTTCACTTAATGATTGTTTTAATTTTATTAAATATATTTCTAGGAGTTATTGTTGATGCTTTTGGGGAATTAAGAAATAGAAATTGGCAAACTGAAAAAGATAGAAAAAATGTTTGTTTTATTTGCCAATTAAGTTGGGATAATTGTTTAGCTAGAAATATTAATTTTGAAAAGCATATTCAAGAAACTCATAATTTATGGAATTATGTTTATTTTTTAACTTATTTATATTTGGCAAATTCTAATGATTTTAATAGAGTTGAAGGTTATGTTTGGGATAAATTAGGTAAACAAGATTATAGTTGGTTACCTTTAGAAGGAAATTCTGATTAAATAATATTTTAAGTTTTATTTGTTTTTTGTAAATTTAATGAATTTGAAAATATCTTTTAAATTAGGAATTTGAGTATTATTAATATTTTGAAAATAAAGCTATTATATGTGATAAAGTAAATATTTTGAAATAAAATTATGGTAATTTTAGTTTTTATTTGATTATATAAAAGTTTATTAAATTAAAAAGTAAATTTTTATTTTTTATTATATAAATTATAATTAAAAAAAAAAATTAATTAAAATACATTACACATTTCACAATTTTGTTCATTTTCAATATTTGTTTCCAAATTATTTTGTTTATCTCTATAAGGAATATTTAAGAGTTTACAAATTTTTCTTTTTTCTCTTTCAATTACTTTTAAAATTTTGTTTTTATCTTCATCATTATAAATATGTAAAAACTCATTTAATATTTCAAAATTAAAATCATATTTACTAAAAGCTTGAATAATAATAAAATCAACACTTTCAAATCCATTATGAATAAAATGTTCTTTTAAATAAGCTAAATTTTTACTTTCCAAAAAAGAAATAATATCATTATAATTACTTTGAGTATTTTTATTTCTAAAACAACATGCCTTATAATCATTATTTGAAATAATTAAATTTCCATTTGTAGTAGTATTATTACAAATACTAAAAAGATAATTTACTATTTTTTCATTAATTAATCCAGCATCAATATCTAATTTTAATAAAAATCTAAATATATGTCCTGGCTTTTTAATCCCTAAATCTTCAATATCTTTATATATAACATTCAATTCTCCTTTTTTAATTCCTTCTACACATTTTTCAATTTCAAAAATATTATTTTCAATCATTAAATTTAAATAACTTACTAAATCACATGAAATTAACCAATTTCTTAATTTTGATATTTGTTCATTTGAAGGAAAATTCTCATAATTGTTTTCATTTGTAGTATTAAAATTATTAAATTCATTATATTGATTGTTTTTAAAAGCATATTCAGATAATAGAGAAGATTTTTTATGATGTAAATTATATAAAGGAGTAGTTGATGTAGTAAATGAAGTATTATTTAAATTTAGATTACTTCCATAAGAATTTAAATAACTTTGAGTATTATTTTTATTTGATAAAGTATTTGTCATTTCTTTATTTATTATTAAAGGTTTACTTAATCTTTTTGAATTTGAATTATATTGACTGGATTGTCTTGTTGTATTTAAAGAATAAAATTGACTATTTTGAAAATTAGAATTATTTAATTTAGATTCTTTAAAAGAATGAGAATTTACATCACTTACACTTGAATTTGAATTTTGATGGAAATTTAATTTTGAATATGTATTTTTTTTCTTAATATAAGGAGTAGATACTTGATTATTTGTATTATTAGAATTATTTGAATTATAATTTTCTTTTTCTTCATTTTCTTCTACTTTTATATAATTTGGATTTTCAATTTCTTTATTTAAATTTGAAATAACATTCATTTTATGATATAAAATACGATTACATGTATTAAAATTGTTTAATTTATTATTTTGAAATGAAGCAAAACTTTTTTCATTAATATCATCTTTATCATCCTTTTTAATTTGATTTAAATTTGGTAATTCACTTACAATATATGATTTACTTTTCTGATATAAAATATCATCGTTTAAAATCTCATTTTGAGGTAAATAATTTTTATTATCATTTATTTCTAAATTTTCTTCTTCTTCTTTTAAAAGATTTTTATTCTCAAAATTATTATTTTGTTCATTAAGATTATTTTTAAGATTTTCATTTGAAATATCATTTGTATTTGTTATAACTTGATTTATCATTTCTAAAGGATTAATTTCTATTTTGATTTCTTTATTAATACTTTCTTCTTCATTAATATTTTCATTTTTAGTTAAATTAATATTACTATTTTCTTCAATATTTTTAGATAAATCTTTTGGAGTTGATAAATTAAAATGAGAAGTATCATCATTAACATTTATTTTCATTATAGTTTGAGTAATAATATTTTTTACTATTTTTTTATTCTTATTTGTTGAACTTGAATTATTATTAGATTCATCTTTAATAAAAACTAATTTACTTTTTGAAGTATTAAAATCTTCTTGTCCTTTAATTAATTCACTTGAACTAAATTTTTCAGAAAATTTAATTGTGTTATTATCGTTTTTTTTTGGAGTTTCTTCTTTTTCAATTTGAATTTTAAAAGAATTTTTTTCATAATTATTAATAATATTTTCTTTATTTTCATTAATTAAATTATCATCATTGCATTCATTTTTAATATCATTATTTTCATTATTATTATATATTTTTTCAACCATTTTTTTATATTCATCTCCATTTTCAATAGCATAATCAAAAGGAGTTTTATCATATTTATCTTTAATATCATAAATTTCTCCTTTATATTTAAAGAAAATTTCCACAATTTCTTTATCACATTTCTGACTAATTGCAATGTGAACAGGAGTTTGATTATATAATTTATTTTGTAAATTAGGATTAGCACCATATCTTAATAAAGCAGAAATAAAATTAAAATTTAATTTTTGACTTGCTAAATGTAAGGGAGTATTACCATTTTTTTTAGAAATATTACAATCAGCATTATACTTAAGTAAAATAATTAAAGCATCATAATTTTCCATATCAACACTTTGATATAAAGGAGTTTCATTCATATTATTTGGAATATTTGGATTTGCTCCTAATTTTAATAATTCTCCTAAAGCTTCTAAATTATTTGATAATACACATCTGTATATTGGAGTCCAACCATTTTCATTTTGGTTATTTATTTCATTTTTAAAAGAACAAAATAATCCTATTGGAGAATTTTCTGGAATTTTTTCTGAATCTAATTTATTTTGTAATATATTATCTAAAGAAACAGAATTTGATGTAGATGTCATTATTTAATTTGTTTTTGTTTGTAATTTTTAGTTTTTGCTATACTAATATAGAATAAATTATTTTTTTAAGTTTAAGAATAAAAATTATTTTTTAAAATCAAAATATAATTAAATGAAAATATTTCAGATAAAAAATTAATGTTAAAAAAGGTGGCAAATATTTTTTAAAGAGGGAAAGAATGGTTAATGTTTTCACTAAATGTAAAATAGCATATAAAACTTTTTACAATTTTAATGGAAGAAATTCCAATGTATTTTATGTTAGGATTAAATATTTCTTTACGTTTTTGAGATTTCCCATTATCATCAACTATCATTAAGATTAAACAAGTTTCAGGATCATTAATTAAATCTTTCCAATAAGTTGTAAGAGGTGTATTTTTAGAAATTTCTTCTACCTGTTTTTTAAAATAATTTTTACTTTTAATATCCTCCTCATTATCTGGAAGAGGAATGCAAATTTGAGGACAAAATATTAATTCATTCATTGGTTGTGTTTTCTTTAAACATTCTATTGCTTCATTAAAAACTGGAAGTCCTTGGTTTAAAGCAACTTTTACTTTAGATTTGTATATTAGTCTTTCATGTTTATCTTTCGTTATATTTTTCTTTGCTTCTTCAATTTTTGGAATAAAAGATTGTGGATTTTTTCTAATTTCATTTATATTCTTAAATATATATTTTGAAAATTCATCTTCTGGTTCTAAATTATTTACATTGTTTAAATTTAGTTGATTATTATATTCTACATTTTGGTTTACTTCTTTTACTTTATTGCCTTCCTCTTCATTGTAAAATAAATTGAAGTTTTCATCTAAGATATTGTCACCCCCTCTCGTTGTTTCGTCATTTCTATAAATTTTTTGATTGCTATTACTAAAAGTATTAAATAATGTGTTATTAGTATAATTAAAATCATTATTGTATATAGTATTAGAATTAAAAGGATTATTATCGCCGTTATTTTTATTATTAGTGTTAAAAAGATTATTATTATCATTATTTATATTATTAGTGTTAAAAAGATTATTATCTTCATTATTTATATTATTAGTGTTAAAAAGATTATTATCTTCATTATTTTTATTATTAGTGTTAAAAAGATTATTGTCATTATTATTTTTATTATTACTTTTAAAAAGATGAATATCATCATTATTATTATTATTATTATTAATATTACTGTTAAAAAGATGAATATCATCATTATTATTATTATTATTATTATTATTATTATTACTGTTAAAAAGATGAATATCATCATTATTATTATTATTATTATTATTATTATTATTGTTAAAAAGATGAATATCATTATTATTATTATTATTATTATTATTATTATCATTATCATTATTATTATTATTATCATTATTATTATTATTATTAATATTATTATTATCATTATCATTATTATTATTATTATTAATATTATTATTATCATTATCATTATTATTATTATTATTATCATTATTATTATTATTATCATTATTATTATTATTATTAATATTATTATTATCATTATCATTATTATTATTATTATTATCATTATTATTATTATTATTATCATTATTATTATAATTTTCATTATTATTATTATTATTATTTTTATTATTATTATTATTATTAAATTTGTCATCACTATTACTATTAGTTTTAAGATAATTCTTTATTTCTTCGTTATTACTATTATGTTCTTTAGGAAAAGTCTCTATTTCTTTCAGTGGATTTTTTTTTCTATACTCACTATCAGTTGCATTAGTTTGGGATTCTAAATAATGTTTTTTCCCTTTTTTGTCTGATTCAATTTGATTTTCATTTTCTAATCTAGGTAAAACACATTTGCATCCCATTTTAAATATTTTTATTTTAGATTAAATCATTATTTATAGTATTTTAATAATATTATCAATAAAAAAGACAAAATAAAAAACATATTTTATTGATTAAAAATAATATAAATGTAAAATTTAGATATTAATAACCAAAATAAAAATTAAAAAATTAATATAAATAATAAATAATATATATTTTTACTAATTTTGAAATAATTACAAATAAAATTTATAATGTCAGATAAATTAGAGAAATATATAGATCAATTGAAATTTTTTTATTTAATTCATGGAAAATCAATAAGTGAGTTTAGTCCTGATTTAAATGTTCTTCTCAGAAGATATATCATTAAAAAAATATATGATTATTCACAATCAAATCCTTCTATAAATAAAAAATGTTCTGATTTCTTAAATTCAATTTGTGGAATTGATAGAGCAAAAAAAATTTCATCAAATTTTGATGCTGATAAAATATGTAAATATGAAGATTATATTTCATTTATAGAAAAATCATTTGAACAAGCAGAATGTGATTTTAATGATAAAATATTAGAAAATAATTTTGATAATTATTTGCAATTAATTTCAGTTTATAGATTAATTTGTGATATGAGTGAATTGATTGATTGTTGGAAAGAAAAAGATGAAAATATTGAAAAATTTCAAAAATTATGTAAATTTAGATGTATTCAAATTATTTCTGCAAAAAAAGAATATGATAAAGGACCCCAATCAGAAATTGATAAAGAGATATCTGAAATAGAAAAAAATATAAAAATGAGTGAATCATTAAAATTGAATAAAGAAACAGATGATAAGATAATAAATTCTGATAAGAAAGATGATGTAAATCCTCAAAAAAATAATAATAACATTTCTTCTCAATTAAATACACAAAAAATTAGTGATAATAAAAAGAATTTAATTGTTCCAAAAAATAACTATAATACTAATTTTATTGATATTAAAGAAAATAATCCTTATTTAAATATTACTCTTAATTTTAAAGAAGCTTTTAAGAACACTCTAAAAAATAATGATAATAACAAAGAAAAAATTGATTTAGATGATTTCCAATTAAAAGATAATCCTTATAATAGTATTGTTGTAGATAATAGTCAAATAAAAAACTCTTCTATTCTTCCACAAAAAAAAATTATTGTAAAACAAATTAGCCAAGAACAAGAAGAAATTGAGAATATGATAAAAAATTTAAAGGGGAATTCTTTGCAAAAAGAAAATAAAAATTTGAATAAAAAGAATTCCCAACAAATAAAAAATATAAATCAAAACTTAAATAAAAACCCTAAGCAAAATATGATTCAAAGTGTTAATCAAGAAATAAATAAAAAATCAAAACAAAATATAACATCTTCTGTTCAATGTGTAAAATTTGAACAATTGAAAACAAATTTATTAAATAATTATAAATACCCTGGAAATAAAAAATTAAATATTAAATTTCCTGTTATTTATAGAGATGTTGATTATATTTATTTGTTAGATTATATTAAAAAAAATTTAATCCCTGAAACAATATCAAAAATGGAAAAAAATGATTTAAAAAGTGCTTTATCACAAAGTGAAATGTTATTATATTATCTTGTAAATATTACAACAAAAGATTCAGAAAAAAAAAATAATGAACAAAAGAAGGGAAATAAGAAAAAATAAAATATAATGAATGTAGTTAAAATATTATTATCTTATTAAATAAATATTTTATGATAAATCAATTTATCTTTTTATTGTCTATATTATTAATAAAGAAATAAATATAAAATATTAATACTTTATTCCAATATCACAAACAATAATAAACTCTTCAATTATTTAATATAAATAATTAAAATCTAATTTTTTAAACCATTCTTTGTGTTGTTGTTTATTTAATCTTTGAAAATTAAAATGGAAAATTACTTTAAAATTTTATGCATAAAATTAATTGAATAATTTAAGTTAGAAACCATAAAAAATACTTTTTTATATTTAAACTTTTATTGTCTTTCTCAAAATGAGGAAAGGATTGAAAAAACTCTGAGTAGAAATCAATAAATTAATTTTTCAAAAATTTTAATTTTTTTATTAAAAGGAAAACCTTATTTGTAGGTTAATTTTTAAAATTATTTTTTCACTAATATAATTTAATATTTAATGAATAAATCAATAATTATATTAATAATTTTACTTTTATGTTTTAATTAAATATTAACAAAAAAATAATATTTTTATTGTAGAAGATGTATTTAAAATAAATAAAAAATAATGAAAAAATTGTTATATCCTAATTAATATAATATTTAAAAAATGTTTATTAGTTGTTGATTTTTTATCTTTTCAAAATAATTAATCATTGATTATATATTTATATCATATATTATTTTTTATAAATTTCTTAAAACTTTTGACTAAATTATTAAATGATATTTGTTTATTCCTTTAGTTTTGTTTTTTTTTAAAAGGAAGGTTTTTTTTAATGATTTGTTGTATTTTTTCTTTCCTAATATATTTTAATTAAATTTATTAAAAATACACATAATTCTTATTTTATAAATAATGGGAAATTTTATACAATCTTTTGATTTTTTATCTCCACCAATTAGTCTTTATTATAAAGGGAAATTAAGACATTCCTCAATTTTCTCAGGATTAATCTCTTTAATTTCTTTATTTTCAATAATATACTTATCATATTTTTTTTCTAAAGATTTAATTTATAAAATTAATCCAACAGCTTATTATTATAATAAATTTATTGAGAATATAAATCCTGTTTCTTTGGATTCATCAGGTTTATTTCATATGATTAATTTAAACTATGGAACATCAGAATTAGAATTTAATCGTTTATTTAATATTATTGGAGTAGAAAATCATTTACGTTATTTTAATTTTTCAAATTTAATTAGTTTCAGTCATTATATTTATGATTATTGTGATGAAAAAGATATTTATGGTATTGAAGATACTTTTAAATTTATTTTAGATTTTAAAAACCTAATTTTTTGTATTAAAAAATATTATAACAACTCAACTCAAAAAATATATAATTTATATAAAAAAGAATATCGATATCCTTCACTTATTTATGGAAATAGTGCTCCTGTTCCTTCTAAATATGGGATATTAATTCAAAAATGTAAAAATTCATCAATCAATAATAATTGTTATAGTCAAGAAATCATTGATTCTGAAATTAAAAAATTTGTTGGTTATAGTATTGAATTTTTAGATCATAATATTTTAATTGATGATTATCAAAATTTAGATTTAAAAATTAATAATAAAATTGGAAACCAATTTAATTTAGGAGTTGGTTATACAACCAATCATTTAAATTTTAAACCTTTATTAGTTAAAACTAATGATGGAATAATGTTTAATAATGAAAAAATACTTCATTCATATAAATTTGATTTTAATGAAAAATTAACTACATTATTTTCTGAAGAAGATAATCCAAATTATGATATTTTAACTTCAATTTATTTTTGGATGCAAAATCAAGAAGATATATATGTAAGAACTTATAAAAAAATTTCAGATGTTTTAGGATGTATTGCTGGAATTATGAAAATGATAATTTTAATTACAGAAAGATTCAATTTATTGATTCATAGATATACATATTTAAATGATATAAATAAAGATATTGTTTCTCAACACAAAAAACAGTATTTAGATATATCATCAATTATTGGTAATAATAATAATAATTCATTAATTAAATTAAAAGAAAAAAAAATAACAGCTATTATTAATAAAAAAAATTTAAGTAAATTAAGTGAAGATAAATCAAAAATAAGTTTAAATAATTATTTAAATAGAGATTCCAAAAAAAATAGAAGAAATAAAAAAATAAGAATTCAATGGAAAAATGAAAATATCGGATTTTTAAGAATTTTAAATAACATGTTTTTTTTAAAAAGAGATTTTTATATTCAAAAATTAGATGAATTTAAGCAATGTACTATAAGTGAAGAAAGAATGTTTAAAAATTATTTTTTAATTAAATCGTTAAAAGATTATGTCTTTGATTTTAATTCAAAAAAAGGATTTGATTTTTTTAATGGAGAAGAAATAAGTGGTTCTTCTGTTTTAAATAATTTAAACTTCATAAATAATGTTATGAATAATGATTGAATTCAATATATTTTTGATTACTATTATATAAATATTTAAATTATTTTTCCAAGGTAAAAAAGAAATCTTTAAATTTAAAATGGGAAAAAGAAGAAAAACTAAATATTTTTAATCAATTAATATAAATAAATAAAAGCAATAAATATTTTAAAAATAATTCATTATTGATAAATTATAAAAAATAAAAAATATATCTTATTTTACCTATCTTTGATATAACAAAAAATTAAATAGAAAAAAATGGATGTAGATATACCAGAAGAGAATAATTGTGTAAAAATAGAGGCAGATTTTAATGAATTTTATGGAATTACTAAGGTCACTCAGAATTATAGAAATCAAACAGATAAACCAATAGAATTAAACCTCACAATACCCTTAAAACCTGAAATTCAATTCAGTCAATTTCGAGTTCAATTAGATGATAAAATTATTGTTTCAAGAATTTTAGACAAAGAAAAAGCTGAAGGAAAATATATAGATTCTATTGCACAAGGAAACACTGGAATAATATCTTCATACAATGAAAAAGAATATGGATATCATATTAATTTAGGAAATTTAAATCCTGGTTCAAATGTAATTATAACAACAGAATTTATTCAATTTTTATCAAGTGAAGACTTATCTTATTGTTTTTCAGTAATGGAAAATTATTTATCTTTATCAAATAATTTAACATATGAAATAAATATTAAAGCTGATTCAAAAATTACTCGTTTGATATCAAGACAATTAAAAGAAAGATGTGTTGATGATTCGTTAAAGATCACTAATAATAATGATAAAACAAATTATACTTTAAATTTTACTCTAAAACCAGACTCTAAATATAATGAACCAATTAAGATATTATTTAGAACAGAAAATATGAATGAAAAAAAATTAATAAAACAATATAATCCAGAATTAGATGAAACAAGCTTTTTATTGAGTATGATATATAATCCAATTGAAATTCCAATTACTGAAGAAACAGATTTTGACGAAAATAAAAATTATTTTAATGAATATGAATCAAATCAAATAAATGATAATCCCTCATTATTTATATTTTTAATTGATCAAAGTGGTTCAATGTCAGGTCAACCAATAAAATTAGTTTATGAATCTTTATTATTTTTTTTACAATCTTTACCAAAAAACTCTTATTTCCAATTAATTGGTTTTGGTACAGATTTTAAAAAAATAAATGAAACTCCACAAGAATACACTAAAGAAAATGTTCTATCAACTAAGCAAAAAATATCTAATTTAAATGCTGATTTAGGAGGAACGGATATATCAAGTCCTTTAAAAGAAATATTTAATTCTAAAGATTATGATAATATCTCATTATGTAGAAATTTATTTATTTTAACTGATGGTGAAGTTGATGATTCTGAAGAATGTTTGGAATTAATTTCAAATAATTCTGAAAAATTTAAAGTTCATTCTATTGGAATTGGAGATGATTTTGATAAAAATTTAATTGAAAAATCAGGAATTCAAGGTAAAGGTTCTTATCATTTTGTTCATAATATTGAACAAATTAATTCTGTGATTATTCAATGTTTAAATCAATGCTTAAAACCTTATATAATTGATTCAAAATTTAAATTATCTGATGGAGAAGTAGAATATGAATTTATTCCTAAAGATGTTTTTTATCAAGATGAAATATTAACTTATTCTTTTATGAAAAAAGGAAAACATAATGATGAAAATATAAAAATAAATTTTAATTCAACTGAATATAATAACGGAAAAAAAAGTCTCAATAATGAAATCATTAAAATTCCTAATAAAAATATTTTAGAATTACCAGAGGGAGATATTCTAAGTAAAATAATAATAGGAAATATATTAAAAAACAATTCAGATACCAAAATAAATGAACAAGAAATTGCTTTATCAATAAAATATAAAATTCTTTCAAAAAAAACATCTTTATTTGCAGAAATAGAAAATGAATCAAAAATAATAGGAGAATTAAAAAAAATAGATTTAACTCAAAAAAAAATAAATAATAATAATTACATAAATAGTTATAATGCATGTTATGCTAATTGTGATGATGATGATGAAGATGAATATGACAATGAATGTTATGATATGGGTAATGAATGTTGTGCTGATGATGATGATGATGATGACAACAATATGTGTGAAAAGGCATGTTATAAAAAAAATTTTGTTGAAGAATGTGATAACTGTGAACTAGATGAAGATAGTAAAGAAGAAAAAATATCTAGTAAGGAAAAAAAAAATGATTTAAATGTTTTTTCTATGAACAAAGAAAATGAACAAAAAAAGATAAGTGATAATAATTTTAATATAAAAGAAATGGCTTTAAGTCAAGATATTTTCGATGGTTATTGGGAATCAAATGATCATATAAAATATCTAATTGAAAAAAATAAAAGTTTATATGAACAATTTAATGATTATTTTATGAAAAATAATTGTAAAGACGAAAAGATTGTTATTACTGCTTTTGTTGTTTATTATTTAAAACACGAAAAATCCATTAATCAAAGTGAATTTTTGTTAATTTACAATAAAGCAATTAAATTTTTAAAAGAAAAATCTTTCGATTATCAAGAAATTGAAAAAAATATAAAATAATGAAAATAAATGACATTATTAATTTCTTTTAATTTTAAATAATAAAAATTTTTTGAAAAAAATTTAGAAAGTTTTAATTTTAAATTTTTTTTAATATTTTGAAAATGCATTTATTTTAGAATTGAGCTAACATGATTTCAAAATTTCATAAAAAAATTATTGATTAAAAAAATTAAATTTTAATGGGAAACTTATTAAATTTTAAAAAATAATCTAAATAAATCTTATGCCCTTTCGAGGTAAATGATGATTAAAAGAAGAATAAAAATAATGATTAAAAAACTAAATAGATAAAATTGATATAATTAAATTCCCAATAAAAAATTAAAATATCTCTTTTAACTAGTTTCATTTAAACAACAGAATGAATCAAAATTAATAATACTTCTTATTGATTTAATTGTCAATATTTTTTTATTATTTAAATAACAAGGAAATCATAAAATTCTATTTCTTATTAATTAATTCTTTTTTATTGATACTTCTTTACTTATTTAAGTTTATTAACATTGATAAAGGAGAATAGATTTATTATCAAATATATTATTTAGATTTTTATTATTGATAATTAAAAAAAACTATGAATTTTTGAAATATAAATAAAATAATATTCAAATATTATTTTAATTTTATAATTAATTGTTGGCATTTTTTAATGTGATTTTTCATTCAATCTTATATTATTAATAATACCTCTTTTTTACATTACATTTATTCCTATTCCCTATATTTTATAATTTTAATATTTTTGTTATTTTTTATTTTACATTTATTGCTTAATTGTAATTTCAATATAATTAATTGATTCTTTTTTTTTTGCTAATTCTCTTATCTAATATATAATAGAAATTTTTTCATACTATAAATTCTTTATAATTTATATTTATCAATATTATTTTATTGAAGTTTTTATTTTAAGATTTAATGCTTTTATAAATTAGGATTTTACCTAATCCTTAATTCTCATTTTAAATTAAAGGAGATATTTATTCTAATATTGTTAAATTTGTAAAATATTATTTTTTTCAAAATTTTATAAATATATATTTATCAATCATTTCAATTTTGAGATTATAAAATAAAAAATAACCAATGTTTTATAAATTCTTTTATATAATTTGGGATTAACAAATATTTTTAAAAAGATGAAATCATTCAATGAAATCATATTGAATATTTTAGTCAAAAAAGCTGTAAAAGATAGTCAATAAAAAATAAAGATAATAATATTATTACTTTTTCTATGATATATCGTAAAAAAACCACATCAAAATAAAAAATACAATCCTAAGTCATTTTTATTATAAAAGTAATCATTTACTCACCGAATTTTCGGTTTATAAGTAAAAGTAATGAATAAGAATCTTTAATAAAAATAGATTTTTTATATTGGAAAAACTTAATTCAATAGATAAAAAAGGAATTTATTAATATCACTATCTTTATTAGGAATATATATATTAGCACCATTTTCATTAAAGTTTCACTGTAATAATAAAATAAAGAAATCATATAAATATAAATTAATAAACTTTATTTTAATTAATGTTATAAAAAAATTCAAATGTTTATTTTATTTTTTTTCATCAAAAATCAAATTATATTTAATATTTAATAATAAATTATTTGAATTTTTTTGGCACAGAGAACAAACAATCAAAATTAAAGGTGAATTTTAACAAATAAATTATAGAAATATTATTTTTTTCATTTCTGAAAGAACATAAATTTTTGAAAATAATCATAAATGAAAAAATGAAAGATTAAAATATAAAAAAAATTGAAAAATCATTTCAGATTCCAAGAAACTTGAAATTTTGATATAGTATTTTAAAGACGAATATGTTTAATGAAAATTATTCAAAGAGTAAAGAAAAAACAGAAAATATATCAAAAGAATTTAGACAATTATATCCAAAAATGACATTTAAAAATGTTAATAAGATTCAAAAAAAGATATTCATGAAGTAATTAATTTAAATGAGAAAGTATATATTTTTCAAGAGAAAGTAGGTAATATTAAAATATGTAAATAAGGGGATTTCGTAGAAGATTGACTGGAGATTATAAAATAGTAAATG
>JAEEGK010004338.1_pt1 | contig 34945 bp, 25 predicted proteins | sample 8958771 | NCBI WGS metagenome assembly JAEEGK01 (sample SAMN16246547, study PRJNA631951) | gut metagenome | biome: gut microbiome; feature: rumen; material: SC-attached | host: Bos | place: Iran: Karaj | collected 2018-10 | reverse complement strand
CCCAATCACCAAAAACAATGAAATTTATGTATGAAAAATATGTAAAATTTAATTTAATTTCACAAAATAGTATTTTTTTTTAAAAAAAAAAGAAAAATATTTAAATTTCTTTAAAATTTTATTTTTAAATAATAATTCTTGTATCAAAAAATCATTTATTACTACTTTTCCAGTTTTAAAAGAAAAATATTTCATTAATGAAGAATTATTAAATTAATAACTTTAACTATTTTATAACTTATATATTCAAAAAATTATAAAATAAAAAATGAAAAATAGTTAGTCTGTTAAATTAATATAAGGGGTTCAATGAAATATATTTTTAATGTTAGATAAAAATTCTTTAACAGAGAATTTTGATATTATTAAACAGAGTAAAAATAACATTATTCTTTTTGGTTCAGTCGGAACAGGAAAAACAACTTTAATCAATAAACTTTGTGGAGTTGACTTTGAAACTTCAAGTAGAGGTTTTTCTTGTACAAGAGATATTCAATATTCTTTTACAAAAAGAAATGATAATATTATTATAGATTTCCCAGGATTAAATGCTACTGTTGATATTATTAAACATTTAAAAGTTCAAAAAAATACTTTAAGTATTATTCCAGTTAGATTAATTTGTTTTGTTGTAAAATATTCAACAAGGTATGATGATTTAATCAGAGCAGTTTCTCAAATGTTAACTATATTTAAAGATTATAGGAAAAATATTGTTTTAATTATTACTAATTCAGAAGGTGTTCATATAAAAGATCAATCTGAAATTGAACATATTTTCACTCAAAAATTCAGAATGGAATATATATTATTTACTCAAATATCTACTGATTCAGATTTTTTATCTGATAAGATAAATAATATTAAAATGAGGACTAATAATATTGATAATGTTACTATAGAAACAAGAAATCTTTTACAAACAATGACCCAGAATTTGATATAGATGTATTTGAGGATAGGGAAAAATATTTGAATGAATTTAAAGAATCTTTAAAACTTTTTGAAGATGAATTTAAAAAAACTAAAGAAAGAGATTTAAAAAGAGCATTATATTTTGCTTTAAAAAATTATAAAGAAAATTTAATTAAAAAGTATTCATCAATTGTTAGAGAAAAAAAAGAAGATTCAGATTTAGTAATAACTGAGTTAATAATGTTTAATAACGCAATATTCAATGATTTTGATAAATTTAGGCAAAAAGTAGAATTAGAATTGGATACACAAACAACAAATTATAATGGAGAATATAATAGATATAAACAATGTACTCAATGTGGATTAATTTGGTTTAGAATTGTAGGTTGTGATAGTATTGTTTGTGGAAAGAGAAGTACAATAAAAGACAAGATTTTCGGAAGATTTAAAAATTTCATAGTTTCATTTACAAATAAAAAAATAAATATAAATACAATTGTGGAAAATAATAATAAAAAAGAAAAAGAAAATGAGTTTACTGGACTTACTGAACAAGAAATAAATAAAAATATAATTCTCAAATCTTTAGGAAAAAAAGAAATTCAACCTCTCGGTTGTGGAGCGCATATGAGTTGGAAAGATATGACTGATGTGACTGACAAAGTTAATCGAGAACTTAAACAAATTTCCGTTTCTGATTATGATTCAACAGTAAGAGATATTGCTAATGAAGATTCAATCCATTTATAATTTGAATAATAAAATCTTATTTTTGTTTTAAAAAAAAAATTATTTTATAATCATAATTATAAACATTTTAATCACCTAATTTATATTTTCTTTCAAATTCATTTACACTCATTCCTCTTGTTATCATATTTTTTCCTTCTCCTTTTATTAATCTAGAATTATTATGTTTACTTTTTTTTTGATAAACATTACAATTTTTTAAAACTTTATTAGCAATAATATCAAATTGAGTATCTTTATAATATAATTCTCCATTAATTAACACATTATTTTCATCAATTAATTTTTTTTTATTTATAGTATCTAAATTTTTATTTTTTTCAGAAGAAGATGATTTTGATTCTGATAAAGAATTGTTCATGTAATTTTGATCTTTAAAAGCAATTTTAGAAATAATATTTAAAGTATTTTGATCATAAACTTCATTATTTTTTTCATTGATTGGATTTTTATTTTTTTCATATGGAATATATTCTTTAATTTTATCATCTTCTTTAAAATGATTTTTTTCAAAAAAAAAAGGGTCTTTAATAATTTTTTTTTTTTTTTCTCTTTTTTTCTCTTCGATTAATTTTTTTCTTTTTTCTTCTTTTTTAGTAATAATTTTATTTTCTGCAATTTCTTCAGCTGCTTTAAAATGAGTTTTAATATGAAATTCACCTAAAAGTTTTTCAGCTTCAGAATTTAAATTCCTATGTCTAATCCAAGGTTTATATTCAAAATGTTTTGGAACAAAATATAAATTTCCATCACCATAAATATTATTTTTCTTTTTTTCTTCTTTTTTATCATTTTGAATAAATGGATTTTGTTTTATTTGATAAGATCTTTTAGTAGATTCATCTTCAATTAAATTATTATTACTATTATTTTTATTATTTAAAGTTAATAAAGAAACTTTTCTAATTATATCTTTTTTATTATCAAAAGAAAATAAACCAATATTTTTTAATTGTCTTTTTAAAATATTTTTTTCATCATTTGAAAAATATCTTCCATTTAAAGCATCGTATACTCTTTCTAAATCTGTTCTTGGTTTAAATCTCATTTGAGGTTGAATGATAGAATCATTTTTAAAAACATATTTTAAATTTTTAGGAGAAATTACAATAGATGCTTTTCTTAATAAAGGAAGAGAATTTTGAATATTAAAATTAAATATATCTTTTTTTTCATTTGATAATAAATTTACTTGAGATTTACTTCCTAGAGTATTATTTAAGTAATTATTATTTTTTATTGTTTCTTCTATTCTATCTTTTTCTGTTTTATAACCTTTAAAAATAAAAGGTTTTTTAATTTTTCCACTTCTAAGAATTTCTTCTTTTGAATTTAATGCTTTACTTGTTAAATCACGAACTCTTATTGTATGTTCTGGAAGAGTCATCTAATATATTTTTATTATATATTTATTATTTTACATCTGTTATAAAATTTTTCACTCGTTCTTCATAATTTGAATACATTATTCCAATATTTCCTATATGTTATTTATTTTTTATTTATTTTTTTTTTTTGGTATTTTAATTTTTATTTTCTTACTTTTGAATCTTCTTTTATAACGCTCTTCACTTTTGGTTTTCCTTAATTTTTCTTCTTCTTCTTTTTTTCTTTTTTCTTCTATATATATATTATACATTTATAATAAATTTAAATAAAAAAAAGAAATAATTTTTTGAAAAAAATTTAAAATAAATAAAATATAAAATATTGCTTATCAAAAATAATTATCTTTTCAAAAAATGAAAAAAGGAAAACACGCAAATCAAAAAAACAAAAATGTATTAAGTAAATTAGAAAGAGCAGTGAATAAAAAAGCAAATCCTCATTTTAATAAAAAATCCCAAGCTGAAAATTATGATAACGAAATAATAAAAGAAAAGGAAAAAAAAGGAAAATTAAAATCAAAATTAGAAACTCAAAATGCCATAGAAGATTATGGTAATTTAACAGAATTATCAAATAAAAAATTTGAAGTCATTCCAGAACAAATTGCTTTACAAGCTGTAAATTCAATTAATATTATTCCAATTAATCAATCAAATAATATTTTAATTAATAATTCTCTTAAAAATTCAGAATTAAAAATTAATGATAATGAAATTCAATTTTTATCAATTCCAAAAAGACCAAAATGGAATAAAACAATAAAAAAAGAAGATTATCAAAAAATGGAAAAAGAATCTTTTTTAGCATGGAGAAAAAATTTAGCAGAAGAAGAAATGAAGAATATAAATTTAACTATAAGTCCATTTGAAAAAAATTTTGAAGTATGGAAACAATTATGGATTGTTGTTGATAAATGCCAAATTTTATTTCAAATTGTTGATGGGAGAAATCCTTTATATTTTCATTGTCCTGATTTAGATTCATATATTAAAAATGTTGATCCTAATAAGGAAAGCATTTTAATTGTAAACAAAGCTGATTTAATGAGTGAAGATATTAGAAAAAATTGGGCTGATTATTTTAAATCTAATAACATGAAATATGTTTTCTTTAGTGCTTTGGAAGAATTAAATAAATTTGAAAATAATGAAAATGATAATAGTGATAATCAAGAGAAAAGTGATAAAGATGATTATAAAATTTGTAATAGATTGGATTTAATTAAATTTATTAAAAATGAAATTGAACAAATAAAAAATAACCAAACTCAAAATAATAACAATGAGAATAATAATAATAATGACAAAGAAAATAATAATAACAATGATAATAATAATAATGAAAATAAAAATAAAAATAAGATAAATACAATAGGATTTATAGGATATCCAAATGTAGGTAAATCTTCAATAATAAATGTTTTAATGAAAACAAAAAAAGTAGGAGTAGCAATGATGCCAGGTAAAACAAAACATTATCAAACATTATTCCTTCCTTCAGAGCCTTCTCTTTTAATTCCTGAAAAAAAAATATGTTTAATGGATTGTCCAGGTTTAGTTTTCCCATCATTTACATCATCTAAAGCAGATATGTTAGTTAATGGAATATATCCAATAGATAAATTAACTGATTATCATAGTGCAATTCATTTAATAATAAAAAGAATACCTTCAAAAATATTAAGTAATTATTATTATAATTTAAATCTCCCTGATATATACAGTGCAAAACAATTTCTTCAAATATTAGCAAATAAAAGAGGTTTTTTCACTGGAAATGGTTTACCTGATGAAGCAAAAGCTGCTAAAATGGTTTTAAAAGATTATGTTTCTGGAAAATTATTATATTGCTATTTAAGACCTGATTATTCAGAAGAAAAATTCGGATTTATTTCTCCTTTTGGAAATGTTGAATTAAACAATAATGAAATTGAAAATCATAAATTAATTGAAACTATTCCTCCTAATTTTGATGATAATTATGAGAAACTTTATTTAGATAATGAAAATATTTTATCTGATAAGAAAGTCAAAGGAAGTGATGTTGATGAAGAATTTTTTAATAATCAATTTTTGAAAGAAAATTTAAAAAATGAAAATGATAATAAAATTATTAGTAAAGAAATGAAAAGAGAATTAAAATTTGCTGTTAAAAGAGGAGATCTTGATGAAGAAGATATTGAAGATATTGTGACTGTTAAACAATATAATGATTTAATGGAGGAAATTGCAAAAAATAAAGGAAAGGAAAAAAAAGGAAGAGATTTAATTAAAACTCAATCAATTAATTTTTAAATAAAATATAAATATATACATACACAAATTTAACATTCTTAATTTAAAAATATCTTTTTTTAAATTAATATTCTTATAATAATAATTGTAATATATTCACTACAAATTTTATTTTTTTTTTTTTTGTGATTAAATGTTAATTAATAATTTTTATTATGAACATTTTATATTTTTGATATTCCAATTTTCTGTTATATTCACTTTTCTTTTTTCTTCCAAAAAATTATTAATTTTCTATTCCTTAAGTCTTTTTATTTTTTTAAACTACTCTCATTAAAGAATTTTTGGAAAATTAATTTAAAATTAAATATTTTAAGAAAAAAAATAAAATGTATGGCCAAACATATCCTCAATTTTCGATAAACAATAAACTATCAAATTACAAATCATTAAATTTTTGTGAAGAATATATTCCAAAAAATAATTATATTAATCCTCAAAACAATAATTTTTCATTTGATGAACTTTCAACAAATTATTCTAATTATAACAATAATTTTTATAATAGAAACCAAAATTATTTATGTAATCCATGTCAATGTGAATGTCATAGATTATGTAATTGTCTTTGTCAATGTCAAAATGAATTAAGAGAATCTAATAATAAAATTTGTGATTTAATGCAACAATTAAGAAATTCAGAAGAATGTTACAATAAATTATGCGAAGATTATTCTAAAATTAAAAATAATAATTTCAATTTTAATTTTAGTAATAAAGATGAAGATGAGAAATGTAAAAGATATTTGGAAATGCTACAACAAAATTTTGATTTATTAAATAAAATATCTGATACTTTTAATGAACCTAATGATAAGATTAAAGGGGATGTTAATTATTATTTGGACAAACCTTTTGAATATAAACATTTAATTGATAAATATTCAAAGAAAATTGATTTATTTAATGATTTATATAAAAATAATTTAAATTCACTAAGTAATCAACAACCTAATCATTTAGTTAATGATCCTTATAATCCAAATAACTTAATTAATCAACAAAATTTAAACAAAGAGAATATTAATCAGAATATAAATAATCCTTTATTGGATAATTATAATAACAACATTAACCCAAATTTAAAAATAAATAATATTAATTCAAATAATAATCCTTTATTATATACTTCTAAATCTTTTGGGAAACCATTACCTTCAGGAATTAAATTAAATAATATAATATATCCAAATAATGAAGAATTTGAAAATTTAAGAAAACAAAATCAAATAAAAAATGAAATACCACAAAATATAAAAGATGATATTAAAAATGATTTATTAGATTCAAAATATAAACCTCAAGGTCCAATACAAAAATCTGATTTTACAAATCACAATTATTATATTCCAAATAATAATAATAATGATAATAATACTCATTTAATAAGTCAATTACCAAAAAATAATAATTTTGAAAATATTGAAAATCCAAATAAAACACCAAAATTATTAACTCTATCAAACAATACATATCCAAATGAATATATAATAAATGAAAATATAAGTAATCCAAATCCCCAAATTAAAAATTTAAATAATAATAATCCAATAATAAAAGAGAGAAAAATAGAAAAAGAAAAAGATGAAAATTTCGAAGATAAAAATAGATTTATAAAAAATCAAAAATTAAAAAGAATAAAATCATATGATATAATACCATATTTTACAGATGGAAATTGTTGGGCTTGTAATTTAGGTTGTTCAGTTTCAACAACTGGTTACAGTCCTATGAATTTTTCACCATATGATAATAATATTAAAAGAAGAGATATAACTCCAATTAAATCTGGAACTATTTATGAACAATATACTAGACATAAAAAAAATAAAAAAAAATAATTTTGTAAATAATTTTATATAAATATTAATCTTAATATATATTTTTTTTATTTAAATTTTAAATAAGAACTCTTTATTCTTTTATTTTTTGATATAAATAATTAAATTTGGATTTGTGGGTTAATTTTAAATATTTTAATTCCTAAATAATTTGTAATTTCATTACTTCTAATAATAATAAACATAGTTAACTCAGCAATTTGCATAGTACAAATTCCACATAAAATATATAATTTATCTCTATATAATTTAAAAAAGAAACTAAGGATTAAAAGTACACTAATAAAAACAACAAAATAATTTCCTTTAATAGTATCAGCAGTAACAATTCTTATTTGTAAATCCATAGTAACTCTTGCAAATAATAAACACATACAAGAAAATATAATCCATTTATATAAAACGAAAAAAGAATTAAAAAATAAGACATAAATAATAGGAAATAATAAAACTAAATAAAAATAAATCCAATCTAAGAAAATTTTTATAACTTCCTTTAATCCTTTTTTTTTCAAAGTATGATTACATAAATTATAAACACAAGTAAATCCTCCAAAAACACAAAATAATCCGAAAAAATTACCTAAAGTGAAATTTCCAAAAATTCTAAAATTAAGCCATTTTTGTCCTACAAATCCACATAAAACAGCAATAAAACAAAAAGTGATATTTCCTTCATCAGTAGCATTAACAATAGGGAAATGTAATTCTCCTAATTTATATTCTTCATAAGTCATTGCAAAGAATCCTAGAATTAATCCAAAGAAAATAGTAATAGAATAAAGTGATTGATTCCCAATAAGTGCTAAGTGACTCATATTGAAACAAGTGAAGCAATTAGTAAAAATATCACATCCATGATCGAGGAGCATACCATATGGAGATGAGGAACCTGTTCGACGCGCCTGTTTACCATCCAAATTATCTAGGAGCTGGTACAGGAACTGAGTCACTCCTATGATTATACATGTTGACGGAGAAAGTTCCTTTGAGAAATCAAATCCACTGTCTAGGTATGTTACCAGGGATGCTAGGATGTTACATGTTAAGGAAAAAAGGGTTATTACGTTTGGAGGTAACCATAAAGGAAAGAATGTTACTACTTTATTTAAACATGGTGACATACATTTGTTGTATAGGAGACTGTCGTCTGAAGTTTTATATTGAAATTTTTTCAGATTTTCTAAATTTTGAGATTCTATTGGTTTTATACACATTTTTTTAATGTTTTTTTTTTGAATTTTCTTTGTTTAATATTTTTTATATTTGATTTTGATTATTTTTTTTTCGAGAATTTTATTATGGAAGAAAAATATAAAAATTTCTTAAAGTTTGATTGGAAAAATTCTGAAGAATATAAAGAATATTTTTCAAAGAATGTTTATATTTCTCCTCCTATAACAGGTGATAAAATATTAAAAGCAAGGAAAAAATTTTATAAATTAAAAGTAGATCCTGATTTTGATATTAATTATGTTTATGAAGAACCAAATAAGAAAAAAAATATCAAAAAAAAATCAATAACAGAACATTTTTTTTATGCAATAGAGTGTGTATTATGGTGTATTTATTTTATGAATTTATTAACGCCAAAATATATATTAAATGTAGCAATTGTTGTAATTTCATTGAGATTTTTAAGAATAAATTTTTGGAATTTTTTTCAAACAAATCCAATTAAATTAATTTTAGAAGAAGAACATTTTCATTTATTATTATACAGTTTATATTTGAAATTAGATAAAATAAATTATTTTAATTTATTTCCTTTTACTTGTACTTCAGTATATTCAATTGGAGAATATTTAGTTGATTATTTAAGAATATTTAAATTTATTAAAACTTACTTTCAAAAAATAATAGATCATAAAGAAAAAGTTTTTCAAGCAAGAGGTTTTTCATATATAATAATTGGATTATTATTAATTCCAAGAATTATTGTTCAATGGACTCCTTTTTATAATGGTTTTATTTATAGTGTTTTTTTAATTTATTTATTTTATTATGATAAATATGTTAGAATAAGTTTTCAGAAAATTAATAACAAATTGTTTAAAAAAAATTAAGATAAAATAATCTTTTTGTTTATTGAGTTATGATATATTAGTTATTTCAAAATTAAAAATAATTTAAAAGACTATATAAAATTTTAAATTAAAATAAATAATTGAATAAATTAAAGCTCATTGTTCATTAAAATTATACACATAATATTATTTTAAAAAGTCTAATAAAGATTTGTGAAAACTTAAACAGTTGGAATTTTTATTTTTTTCAATTTCCATTGAATTTATTGAAGAAATATTCCAAGAAATATTATTTTCAATACAATTATTTTTACTATTATTTTTATTAAAAATATGATTTTGTTTATTTGTATCCGTGTTAGTAATTATGTTGTCATTATATTTTAATTTCATTGGAGATTTTTTTTTTGAAAAACTTTTTTTTGATTCATTTGGACTTTTGGGAAAAACAATTTTAACTATTCTTTTGTTATTACTTAAATTAATTAATTTATTTTGTTTTTTTTCTTTTGAATTTTTTTTAATTAATGATATTTGACTTATATTTTTTTTATCACTATAATTTATTGTTTCTGTTTCTTTTGTTGTTATACTTTGTTTTTCTTTCGAATCTTTTTTATTTAATATATTAGAATTTATTATAAATTTTCCATTCTTTAATTGTTCTATTCCTTTTAATAAATTATTACATATTTCTTTTTCATTTTTTTCAAAATTCAAAATATCTTTTTTTGAATATTTATTATTTAATGAAGTAATTTTATCGAAAATAAAATTTGGAATATTTAATTTTTGTTTAATTGGTAATTCTTTCTTATTACCTTTTCTTATATTTACTTCTTCTTTTTCAATTATACTTTTTATTTGATTTTTTAAAAAAGTCTTTTTAAAAGAATTTTTATTTATTTTATTTTTTGAAAATTGAGGATTTTTATTTCTGAAATCATAACTTTCATACATTATTTTTTGTCTTTCTCTATTTTTTTGAAATCTATCAATATAATTTTCACTTTTATTATTTTGATTTTTCATTATTTACAAATTAAAAATAACATCTAATTTATTTTTATAAAATGTTATTACCAATTAACACATAAAAATTAATTATTTTTTAATATTTAGAATATTACTATTCTATTTAATTATATTTATTTAATTAATTTTAAATTTTAATATTTAATTTCATGGATCCAAAAAAAGAAGAAAACACCCAGGATTTATCATACAGATTAAAACCTTTAGAACCTGATGAAAAATTAAAAAATAATGAAATTGGAGTTAAAACAGATATAAAAGGTTTTGATATAAAAAAACTTTTAGATAAAATAATATATCTTCTCATTATAAAAAAATTACCTAATGTTACTTTAAAATCTCGTGGAAAAGGAATTCATAAATTAATATCAATTCAAGATATTTTAAGAAGAAAAGTTTTAGGATTATATGTTATACAAAAAACTTATTCAAATACATATATCAATGAGAAAGATAATAACAAACAAGTAAGATTACCTTGTTTAGATATAATATTTTCAATTGAAGAACCTGTTGATAAAACAGAAGGCTTTTTTTATCCTTTAAAAAAGGAAGAATTAGATAAAAATTATATTGATCCTCAAAATCCAATAAATTTCGTAATGAATTCAAACAATCAAAGAAATGGAAATTATAGAGGAAGATATAAAGCCGGATTTAGAGGAAGAGGAAGGGGAAGAGGAAATTATCCTAATAATAGAGGAAGAGGAAATTATTGGAATAATAGAGGAAGAGGTAATTATAATAATCCTCGAGGAAGAGGTAATTATAATAATAATAGAGGAAGAGGGAATTATAATAATAATAGAGGTAATTATAATAATTATAGAGGTAATAATTATAGAGGGAATCAAAGAGGAAATTATGGAAATTACAGAGGGAGATTTATTAGAAGAGGAAATTATGAAAACTTTAGAAGGGAAGATGAAGATTATAGAGGGTTTAAAGGTGGGAATAGATATAATTATTAAGAAATTAATTATTGTGATATTAAGATAAACTAATATTTAATTTAAATGATATTTCAATATTTAATTTAAAACCAAATAAAAATAAGAAAAAATAAAAAAATATGGGAAATAGCTTTTACAAAAAAAAGCATAAATATTTTATAGTATCTGATATTCACGGTTACTATGATGAATTACTCTCTTCATTAGAAGAGAAAAAATTTGATCCAAAGAATCCAAATCATATATTAATATCATTAGGAGATGCAATGGACCGTGGTCCAAAGAATAAAGAAGTAATAACATTTTTAAATAATTTATCTCATAAAATATTAATAAGAGGAAATCATGAAGATCTTTTTCAAGATTTAATAAATAGAAATGGAATTCCTTTACCAAATGATATATCAAATAAGACAATAGAAACATTTTTAGAACTTCATAATTTAGAAATAAAAGATTTAGATTTAATAATTGAAGGTAAGATGACTTTACCAAAAATAAATGAAGAATGGATAAAATATAATAAAAGTTGTATTGATTATTATGAGACTAATAAATATATTTTTGTTCATGGTTGGATTCCAATAAATGAAAATAAAAGTTATAATAAAAATTGGAGAAAATGTAATAAAAATGATTGGGATAATGCAAGATGGATTAATGGATTTGAAATGAGTAAAAATAAAATTTTTTGCCCTGGAAAAACTATTGTTTGTGGTCATGTTCAAAGTAGTTTTTGGCATAAAGAATTTGAGAATTGTGAAATTGATAATTTTGAACCTTATATTTCTGATAATGTTATTGCTATTGATGCTTGTACTCAAATTAGTCATTTTGTTAATGTTGTTGTTTTAGAAGATTAAATTTTAATTTTTTTGTGTTTAATAGTTATGTTTTTTGTTTTCAGTATTTATTATTTTAATTAGTTTTATTTACAAATATTTATTTGAAAAAAAATTTTATTTTTTTTTAATTTTCTTATTTTTTTTTTTGATTGTTTAATCCGTTTGGTTTATTATATATTATTGATTTATTTTTTGCCATTCCATTTTCAATGGTATTTTTTAATTTATTTCTCAAATACATTTGAGCATAATTAGATGGAATATTTTTTCTTATATTATTTTTATTGTTAAATGACTTTATTTTTTTTAAAATAATTGAATGATTTAATTGACTATTATTTTTATTATTTCCATTTTCAACATTAATAGGTTTATACATAGTTTTCATATTAATAGTCATTATAGTAGAAGTTAAACCATTCATTTTTTTATTTTCAATAGAATTACTTTTATAAAAAATAATAGAATTATTTTTTGTATTTCTTGATTTTTGATTGTTGCAATTTTTTATTTCATTTTGAGCAGCTCCATTAATTAAAATTTGATTATTATTTTCATTTAATTTTTTTTGTTTAGGTATCATTTTCCAATTATAAATATTATCAATATTATTATTATTATTAAAATTACTTGAAATACTTGAACAAGTTCTTATTTTATTATAATTTTTTCCTTTTGAATTTTTACTATTATAACTTCTATTACTAATTAAACTATTTCCTAAATTATTTTTTTTTACTTTAATACTATATTCTTTTGCTCTTTGAGTTTTACTATTTAAACTTTTATTATTACTGATTTTTTTTTCAATTGAAGAATCAATATTTTTTATATTACTATAACTTGTTTTTTGTTTATTTTGAGATGATAATGTTCTATTTATATAATCTGGATTTAATGAAATATTTCTTTTTCTACTTTTTCTCTTATTATAATTATAATTATAATTTAATATTGTATTTGGAGGATTATTTTTATTTATAATTATTTTCCTATTTCTTGTATCTGAAAGTGGCTTTTTTATTGAATTTATTGAAGAATCTTTTGTGTGAAATCCATTTGATTTTTTCATATTTTCATTTTCTTTTTTTCCGTTTAATTTATTGTTATTTTCTTTTTTATTATTGTATTTTAATTGACTCATATAAATATTTGTTTCTTTTATTTTGTTATTATTACATATTGAAGTATTTCCTGTTTTACTTTTATTTATATTTAATGTTTTATTTCTTGTTTTTGAATTCTATTTATTTATTATATATAATTTATATATTTTTATTACTTGTTCTGGGCTACGAAAAGAATTTGGAATTTGTTGTTTAAATAATTTTTCTAATCTATTATATAAATCAATATAACGGAAATGAGCTCCTCCTTCATAAAATTGTTGTTCACTTGTGTCTCCATAATATATTCCTTTATATTCTTCCATTTTTTTGTCTTAAATTTAAATTATTATAATTAATTTTTATTTTATGAAAAATTATCATTCATTTTTTATTCATTATATAAAAATGATTATATTATTTATTTTTTTTATTTTTATTAACCAAAAAAAGAAAATAAATTAATTTAAATTTACATTAAAAATAAATAGAAAATTTAATATATTTTTAATTTTTTCAATTGATGAAAAGGGACAATAATATCTGGAATATTATGTATTTTTTGAAACTCAAAATAATTTCTTTTCCTTGTTTTTTCCTTAGAAAAAAAATTATTAATTTCATCTAATTTCAATTCAATAGAATAGAAAATAGAATTTAAATCAAGACAAGGAGACCATTTTTCTTTTCTTAAACAATTTATATTTAAAGTATTATCTATATTAAATAAATTGTCATAAAATTTCCCAGATATATATTTTATAATTGGAGCAACAAAAGGATAATCTTCAAGAAATATTATTTGTATTTTAAATAAGTTTATAAATTCAATATTCATTATAAAATCTTTTCCATTTTCACTTTGTGAATAAGGAGATATATTTATTAAATATTTATTTGATATTAATCTTTTTGTTTTAAAAACTACTAAATCATTTTTTATTCTTGCTTCAGCTTTTGACATTATAAAAGGTTTTTTTATTGTGTGATAAATTGAAAATATTTTCTTTGTTTTTTCAATTTTATTAACATTTGATTCTATTTCAATTTCCATTTGAATTAAATTAATTTTTTTTCCCTTTTATATGATAAAATGATTATAAAAAAAAGTTAAGATAATTAAATAATTTATAATATTTAATTAATTTAATTTTTATTTTCGCTATTTTTGTCTTTATACATTTTTTCATATGATTCTCCACTACTATCAGTATCATTATAATAATTAATATTTTTATAATGATGATTAATAATAAATTCTTCTTTTGGAGCTATTGGTTCATATTTTAAAGGATTTTTAACTTTATAATTTCCTTCTTGGGATATTTTTAACATAAAATCATTTTCTTTATTTGCAATCCCACATAATTTAGATGAATGTCTTTCTCCACATTTATAACAAAAAATAGTTTTTGAAATATCTTCATTTTTAATATCTGAAAAAATAATATTTTTTCGTTTTTTATTTTTCTTAATGAATATTTTACTTTTATCATTTTTTAACTTTTGATTTTCATTTTTGAAAAAATTTAAAATAGAATAAAAATTATCAGTATTAACTTTAAAATTTTGAATATATCCAAAATAATTCTCATTTAAATCACTATCATCTTCATCACAAGAAATAATTACATCATCACTATCATAATCACTTATAATAAAAGCATTATCATCATTTGAACAAATTAAATGTTTTTTATTTCCACAAAAATAACAAGGTTCATTTATTTGAAAATTTATTTCTGGATTAATTAAACAATTATTTGAATAATGACCATAATTTTGACAATATTTACATTTTGGTATTTCATTTATATAATTTATTTTATTTTTATTTAAAGGGCAATGTTTTGATTTATGTCCTTTCTCATTACAAATGTAACATTTTATATTTGGACAATTTTTTTGAATATGACCTTTCTCATTACAATTATAACATCTTTCTATTATTCTTTTTTTTGAATATATTGGGATTTTATTTTTAAAATATTGATTTTTTTTATTTTCTTCATTTTCTTTTAATTTAATTGTTTTATTTATTGAAAAAATTTTTTGTTCATTTTCATTCATTTTTATTTGAAAGAATTTTTTCTTTTTTTGATTTTTACAATATTTATATAATAATAACTTAATTTATACAAACAAAATATTAAATAATTATTTAAATTTAAATAATCTTCTGAAGTTTTTTCTACTAAAAATGAAGTATTTTTTCTATAGTTAAAAACATTATATTATTATAATCATGTTTCTATTTATAGGATTTTTGATAAACAAAATGATTAAATTACTTTAAATTTATGAAAAGTCAATTTTATTCAAAAGGATTACATAAACAATATTAAAGAAAATAATTTAAAGAAATAACTGAGTTTAAAAAAGCAATATAAATATTTTGATATAATTCTTATATTCATAACATATTATAGAATAAATCAAAATAAAAAGATTAAGTTGTTACAGGGACTTAAATAATACTATTCATAAATTTAATATTCAATTAAACTAAATGATGAAGTTTGATGTTAAATTTATTTATATGAACTGTAAATTTAATAACATTGATTTTTCTTTTTGTGCTTGTTTAATAATATTTAAATTTATAACTGTATTTATTATCTGATAAAACTGCTAATTAACAATCTCTTTTTTGTTTTTTTTTCTTGTAAAATTGAAGACACCATTGATATTTTTGGTTAAGAAAATAGTTTGAAAAATGAAATTAACATAATTAATAAAAATATTTTTTTTAAATTATAAATAATTTATTGAATTGTTGATTTGAAAAAAATTAAAAAAAAATTAATAACTAATTATAATATAATCATTAAATTAATGATTTAAGCTAAAGATACCTTAATACTCAAGTAAAGAAGAAAACATAATGTAAGTTCATAAAATTTCAATTTTGTTTTTCCCAAAAATTTCCAAGAATTTTTCCTTAAAAAAATAATATTTTCAATCAGAAAATATTACTCTTTCCATTTCTTTACCTTAAAGTATAAATATCCTTGTTTTTATATTAAAAAATAATTTTTTTTAAATTGTAATTTGATTTAACCATTTTTTAGGAGGACTGGAATTCGTCAAAGAAAAATTGATGAAAATAGACCAATTCAAATAGTGAAAGACTTAAAAAAAGTAATGGAAAATGCAGGTCAAGATGCAAAGAAAGAACTTTCAAACATAGAAAATGATCTCAATAAAAATTTAGAACTTTATAACAAAAAGAAAATAATAATTATTCCAAATGCAGAAAAAATTGATAATTATAATAATAATAATGAAAATAAAGAAAATAAAGAAAAAAATAAAAAAACACAAAATAAAAATTTACCTGATAAAAAAGATTTAAATTTTAAAAATGATATAGAATATAATAGAAAAGAATTTAAAAGACCAGATCATTATATAATATATTCAGAAAAAAATAGATTAGAAAATTCAAAAAGAGATTATGAAGGAACAAACATAGACATGAATTTTATAGTAAATTTAGTAGATTGTTCAATTAAATTTGAAGATTTAGAAAAAATAATAAGTTTATTAGAGAATGATATTGGAACAGGAGAACAAATTCCTCCAGAACGAGTTAAAGAATTAATAAGGGAAAATTATCCTCAATATGAAATTTATATTGATAAAATTAGTCAATATTTTTTCACTAGAAGAGAAGTTTTTAAAAAAAGTTTTTTAAGAAAATTTTGGAAAGAACAAAAATCAACTGATAAATATATTACTACTACTTTTCGAAGAAGAGAAAGAGAAAAAATGAAAACTAGGAAAAATAAACAAAATGAATTAGAATCTTTAGAAAAAATAAAAGATGTGAAAAAATTATCAAATGATTTAATTTCTCCAATTTTAAATTCTATGATTCAAAAAGAAGAATTAAAAAAAATAATGATAAAAATCAATGATTATATTTTTAAAAGTGAAATTGCATTTTTAAAAGGAGAAAAAGTTCCAAAAGAAATAGAAGATTCATTTAAAAAAGATATGGAAATGTTAAAAGAAATTCAAAATTCAATTGATAAACAAAAAGAAGAATTTGTTCCTCCAAAAAATATTATTAAAGATTATAATAATCAAATAAGTGAATCTGATAGTACTTCTCATCAAAGTTCTTTAGTTACTGAAAATAATGAAAAGAAAAAAAAACAAAAAGAAAAAATTAATGTAAAGAAAAAACAAGAAAAAAATGATAAAAATATTAATGAAAGTTCAAAAAGTAATTTTACTTCTATTCATAAAATGTTAGAATTACCTGAAATTGAAAAAAGTGATAATGAAGAAAATAATCTAAAATTAAGAATTAGATATAATAGATCTAATATGATTGTTGTTGATAGATATATTCAAAATAATAAATCTTTTAATCCTTTTAATGATTCTTTTAATAAAGAAATATTAAAATTAAAAAATTATGATGAAGATTTAATTCTTGATGATAATAAAGAAAGAAATTTTGATCATTTTTACAATAAATTTCTTAAAAAAAGTATTCAAAATTTTTATCTTTTTTCTGATAGTGATAGTGATAATGATAATTTTCAAAGCCAATTAAAAAACTTTCAATCTTCACATAAACAATTTTTAAGACAAAAAAGAGAACATAGTTAAATAATATACTGTTAGTTTTTAACATTCAAAAATATTTGAAATAAATTAAATAGTTTAAAATTATATTTTATATATATTATAAATTCTGTAATATCACATAAATTACCTTAGAATAAATAAAATAAATAAAAAAATAAACATAAAAAAAAATAATTTAAAACAAAATCAAAACAAAAAAAAAGAAGAATAAAAAAACAAAAATAAAATCAATATGAAAAAAAATATTAAAAAAAATAATTAATAAATCCATAACCAATAATAAAGGAAGAAAAAAAAAAAAATAAAATAAAAGCAAAAAATGTCTCAAACTCGAGCTTTAACATATGAAAATCGTTCAAAAACAAAAAATCAGAATAAAAGGGAGGAACCAGAAGGTAGATATTTATTTTCTCAGAAGACATTAGATCGTCAAAAGCAGAATCAAAAGCGTATGGGATATTATGGGGCAAACGAAGCAGGAAGGCAAAGATTTAGAAAAAGAGAATTTAAAGTATCTAATCCATTAGGAAATTATTATTTCCCAAAAATTCATAAAAGATCATGGTGGCCAAATGGTGTATATACTATAAAAAGAAGGTATAATGAAACAGAAATTGGTTTAGAACATTTTTATGAAAAAAATAATGTTGAACAATTAAAGGATACTCCTTTAAAAGGTGAAAAAAAAAAAGATAGAGATTTCTTACAAGAGTTTAAAGAATATGAAGATTTATCAAATGGAAAATATGTTATTACTATAGAATATTGTGCTTCTTGTGATGAACATGCTAATATTACACAACATTCTGATGAAGTATTCAAAAATTTAGCTGTGGATTATCAGAAAATTATTCAAGAAAGATTTCCTTTCATTCAAGTTTTATTAAAACCTATTGATGTTGATATTATTAAAACTGAAGGATTTAAATTACCTGAATTACCTCCTAACGGACAAAGTTACGGTAAATTTCCTTTAGTTAATGATCAGTTTAAACAATGCAGAATTGGAGCTTTTGAAATTCAAATTTGCTCTACTAATAATAATGGAGAAAAAGATGTTAAAATCATTCATTCTAAATTAAAAAGTAAAACTTTCCCTAAAGTCAATCAAGTACTTGATAAAATTGTTTCTTTCATGCCTAAATTTTCTCTTGAACTTGTTCTATTTGACAAAGAAGATTATGATGATATTGAAAAAATGAATGATATTCAAGTTAATATTTATTATTATAAATCTGAAATTATTAAAGAAATTTCAGATGAAGCTGAAATGGAAATTTTAAATTTTACTAATCCAAAAGATAGACTGGAAAATATGAAAAGACAAAGATTATTAAATAAAGAAACTACTTTAAGAAATGATAATTTTGGAAATAATACTCAAAGATTTAGTGCTACTTCAACTAGTTTCAGACCTCAAACTACTTCTAATATTAGAAGTAAAACTCAAATGAATAATACTATGTATAATAATACTAATGGATTTAATGTTGATAATGATATGATTAAGAGAAAAGGAAAAATAATTCAAAGAAGATTTTCTAAAGTTGAAGATCAAAAAATTGAAGAAAAAAAAGAAGAAAAACAAATTCAAAAATCAAATGTTGATGATGATGAAGATAATGATAATGAAGATGATAGAAGTGAAAGTGTTTTAGTAAAATTTAATCCTTTACCTTATGATACTTATTTAATTGAAACTTTAGAAAATAGTAATTTTAGTCCAAGTATAACATTATTAAAATTTAATTCATTACCTCCAGATGTAAAAGAAGTAAATATAGTTAAGAAATATATTGGATTAATGCATCAAACAAGATCAATTTTCCAAATACATGTTTATATGGAAGAAAAAAAATTAGTTCCAAAAGAAAATGGAAATGGAGAAAATCAAAATAATGATGGAAACAATAATAATGATAATGGAAATGATATGGTAGAAGAAATAGATCAAATACCTATAACAACAGCAAATATAACAATATGTGATATTCAGAATCCAAATAGTAAATATCAAATAAAATTAAATAGTCAAAATATATATGAATATAAAACAGAACCAGGAGAATATAAAGTAGTTATTCAAAATAAAGATTGTGAAACTCTTCAAATGAAAGTAAAATTAGAAAAAGGATTAAATGAAAAAAATTTCAAACTTCAACCTCAAAAAGCATGTGAATTAACATTAACTGTGAAAGAATATTATGAAAAAGATGAAGAAGAAACAGAAGAAGGAACAAATTTAGAAAATAAAGATAATGAAAAAGAAGAAGAATTTTCAATTATTCCAGTTAGAAATGCAGAAGTTCAAATAATTAAAAATCCAGATATTTTATTAATTGAAGGTATTACAAATAGAAAAGGATTAATGAATTATGAAATTGGAAAAGATGATAATAATTTATCTATTATTGTTACTAAATTTGGTTATTTCCCTTCTCAAAGAACTTTTAATAGAAATGAAGATATTAAAGTTAATGAAAATGGGAAATATGAAATGAATATGTCTTTAATATTAATTAAACAAAGTTTACTTTCTAAAAATCATAAAGTTCTTTTAGTTTCTTATGCTAATACTTATAAGAAATTATTTGATTTTATTTGTATTAATGATGATGAAAAAAATAATAAAATTACTCCTTTAGATTTACAAAATCAAGAAGGAACATTTATTTGTTCTTTTTCTTGCACAAAGAAAGAAAACGAAGCAGAAAGTGAAGAACAAAATGACGAAAAAATAGAAAAAGAAGAAAAAAAAGAAAATGAAGAAGATGATGAAGAAGAAAAACCTAAAGTACCTCAAAATGCAAGTAATGAAGAATTTAATGAAGAAACATTTTATGAAGAAATTATAAGAGTAGGATTTAATATATCAGCAAAAAGTATTCAAACAAATCCAGAAGAAGAAAATAAAGAAAATAATGAAAATTTAAAAGAAATGACAGTATTAGATATAATAGAATATTTAAGAAAAGTATGTTGTCAAGTAATAGTTTATACTCCAACAACTACATTTTCAATTAATTTACCAAAAGTTTTAAATAGAAAAAATGAAGAAGAAGATTTCAATGAAAAGAAGAGAAAAAGTAAAAGAAAAAAAGATAATATTAAAAAAAATAATAATGCTACTGAACCTTCAGAAGGTCTTTATTGGGATCTTGGATGGGTTGATGCAAAAAATACTTTATTTTATGAAACTTCTATTTTTGATGAAATTAATGCTAATCTTCCTCGAACTTTATATTTCGAACAATTTATTGACTTTTTACAAATATTTATTGATAAAAAAATTTATGATTCTTTATTTGAATATTTCGATTTTAATAATAGTGTTTTAACTGGTTCTGATCGTTATTTACCAAAAACTATTTTTGTTAATAAATGTAATCAAATGTTAAGTGATAAAAACGAAGATGAAAATAATGTTTATCATACTGAAGAATATAAAAAGAAATTAGAAGAAAATAAAAAATTAAGAGAAGAATTTATTGAATTTTTAAGTAATATTATGTGTGGATTTGATGATGAAAATAATATTCTTGATGATTCTATTTCTTTATATTTATTAAAGAAAAAAATTTCTTCTAATTTAAGAAATTTTGAAGACAATAGAGATGATGAATCTGGGTAAGATGTTATACTATAAATGGATATTAAAACTATTGTTATTTCAATATTTAAAATTCTTTCTTTTTAAATTTTAAAAAATTTTTTTTGAAATTTTAAACTTTGTAATTTATTTATTGTGTTTTTTTTCATTTATTATTTATTTCAATTATTGTGATATTATATTTAAATTTATATTATATTTTTCAAGATTAGAATTCAATTCTTTATTAAATGAATCTTTGATGTTATTTAATTTTTTAGAAAAAGAATCATTATCTTTATTCAATAAAAATTGTAATTTTTTTTCATTATCATTAATAATTTTATTAAGTTTAAAAATATAAAATTGACCTAAAGATTGTTCGATATTATTTTTATCATCCTGAAAATAATTAATTGGTTCTAATTGTTTTTTATTTATTTTTCTTTCATTATAATCTTCAATAAATTGATTAATCTTTTTTTCCATGTTTTTTTTACTTAACATTCCTTTAATTGAAGAAGAAGAATTCTTTAAAATATAAATTTCTTCTAATTTTTCATCTTTAATATGATTTTTTTTTTTTTCATTTTTTTTAAAAAATAATAAAGGCTTTTTTAGGGGAGTTAATTTTTCATTTGATTTATTTATTTTTAAATTTATATCTTGAGAATTAGATAAATTATCAGAGGAGAATAAATTTTTTTTATTTTTTTCTTTTAACCTTTGAAATTTTTTTCTAAATTTATATTTATCTGTTTCTTGACTTATTTCATAATCAATTGTTTTTTTCAAATTATTTAAATCTTCTTTTATTAAAGGATCTATTTTTTGAAGAAGATTAATATTTTCTAAATGAATTAAAGGATTAAATTTTAAAAAAGCTTTTCTTAATTGTTTTCTATAATGTTCACTTATATAAGAGAAATTTCTAATTTTTATATTTTTATTGTTATGATTATTATTATTTAAATTAGTATTTTCATTATTGTTTTTATTATTTATATTTCTGAAATCTAGTGATTTATCGTCCATTGTTTTTTTTTCTAAATATAAACTTGTCATTCTACTTATTTCATTTGTTGAATTATTTATATAATCGATTTTTTTTTCTACTTTCCCAATAATTTTTTCTACATATGGGGAAACTTTAAAAATATTTTTTAGAGATGAAGTTTGATTTATTTTTTTAAATTTATACAAATAACTTTTGTTCAGGTTTTTATCCTTTTTTTCTTCATATAAATTTCCCGTTAATCTTTTTATTAATGATGAATGATGTACAATTTGAGGAAAAATTCCATCACATAATATATTTCTTTTTTGAGTCCAAACTCTAAAATCAATGACTTTACCATTTTCTTTTGTTTTCCCTATAATATTATTATCGATTTCATCTAAATAAGAATTCATATTAATTATAATTAATAAAAAAAAAGAAAAACAATTTTTAATATGAATTAATTATAAAAAAAAAATTATTTTACTAAATAATTAATTTCATTTAATTTATTCTTTATCCCTAAAAATAATATAAAGAAATCAAAAACGCCAAAAAAAAATAAAGTTAATTCCCATTATTGATTATCTTTTTGTTCTTCCTGAATTTGATTTGGTGCCGGAGTTTCGACATTTCCATCTTGATTAGTATTATTATTTCCATTATCATTTTTATTATCTAAATTTCCTAAATCAGTATTATTATTATTATTATTATCTTTTCCTTCTTCACTGACAACATGTTTCTTCTTTCCTTTAAAAGGAATAGGATGCATAACATTAGGATACATTCCCATTCCAGGATTCCATCCTGCAGGATGAGAATAAGAACATCCAATTCTTGTACAGTAAAATCCATATTTACAAGGAACATTTGGATGAATGTAACTACATTTATCACCAAACATACAATTAGGAAAAAATGGACACTATTTTTTTTATAAAAATTTTTAATTCTTACTGTCTGTGTTGGATGAGTATATTCACAATTTGGATCTTTGCAATTTGGCCAATTTTTACAACGAACTTTCTTCTTTGCTTCTCTTTTTTCTAATATTTGCTTTTGTTCTTCTTGAGACATTTTTTTAAAGGATTCTGTATCTATTATATTTTTGTGTTCTTCATCGTTTTGAACATTTTCTTTTTCTTCTGTTTTTGTATTTTCAACGTTTTGAACTTCTTGATTCTGTTCTTTTGGCTTTGGATGCTTTGTTTTTGAAAAAAATGGTCTACTAAAATTAAATAATGTTATTAATGAGTATTTAAATAAAAATTTTTTTTTTTTTTTTTTTTGGATTGTTTTTAATTTTTTTGGTTTTTTTCAATTTTCTTTAAAGTGGTTTTTTTTTAATTTCCTGAAATTTAAATTTTCTATAATAAAAACCACATTTTTACTCATTAATAAGTAAAAACAATTTTTTTTCTTGAAAATAATCAAGAAAAAAAATAAAAAGAAACGATAAAAATTAAAATATGAGAGAGAGAAATAGACCAAAAAAAACATTCACAAAAAAAAAAAAAAAAAAAAGGAAATAAATCCTTACCTTTGAATAAAAGGAGTCATATAAGGATAAAAACTATAACCACCTCTTCCTCCCATTCCCATCATATTATTAAATCTTCCTCTTTGATTATAAAAAGTTCTTGGATAATTTCCTTGATAATCATCATCATTAAAATTATTATTACTATTATTACTTCTTGATCTTTCTCTTTTATGTAAAATAACTTCTTTACTTCCCATTTTCATTCTTTTATTTCCTCTAAAATTATTATTTCTTCTTTTTCTATTTGTTTTTTCATATACATTTTCTTCTTGAACTTCAATTTTATTTTTTGATTCATTTACTGTTTTTTCGACTAAATCCCATAAAAATCCCATTAATTGAGTTGTTTTATCATGAAATATTGGCTCAAAATCTATTATACATTTTTTCTTTGGAGTCTTATCTTTGAATACTCCATCAAATACATATTTTATTATTTGATCATAATCTTCACAAGCAAAATATGTTGTTAGTTTTTCTTTAAATTTTTCACGTATTTTTAAAAATATTGGATCCTTCTCATCATATATTACTGATGTTATTGCATCTGTACTCATTTTTTTTTTGTTTTTTATTTTTTTTTTTTGGATTTTTTATATATGATTTTTTTTTTTTGGATTTTTTTTTTGTTTAAGGTATTTTTTTTTTGTTTTGTTTTTTTTAGATTTATTTTTTATTTTATTTTATTTTTTTTTTTTTTTTTGGTTTTTTTTAGATTTTTTTGTTTGTTTTCAATTTGAAGAAGATCTTTTTTAGGAGTAATACGTAATAAATCTAATAAAATATATCCCTCCTTATTTGATAAAATAATAATAAAAAAAGTTAAATAATTTAAAATAAATAAATAAAACAAGTAAAAAGCATCAAAAAAGATATTAAATGGAAAATGATTAAATCCACTATAAAAAAATCAAGAATTTTAAAAATCAAAAGATATTAATTATAAACTAAAATTCTTTCGATAATAATAAAAAAGTAAAATACAGAATATGCAAATAATAGAAGACCTTCTAGAAAAAAAATTGGATTCTAGAAATAAGATTAAAAACAATAGGAAAACATAAATATATATTAATATCAAAATTAAAAAATTTGAAGATGAATGATGTTCAAAAAGACTAAATAACAAATCAATAATAATATTAGACAATTATATTTAGATGAAAAAATGAGAAAGAGTTATATATTAGTTTTGAACAATTCAAGAAATCATTTTGAATATAATAAAGTTGTTTTAGATGATTAATGATTTGAAGAAATTATTGCTTTAGAAAAAAATATTTAAGAATTATTTAGTTATTATAATAATTAATAAAAATCTTTTTTTTTGGGAATAAAAAGATAAATTTAATTTAATTTATCTCTTTAAAATAATAAAACATCAAAGAAACATTTTCATATTGGAAAAATGACTCAATAAAAAAAAAACATGAAAAAAAATAAAAAAAAATCATATTTTTTCTTAATATAAATTTTAACCCTAAAAAAATAATGTTTTTTTTAAAAAAGCATAAAAAAATTTTAAATATAATTTACTCATCTTTATGTTCTTCATCATATAAAACAGCCACTTCCAAAGCCAAAGTAACCATATCTTTTAAACTTTTAGCCCTATTTTCAGGGCTCATTTTTTCTCCTTTAGGAATATTATCAGAAACAGTAACAAGAGTTAAAGCATTTTTTCTAACTCTAGCAGCTTCCATATACAAAGCAGCACTTTCCATTTCAACACCTAAGACTCCCATTTTTTTGAATTCTTCTCCAGTAAAAACATCTCCATAGAAAACATCAGTAGACAAAATATTTCCAAAATGAATTTTTTGATTTAATTGTAATTTTTGAGCAACAACATCAGTTTTTTTGATTAATTCATAAGAAGCAATAGGAGCGAAAGTTCCAGGTAAATTATATTGAAAAGCATAATTAGAAGTAGTACAAGCACCAATAGCAACAATAATATCTTTTAAATTAATATATTCTTGATATGAACCTGCTGTTCCAACCCTAATTATATTTTGAACATCATATGCATTGTATAATTCATGAGAATAAATTCCTATTGATGGCATTCCCATTCCACTTGCCATTACTGAAATTCTATGTCCTTTATATGTTCCTGTATATCCATTCACTCCACGAATGTCATTTACTAATTCTAAATTTTCAAAAAATGTCTTTGCTATCCATTCAGAACGAACTGGATCTCCTGGCATTAATACTGTCTTTGCAAATGCACCTTTTAATGCTTTGATGTGAGGGGTTGGAGTCTTCATTTTTTATATATGGTTTTTTTTTTATTATTTTTTTATTTAATTTTATTTTTTTTAATAAGAATTTAAAATATTTATTCTTTGTTAATTCTTTTTTTTAAATCATTAATTTGATTTTTTATATCATTCAAAGAATCTAAATTTAAATTCTTCTCATTAAGTAATTTTTCAATATTTTGAATTTGAATAATTTCATCATCAATATTATTATTTTCAACAATATTTTTAATTTCTAAAAATTCTTTAGAAACATTTATTTTTTCATTAATTAAAGAATTAAATTGAAAATCATAATCTTCTTGATATTTAACATATTTTCTTACTTTATCTTTAAATAATTCTTGTTCATCTTTTAATTTATAAATTTCTCCAACTGATTTTTTAATATGTTTTTTAATTTGTTTATTTTCACCAACAAAAAATTTTCCTGAAGAAAAAGTATGATTTTCATTAACTTCAATTTTAAATATTAAATTATCTATATCTTCCTTTTCTTCTAATAATTTATTTATATTTATTGTATATTTAAGATAATAATTTTTTTGTGATTGAACTTCTTTTTCATTTTCAGGGTAAAAAATTCTTAAAATAATACAATTAACATTAATATAATTTTCAAATTGAATAATTTTTTCTTTATAATCAACAACTCCTTTTTTAAATAATTCTTTTTCTATTATTTTTTTATCATCAAAAAAAATTTCATAATTTAAAGAAAAATAATTATAACAATAAAAATATTTTAATTCTTTAATAGGTAATTTCCCTTTAATAAATATTCCTAAAAGAGAAGAACCAACACTACAACATTCATCAACAACAATTGATTTAAGTATTTTTAAATTATATTTTTCAATTATATTTTGAAAAATTGGATTTCTAACAAATTCACCAGCTATTTCAACACAATCAATTTGAATATTATTATTTATTGAATAATCTAAAATTTTATTTAAATCATTTTCAAATTCTTCTATTAAATTTCTTTCTAATTTATTTGGAAGTTCATTTATTTTTTCCATTTTTTTTAGTGAAAAATTTATATTTAAATCTAAATCATTATAAAAAGAATTTACTGTTATTAAAATTTTTTTATTATCTGTTAATTTAATTCTTTCATTTCTTATTGTTTCAATTAATTTATATTTCATATTTGAAGTTATTTCTATATTATCAATATTATTTTTTTTTTTAAATTTTTCTATACAATATTCAAATATTAAATAATCAAAATTTCTTCCTCCTAAAAAAGGATTACATAAAACATAATTAACTTTAAATTCATTATATTTAAATTGAGATAAAATAAAAGAAGTTTTTGAATGGCCTGAATCAATAAATAAAATATTTTTTATAATTGAAGTATCAATTTTATTACTTTCTTGTATAAAATTATCTTTATATTTTGTATAACCATAATACATTGTTATTGAAGATGACTCAGAAAATAAAGTGGTGTCTTTTAAATTAATAGATTCACATATTAATTTTAAATTTTGTTTTTGATTCAAATGATAAAAATCAGGAATTGAAATATTAGAAAATGTATATTTTATTTTTTCTTTTATAAAGAAATATTCATTAATTAAAAAAAGGAAATCTGTAATTAGATTACTTGTTGAAATTTTTAAATCTTTTGATTCAAATTTAAATTCATTTATTTTATTCATATATTGTAAAGCAAATAAATGTTCATCTTTAAATATTTTTAAATTTTTATCAAAACCAAAAATTCTTGATAAATTATTATATGAAGTTTTTATATTTTTATTTAATAAAATTATTGAATTATCTCCAAATAATCTATGATCTAATGAATAACATATTATTGATGGAATTATTCTTGATGAATTATTCATTAAGAGAACATTAGTAAAATAATTTTTATTTTCTTTAAAAAATATTGAATATACTGTTTTATATGCTCCTATATTTATTCCTAAACTTATTTCATTTTCTGATATTTCTGTTTCCATTTTTATTATTGTTTCAAATTCATTTTTATTATATCTATTTTTCTTTATTTATTGTATATTTAAATGTAAAAGAATAAATATTAAAATGAGTGATTTTTCAAATATTAATTTATCAAATATAAAAGAAATTAATGCTCATAATGACTCAATTTATTCATTATCAATTTTTCCTTCGGGAAACTTTATATCAACATCAAGAGATAAATCAATAAAAATATGGGATAAAAATTATAATAACATTCAAACAATAATAAATGCTCATGATGACTATATAAATTATGTCGAGATAAAAGATGAAAAAAATTTTATAACATGTTCAGATGATAAAAGTATAAAAATATGGAAAAAAATAGAAGATAAATTTGAATTAAAGCAAACAATAAAAAATTGTCACAAAGATTCAATATTTAAATTAATATATTATTCAAACAATAAAATAATATCATGTTCAAACGACAAAACAATAAAAATATGGAAAGAAAAAGAGAATACAATATATCAAAATATGATAACATTAACACATAATAATTTTATAAATTCAATATTATTAATAGAAGATAAAAATATATTAATTTCTTCAGGACGATATGAAACTAAATTTTGGAATATAAACAATTTTGAATGTATTAAAGAAATCGAAGAATTAAAATGTTATATTGGAAATACAATTTCAAGACTTGATAAAGATAAAGTTATTTTTGGAGGAGGAATAATTCATATAATGAAAGTAATATCTCTTTCTTCTAAGAAGTTAATTAAAGAAATAGATAATATTTTTTGTTGTTACTGTATTATTACTCTTGAAAAAAAAGGAATTTTTTTAACCGGAGGTAATTCTGAAAATATTAGAATTTATAGAATTGATAATTATGAATGTATTAATAATTTAAATAATATTCATAATGGATGTATTTATGGAATATGTAAATATTTTGATAATATTATCATTTCTTTTTCACAAGATAAAAAAATTAAAATTTGGGAATTTAAGTAATTTTTTGTTCTTTTTTTTCATTTCAGTTTTTAATAATTTATTATAAGGAAAAATGGAAATTATAAAATTATTATATGTTATTTATTTTTTTTATTTATTAATTTATAAGGATATTGCTTTAATTGTATATATTTTTTTAAAAATATTTAATTAAATCTAAAAGAAATTTTTATGATATTTATTGGAATATAAAACATAAATATTATTTTTTCTCAGATATCGATTTCTTGATGTTATTCTTAATTAGTCAATATAGAGCTATTCATATATAATATTAATTTTTGAAAATATAAAAATAAAACATTTATATTTTTATAACATCATTCTAAAAATATATCTTAATAAATCCTGATCAAAAAAACTTTTATAAAAAAAATGTCAAAAACTTTAGAAAGTTTTTTTTTAGGAGATTTAATAAAAGATATAGAAGAAAAAAATAATAATTTAAAAAAAAATATTCCCTTTGAAAATTTTAAGGAAAATTTCAATAAAGCGAATTTAGAAAGTTCAAATTCAAATAATTCAAACGAAACATTAAATACATCAATTCAAATGAATTTAACAAAAGAAGATATTTTTCATGCTCTTTCAAAGCAAAAAACAGGAATTTTTCTTCAAAAAACAATAAAAGAAATGAATAACATAGAAATATCAAATATAATTCAAGAATTAAAAGATTCTTTTTCAAAATTAATGAAAGATAAAAATGGAAATTATTTTTGTTCTGATTTATTTAAATTATGTTCGATTAATCAAAGATTAATAATTATAAAAGAAATAATAAATGATTTTATTATTCTTTCAATTAATCAATTTGCAACTCATCCTATTCAAATATTAATTGAATTAATTGAATCGAATGAAGAAATAGAAATTTTTTCTAAAGTTTTTAATAATTTAGAACAATTTTTAAAATTATGTTTTAATTCAAATGGTTCTTATGTTATTCAAAAATTAATTACTTATATACCAGAAAATAAAAGAATATTTATAAATAATTTATTTTTAAATTCTATTCCTATTCTTTCTTGTAATATGTATGGAGTTGTTTGTTTAAAAAAATTTGTTTTTTTTTCAAAAAGTGATTTTGTTTATAATGGAATTATTATTAATTTAATTACTAATTTTGTTAAAATTTCTGAAGATCAATTTGGAAATTATTTTGTTCAATATATTTTAGATATGTGGTGGGAAAGAAAAGAAATGATAAATATTAAAAATTTAATTATTTCTTATTTTTGTCGATTTTCTCAAAATAAATTTGCTTCTCATATTTGTGAAATATATATTAATCATATTAATTTGAATGAGAAACAAATTTTATTATCTTATTTTATAAATAAAGGAATTTATAATATATTATTAAAGGATAATTATGGTGTTTTTGTTATTAATAAATTAATCAAAAGTTGTATGTTAAATTAGTCATTAAACTAAATTAATTAACTCTGTATTTTATATAAAAATATAAATAAAAAGAAAAGATAAATTATAGTAATTTGAAAAATAATCTTGTTTGAATAAACAAAAAATATTTTTTTATATTTTTGTTTTGATTTAAGAAATAAACCGTGTATTTATTTGTTATAATAATATTTATAGTGATATTTTTATATGTTTTATTTGTTAAATGTAAATTAATCTAAGAAAAAATAAATGAGTTACTTTTTATTTTTATTAAAAAAAAGGATTATGATTTGAAAGTATATATTATATAAATAAAATAATAAGTTTATAAACTATTATTTTGAAATAATTTTACAAATTAATAATTTTAACATAATATTATTTCTTCTGACTAAATCCAATTTTTCTTTATTTTTCTTAAAATTTTGATTTTGCAGAATTAATTTTCTTTTGAGAATTTCATAATTACTTTTAATTGAAACAGCTTCTTTTTCTTTTTCTTTCAGTAATAAATTTAATTTTTTATACTAAAAAATATATAAAATAAATTACTTCATTCATTATTTCTTGACTTGAATTTTTAGTATGATTTTTTCCATTAAAATAATTTTTGTTATCATTTGTAATAATAGAATATAAAGATTTTAAATCATCTTTTTTACAATTAATTTGATTAGAAATAATTGATTGTTGTTCATTTAAATATGGAGTTTCATAATGTGATAAACGAGAAAAAGATGCATTAACTATCATATTTTTATTTATGCCTTCTAATTTGTTTAATTCTATATTTTCTTCATCTTCCATTTTTTCATTATTTATTGATATGTTGTCATCTTCTTTTGATATGTTTTTTTTGTAAGTTGGATTTCCATTTTCTATTTTGTTTATTGTTGGTTCCATTTTTTTTATTGGTTTTTAAAATTTTTTAATGTTGTATTATTGTTTTTTTAAATTTGTTTTTAATGATTTATTTGATATATTTTATTTAAATTTTGTGTAAAAATAATTTTATAATAATTTTATTTTTTATATATAATTTATTTCATTATTAAAATAAAAAATATTATCACAATATTTTATTTTTCTTCACATAATATTATCATAAATTAAATCTCTTTTGAAAAATTGAAGTTAAAAGTGACAATGTATAATAAAAAGAAATATAAACCTTTAAAATTATATATATATAAAAAAATTTTATTTAAAAATACCAAATAAATTTCTTTTTTCTTTTTTATCAATAATTTTTTGAATATCATCTTCTGAATAATTAAGCAACTTGAAACACATTAAAACTAATTCTTTAACATTTCCAACAAATTGTATAGAATCGACTAATTTTTCAAAAGTTTGTTTGAAAATATGTAGAATTTCAATTTTATCTAAAATATTATCATCCACTAAAGAAGCTTTTTTAGAGAGTAAATTAACTTTTTTTTCTAATTCATTTTTTTCATTGATAGTTTCTTTTAATTCAACTTTAATTAAATCTAATTGCTTTTTGAATAAATCTGCATTTTCTTTTTCAAATTTTAAATTATTTATATAATTTTCTTCTGCTGAAATTCCTGAATTTTGACTTATTTTTCTGTCATAATTATTATTCTGTTGACTTAAAAAACTTCTTTTATCAAGAGGAATATGATTTGAATTAAAAATTTCTTTTTCTTTTTTTTTTTCTATATCACTTTTTTCCATTTCTTCTAATATTATATTACTTACACTTGATGAATCATCATCTATAAAATTTTTTCTATTTATATCTGACAATGTTTTATTTTGTTCTTTTTCTTCTTTTTCTTTTCTATTTGAATTTAATAAATTTTTTAATTTTTCTAATTGTTCTTTTAATTTTGAATTTTCTTTTTTTAATGTATTTAATTCATTTGATAGTTTATTATCTAATTTTTTTATTATTTTATTCTGAAGTTCAAAATTTATTTCTGATATTTTCTTTGAATATGTTTTTATTATATTTATATAATTTGAATATTCTGTTGTATTATTTTGAAGATCATTATACACTTCATTATCATTTTTAATTTCTATATTTTTTTCTTCATTTTTTATTTTCTTTGAAAATTCATCTCTTACTGTTTCTATTTTATTATTTTTTTCTTTAAATTGATTAATCTTTAAAAATGATTTGTTATTCATTTCTACTAAATTTTTTCTTAAATTTTCTAATTCTTCATCATGAGAAACATATTCATTCTTTATTTCTGCCATTCTATTTTTTAAATCTCTATTTTCTTTATTTAATTTTGTTATTTGTTCTTTGAAATCTTCATTATTTTTTTTTAAACCTTCTATTTCTTCATTTAAATTATTATTATTTTTTATTTTATTATTTAATTCTTTTATTGTTGAATTTAAATTTTCAATTATTTCATTTTTTTCTTTTAATATTCCTTCATTTGTATTCGTTAAAGTTATTATATTTGAATTATAATCATTTATTGTTTTTTTTAAATTTGAAATTTGATTTTGAAATTCTTTATTTTGTTCTTTTATTAAATTTAATTCATTATTATTATTAGAAGGATTATTATTATTTATATTATTAGAATTTTCCTTTAATAAAGAATTTAATTTAATTTGAAAATCTTTATTTTCTTTAATTAAAGAATTATTTTTGTTTTGATAATTTTGATTTTCATTTAATAATTTATTTATATTTTCATTTAACTCATTTTTTCCTTTTAATAACTCATTATTTAAATTAGTTAATTTTTGAATAGTATTAATTTGAGTATCAGAAAGAGAAGATAATTCTTTAATTTGAAGTTGAAGATTATTTATTTGTTCTTTTAAATTTTTATTTTGATTTTTTTCATTATTTAATTGATTATCTTTTATTAAATTTAAATTTTTTTCATTTTTAATATTTTCATCTTTTAATTTTATTTCTTCTTTTAATTTAATTATATCATCTCTTAAAGAATTATTATAAATATCTTTTTCAGGAGTTTGAATAATTGGACTTAAATTTTTTTTATTTCTAGGACTAAAATTTTGTGAATTATTTACAGTAATTAAATTATTTCCAGTTGAATTTTCTAGTATATTTTCACTGGTTTTAATTAATTCTTTTTTCTTTAATTCAACATTTTTTTTTAATTCATATATATTATCTAATTTCTTATTAATTGATTCTTGTAAAATTTTCATTTGTTTTATAAAATTTAATACCATTGAAGCTAAAGTTACATTATTTACGAAAGAATTATTTTTACTTGATAAATCTAAAGAATTACTTATTGGAATTTCATTATTAATTATATTTGATTTATTATTTTTTATTTCTAAACTTTTTTTTAATTGATTTGTATTTCTAATTAATTTATTATTATTTATTTTTTCATTTAGATTTTTATTATTATTAAATGTCATTGTTGTACTTTCTGTTATGTTATTTATTTGACTTGGATTTAAATTTATATTATTTTTTGTTTCATTTTTATTTTTTTGTAAACTTTTACTTTTTAGATTTACTTTAATATTTTGAGAAATATTAGATGAAGGAATTTGCTTTTTACTATTATTACTTATATTTCTTTTTTTTAATCCTGCTAAAAATTTTAAATTCTGATTTTCTTTTAATAATTCTTGATATTTAAATTTTAATTTAGTATGTTCTTCTTCTTTCATAGAATTATTTATACTTGTTGTTAAAGATAAATTGCCTTTTATTTTGTTTCTTGAATTTAATTTATTATTTATTATATTATTATTATCATTATTTTTTGGAGAATGAGACACAGTTCTATAGTTTTTTTTTGGATATATATAATTATTAATTTTAATTTTTGAATTTATTTCATTTATATTTTCATTTCTTATTATTTTCATATTTTTAAATAAATTTTTTGCTTCTTCATAAAAATTAATAAATGTCATTTCACTGTTTTTTATATTTTCAATAAGATTATTTTTATATTGATTTATTTTATTAATTCTCTCATTGATGGAAAATAATTTTTCTTTAATATAATTTTCATTTATATTTGTATTTAATTTTGGTTTTGTAATTTGATTTAAATAAACTAATATATCATTAACTGCACTTTTAGAAAATAATGTTTGTTCATTTATTCCTTCAATATATAATTTTAAATTATTTAAATATGATTTATTATTTTTAAAATATTCTCTTATTGATGATGAAACTGAATTAATTAAAATAATAAATTGATCATCATATAAATAATTCATAAGATTTTTAGTATTAATATTATTTGAATTTTGATTATTCCGATTATCCATTTTAAAAATATATTTTATTTTTTTTATTTTAATTTAAAATAAACATATGAAAAATACAACAATTTAAAATGCCTTTTTAAAAAATTGCCAAATCCAAAAATTATATGTTATTTTATAAGAGAAATCAGAGAAAT
>JAEEGK010004336.1_pt1 | contig 34951 bp, 33 predicted proteins | sample 8958771 | NCBI WGS metagenome assembly JAEEGK01 (sample SAMN16246547, study PRJNA631951) | gut metagenome | biome: gut microbiome; feature: rumen; material: SC-attached | host: Bos | place: Iran: Karaj | collected 2018-10 | reverse complement strand
ACAAGGAATCCAGATACCGTGGGACGTGCCCGTGACCTCAACGGCACAGACGTCGGCATCATCCGCGGACAGTTCGGTGTGGCGGAGAATGCCTGTGTGTGGATTCCCCAGACGATGAAGGAGAAGGCCATCTGCTTCATCTCGGAGAACCTCGTCATTCTCCTGCCGAAGTCACAAATCGTGAACAATATGCACGAGGCATACAAACGTATCAAGTTCGACGAGACCTACGACGGCTATGGCACGTTCATCAGCGGTCCGTCGAAGACGGCGGATATTGCACAAGTATTAGTGATGGGAGCACAGGCTGCCAGGAGTGCCACCGTGCTGTTACTGCCGGAGTAGTCTGTATCTTTCAGAGATTCCATTCATAGCAGTCATAACATACGCCACGACCTCCGAATCCCTCTTTCTGGTAGATCAGCGGTTCTACCAGGATATGTCCGTCCTCCTCATTGGAGGTCCCAAAATCAAAATAACGTGCTTGCCACTGGCAGTCATGGAGCAGATAATCGAACAAGGCATCAATCACCCTCAGCTGCTTGCCTTCGAGACTTGCAGAGATATACTGGGCATGAACTACCGTATGTGTGATATAGATGACCGTTCCTCCGAGGATAAGCCCGTCTTTACAGGCTGTATACAGACGGATATTTTCCGGGAAACGTGAACTCAGCAAAAGAATCTCCTGCAGCGAATGAACTGGCTTTGCACCATACTTCAGCTTCAGGTTCTCCTCCAATACAGCCCAGAATCCGGCCCAGTCGTGACTTTCACCTACCGTCACACCATTGTTACGGGCCTTATTAATACCGTATTTCCTGTCACGGTGCCATTTCAGAGGCTGGCTCAGATCGATGACAGAAGAAAGGCTACGGTCAACCAGCTGGGCCCGACACACGCTGAACAACGAGAACCAATCCTCCTCAGCAGGAATCCGATGGAAGATATGGGGCACCGTCTTATAAACCACCTTATGATAGCCAGCCCCACGAAGATAATCATTCAGTTCCAGAAAGAGTTGTTGGATTTTCTCCGCTGTCGCATTCTCCTGCATCATCACACTGCCATAGGTCAGTCCACGATGGGAACAAAGGGTATCGCCTTCTGCATTGGCAGGCAGCAAGGCATAGAGTGCCCCTTCACGATAGAACATCAAGGAATAATCCATGAACCTGTCGCTATGATAGTCCATGTACTCACGATAGAAGAGGAATGTGCCATTCTTCGACTTCGTCACAAAGTCGTTCCATTCGCCAGCCTTCTCCGGAGTATATCGTATAATGTCGAACATCCCTTTTGTCTTGCTTATTTATTATCTTAAACGAAACAGCCGTGAAAATATTATCTGAACACCCCAACTTATTGTCAGGGTAACAAAGACACAGACCATCAGCATCAGCATGACAGGCATCTCTGGCAAACGATGCAACAAGATACCGATAATCATCTGATGAGTCAGGAAAACCGGCATGGTGAGAGAGCCCAGAAACAACATCGGTTTTGTCTTCAACAAACGGGACACAAGTCCCTTCTCCTGGGCAAAGACCAGTATCAATGGCATCAACACCACCCAATACAAAGGCGCATTACGTAACTTAGCATCAGTAAAGGGGTAGACGGCCAAAGTCAGTAAGAGTACGAATATCAGTAACAGTTCCGTGCCTTTGGGGATAGACAACGTCTTTTTTCGCTCATAAAATTGGTATAACAGCATTCCAATGTAAAAGTCTATGAACCGCACCGCCGGGAAAACATACAACACAGCATTGAAACGATCATAGGGTGTCAGCCAGTATACTACGGCACAGGCTGTCAGAACAGCCAATGTCAGATATTCCGACAGATGTCGATACACCCAAGGGAAAACCACATAACAGAACAACAGACTCGACAAGAACCATGACACCTTATTGCAGGAGAAATACCAGTCGGGATCAGGCACCCAGCTCTGCAACAGCAAGGCATTGGCCAACACCTTCAGGTCAAGGGTTGTCTGGCTCACCAAGAGGAAGAACAACAGACAAAACAGATGCAGGGGATACAGTTTCTTCAGGCGCTTCCATATAAAATCGCCATAACGGAATACACCCTCACATATCCTCTGACCATAGCCCAACGAGCAGACAAAGCCGCTGAGCATAAAGAAGAAAGCGACACCACAGTCACCACCTGCATCGAACCCACGGATGTCGCGATAGTCAAAGTGCGACATGAAGATCATCATCACAAAGATGAAGCGCAGTGACTGTAGTGTCCCGATCATTATAGAGTCTTAATGCTCGAACTTCGTATAAGGATCCGTGCCGAGGACGGTCTTGGCGAGACGCTTGGCCTTGTCACGAAGGACGGTGGTATCATCGCCTACCTCACCGTAGCAGAGTACGACGCCCATACGACGACCCTTGTGAGCCTCGGGCTTGCCGAAGATGCGGATACGGGTACGATCCTCCTTCAAGGCATCGACAAAATTGTAGTCGAGCAGCGAACGGTCGACGGGTGTAGAAGCCTCCTTCGGCGAGAGAATCACAGCCGAAGCACCGGCATGTTCGAGATGGATGCCAGCAATAGGCAGTCCCAGCACGGCACGCAGATGGAGTTCGAACTCTGAGAGGTTAATGGTATGACCCAGTGTCACCATACCTGTGTCGTGTGGACGTGGTGAGAGTTCCGAGAAAATCACCTCTCCCTGCTTCGTCAGGAAGAACTCAACACCCCAGATGCCAGCACCTGTCAGGGCCTTCGTCACCTTGTCGGCCATCATCTGAGCCAGTTTCAGGGCCTCATCAGAGATCTTATACGGCTGCCATGACTCACGATAGTCACCAGCCTTCTGCACATGTCCGATGGGCGGACAGAACAGTGTGGGCCATCCATGCTGCTGGGTCACCGTCAGAAGGGTGAACTCCGAGTCGAAGTCGATGAACTCCTCAATGATGACTTCCTTCACATCACCGCGGCTTCCCTCCATCGCTTCCTTGAAAGCCTGTTCCAGTTCGCCGTCGTTATGAACATAGCTCTGACCATGACCAGACGAAGACATCAGGGGTTTCACCACACAGGGAAAGCCGATCTCATCGGCAGCAGCCTTGAACTCCTCGAAGGTCTTGGCATAGAAATACTTAGCCGTACGCAGACCCAGTTCCTTGGCAGCGAGATCGCGGATAGCACGACGGTTCATCGTGTAGTTCACGGCACGGGCAGAGGGAACAACCTGAATGCCCTGTTCCTCGAACTTGAAGAGACGCTCCGTGCGGATGGCCTCGATCTCAGGTACGATGATGTCGGGCTTATGCTTGTTGACAACGGCCTCCAGGGCATCGCCATCAAGCATCGAGAACACTTCACGCTCGTCAGCCACCTGCATGGCTGGGGCATTGTCATAACGGTCACAGGCAATCACGTACTGTCCAGCACGCATGGCGGCAATCACGAACTCCTTACCGAGTTCTCCTGAGCCTAAAAGCAAGATCTTCTTCATAACGTTTATCGGTTTGCGTACATATTATCATAATACTTCTGATAGTCACCGGAGGTCACGTTGTCCAGCCACTCCTGGTTGTCGAGATACCAGCGGACGGTCTTCTCGATACCCTCCTCGAACTGAAGACTGGGCTCCCAACCGAGTTCACGCTGGAGTTTCGTGGAGTCGATGGCATAGCGCAGATCGTGGCCTGCACGGTCTGTAACGAAGGTGATGAGGTCCATATCCTCGCCTTCCTTACGACCCAGCAGACGGTCGACGGTCTTGATGACCACCTTGATAATGTCGATGTTCTTCCACTCATTGAAGCCACCGATATTATAGGTATCGGCAATCTTTCCCTCATGGAAGATGACGTCGATGGCACGGGCATGATCCTCGACATACAGCCAGTCGCGCACATTCTCACCCTTGCCATAGACAGGCAACGGCTTGCGATGGCGGATGTTATTGATAAACAGCGGTATCAGTTTCTCGGGGAACTGATAAGGGCCATAGTTGTTCGAGCAGTTTGTCACGACAACAGGCATGCCGTAAGTATCGTGATAGGCACGGACAAAGTGGTCTGAAGAAGCCTTCGCAGCGCTATAGGGCGAGTGAGGGTTGTACTTCGTAGTCTCCAGGAAGAACTTATCACCGTAAGCCAGATGATGCTCAGCACTCGAGGCCGTCGTGGTGAACGGAGGCTCAATACCCTCAGGATGAGTCAGTTCGAGGGCGCCATACACCTCATCGGTAGAAATGTGATAGAAGCGCTTGCCCTCGTACTTCTCCGGCAGAGACTCCCAATAGAGTTTTGCAGCCTGCAACAGCGACAGTGTACCCATCACGTTGGTCTTCGCAAAGGTGAAGGGATCCTTGATGGAACGGTCCACGTGGCTCTCTGCAGCAAGGTGGATGATACCGTCTACCTTCTTCTCCTGCATCAGCTTGTAAAAGGCGTCGAAGTCGCAGATGTCCATCTTCACGAACTCGTAGTTGGGTTTGTTCTCGATATCCTTCAAGTTCGCCAGGTTTCCGGCATAAGTCAACTTGTCGAGGTTGATGATGTGATACTCGGGATACTTGTTCACGAACAGGCGCACCACATGGCTTCCAATAAAGCCTGCGCCACCAGTAATGACGATTGTTTTCATTTCCTATTTTGTTTTAATTTATATATTATTCCCTAATGTGATAACTTCCAAATCCTTAAATACTTTTCCCTCGATAGTCAGGCGGATGAGGGTTCTCTCCTTATGCCAGCCTTGAAGGCCCGCTGCTCCTGGATTGATATGCAGCAGGCCGAGGGTCTTGTCGTATTTCACCTTCAAGATGTGCGAATGTCCAGCCACAAACAACTGTGGGGGATTGGCGTAGAGCGTTGAGCGGATGCTCGCGTCATAGTTGCCGGGATAGCCGCCGATGTGCTTGATGAGCACGTCGACATCCTCGCACTTGAACCGGTTCAGTTCACGGTACATCAGCCGCAAGTCCCCGCCGTCGCAGTTGCCACAGACAGCCCGGAACGGACGGAAGGCAGCCAGTTTCTCTGCCACCTCCACACTGCCGATATCCCCTGCGTGCCATATTTCGTCACAGGGTTCAAAGTAGTGCAGGTACTTCTCGTCCCAATAGCTGTGCGTATCACTCAGTATACCTATCTTCTTCATATCTTAAACCGCTTACGGATAAACTCTGCGATAATTTTCTCCGTCTCCATCAGTCCCAGCACGCTGGAGTCGATGCAGAGGTCATAGCTCTCAGCATGACCCCATTTCTTGCCTGTATAGTAATTATAGTAGGAAGCGCGATCCGACTCCTTCTGTTCGATGTACCTCTGGGCGGCATCGTGGTCAAGGTGCTGTTTGTTCATGATCTGATCTATGCGGTACTTCATCGAAGCCGTGATGAAGACGTTCACCACGTTGCCGAAGTCACGCAGCACATAGTCGGCACAACGTCCCACAAAGACACACGAGCCTTCCTTCGCCGCCTTCTTGATGGCATCGCTCTGGAACTGGAAGAGACTCTCCTGCGAGAGTCCTTGCTTATAGCCACCGCCGCTGAGATGAGGCGCTCCCAGATTGAGCAATCCGCGGAAGAAGCCTTTCTTCTCGTCGTTCTGTTCAAATATACTCTCGGAGAGTCCGCTCTCTTTTGCTGCCAGATTAAGCAGTTCACGGTCATAGTACTTCGCCTGGAAATCGAGTGCGAGCATCCTTCCAATATCATGGCCTCCGCTTCCAAGCTGCCTTCCTATATTAATAATAATATGCTTCATCATGATGACTTACGATTTACATATTTACAATCTACTATTGAATTGATAAGTCTTCAGCCTCTTCATATACCACATGAGCATCGGTATCGTCATGGCGAACGAGCCGAAATCAGAGGCCGGCATTGCATACCACACACCGTCGAGATCCCAGAACAGCGGGAAGACATACGCCATAGGCAGCAACAGGATGAGCTGGCGCGACAGCGAGAGGAAGATTGACACCTTCACCTTGCCGATGCACTGGAAGAAATTGGTGATCACGGCCTGCGAGCCCACGACGAAGAACACAAGCATGTCGATCACGAGGCCTCGCGCCGATAGTGCGATCAGCGTCTCATCGGTGGTGAAGATACGGGCAATCTGCCGCGGGAACGCCATCGACAGTCCCCACCCCACCAGCAGGATGACGGTAGCGCAGGCGATGGTGATCCACAGACAGCGAAACATACGGTCGAACTTCAAGGCGCCGTAGTTATAGCCCACGATGGGCTGCATGCCCTGGATCATGCCCATGACGAACATGAAGAACACCATGACCATCGAGTTGGCTATCGAGTAGGCACCCACGGCCATGTCGCCGCCGTAGCGCACAAACTGGTTGTTCATGAAAATAACGATCACGCAGCTCGTGGTCTGCATCAGGAAGGGCGAGATGCCGATGGCGATGATGTTCTTCACCAGCTGCGACTTCAGGCGGTAGATGCCGCGACGCAGGTGCAGCAGTTCCCGCTTGTCGGAGAATATCCACATCTGCCAGCACATTGCCAGTGTCTGCGAGGTGATGGTGGCGAGGGCCGCGCCGCGGATGCCCCAGCGGAACCACCATACAAACATGACTACCAGCACGATGTTGCACCCTACGGTGAAGAGCGTGGCCCACATGGCGTGGCGGGGCTTGCCGGCGGCGCGCAGCACGGCGTTCATGCCGAAATACATGTGTGTCACCATATTGCCCAGCAGGATCACCACCATGAACTCGCGGGCGTAGGGCAGCGTGGCGTCGGAGGCGCCGAAGAAGCGCAGGATGGGGTTGAGGAAGATGAGGCAGACCACCATGAACACGAATCCGATCACCAGGTTCAGCGTCACCGTATTGCCCAGCAGATGCTGCGCCGTCTGATAGTCACGCTGTCCCAGTTTCACGCTGATGCACGTCGATGAGCCCACACCCACGGCAGCACCGAAGGCGGCGCTCAGGTTCATGAAGGGAAACGTGATGCCCAGACCGGCAATGGCCTCGGGACCCACGATCTGTCCGATCATTGCGCGGTCGATGATATTGTAGAGACTCGACGCCGTCATGGCCACGATAGCCGGCAGAGCATACTGCCAGAGCAGTTGTCCCACGGGCTTCTGACCCAATGCGAGAGCGGCTTGCTTGTTGTCCATCTATACCTTTTTATTATATAAACGTGTGCAAAGGTACGAATAAACGAGCGAAAAACCAAATTTTATTTGAGTTTTTCCAAGCGGGAGTATCTTCGAACGAAGTTCAGATATCGTGGCCGGGCGGTGCAGAATCAAATAAACCGTATTATTAAGGCAATAAATTTGGTGTTTAGCCCGCTTATTCGTAACTTTGCAGGCGAAATGAAACATCATACCATCACACGAGTGATTCTCATGCTCATGGTGACGCTCCTGAGCGGCATTGTGGCGGAGGCTGCGGGCAAGGTGAGATATCCCGGCGGCAGACAGTACATCTGGCGCTATACACTCTGCGACAAGCAGGGCTCAGCCTTTTCGCTCGACCACCCCGGGCGCTGGCTCTCGCACAAATCGATCGAGCGCCGACGCCGGCAGGGACTCGCGCTCGACTCCACCGACCTGCCCGTCAGCGCAAAATATCTCCGCGAGATGGAGCGCTTCGCCACTCATGAGAACAGGGCCAAGGCCCACTTCATCGGCACGAGCCGCTGGCAGAACACGGTGCTCGTGCGGTCAAATGACACGACGCTGCTGCGCGGGCTGACAGGGCTCGGGTTCGTCAGGGAGGCACGGCAGGTATGGGTGTCGCCCGACTCTATCGAGCGCGGACCGGCGAAGGTGAAAGTGCACGAGGGATGGAACCCCTGGGACAGCATCCGCGGCGAGCACTACGGGCACGGCCGCGAACAGATAGAGATGCTCCAGGGCCATCGGCTGCACAATATCGGCCACCGAGGCCACGGCATGACCATCGCCGTGCTCGACGGAGGATTCCAGAACTGCGACCAGATACCGGCCATCCTTCGGGCCAGCATCCTTGGCACCCGCGACTTCGTCTGCCCCGAGGAGCCCGGAAAATCTGGGATTCCGGCTGGCACCGTTGAGTACGCTGCTGTGTCACAGCAGTCCTCCACCCGCCTCTACCGCGAGACCGACCACGGCACGAAAGTGCTCTCGGCCATGGCTGCCAACGAACCGCAGATACTTGTAGGAACAGCGCCTGAAGCCCGCTACTGGCTGCTGCGCTGCGAGGATCAGCAGACAGAGCAGCCCGTGGAGGAAGACTACTGGACCATGGCGGCAGAATTCGCCGACTCCGCCGGTGTGGACATCATCAGCTCGAGCCTCGGCTATAACGAATACGACGGCCATCTGGGCGACTACCGCCTGCGCGACCTCGATGGACGGACGGCCCTCATCTCGCGCTCGGCATCGATGCTGGCACAGAAAGGCATCATCCTGGTCAACTCTGCCGGCAACCTCGGCATGGGGCCCTGGAAGAAAATCACCTTCCCTGCCGATGCACAGGATATCCTGACCGTAGGGGCAGTGAACAATGACAGGAAGAATGCTCCCTTCTGTGGCGTGGGCCCCACGCAGGACGGACGGGTGAAGCCCGATGTGACGGCCCTGGGCAGTCCGGCCTCGCTGATATCCGGCCGCGGCACCGTGATCAGGGATATGGGCACATCGTTCTCCACGCCTATCGTCGCGGGGCTCGTGGCGTGCCTCTGGCAGGCCCTGCCCGACAAGACCGCCCGAGAAATCATCAACCTCGTGCGCCAGACCGCCAGCCAAAATCAGGAACCCGACAATATCTACGGCTACGGCATCCCCAACTTCTGGCGGGCGTACATGATCGGCAAAATGAAAAGTGAAAAGTGAGAAGTGAAAAGTTTTTAAGCCTCCTCGAGCTTAATCAGCTGGTACGCGAGGTGATTGAATGCGAGATGCCCGATGACTATTGGGTAGAGGCGGAGCTGTCGGAATGCCGCGAGTCGAAAGGCCATTGCTACATGGAGCTCGTGCAGTACGACGAAGGCACCGCTGTTGGGTATACTACTATGCCACAGCAGTCCCCCGCCCGCTCCGTCCCCATCGCCAAGGCCTCAGCCAAGTGCTGGGCCACGAAATGGATGCTCATCCGGCCCTATTTCGAGCGCACCACCGGCCAGCAGCTCCATGCCGGCATGAAAGTGCTGCTGAAAGTCCATGCCCAGTTTCACGAGGCCTACGGTTTCTCATGGATCGTCACCGACATCGACCCCACCTATACCCTCGGCGACATGGCCCGCAAGCGCCAGGAAATCATCCGCCAGCTGAAAAAAGAAGGCGTGTTCGATCTGCAGAAAGAACTGCGTCTGCCATTGTTCTGCCAGCGCATCGCCGTCATCTCGAGCGAGACCGCCGCCGGCTATGGCGACTTCTGCAACCAGCTGGCCGATAATCCCTACGGATTTAAGTTCGAGGTCAGGCTCTTCCCTGCCATCATGCAGGGCGACGACGTGGAGCAGAGCATCATCGCCGCACTGGAGCGGATTTATAGTTTAGAGTTCGACTGCGTCGTCATCATCCGCGGCGGAGGTGCCACAAGTGACATGAGCGGTTTCGACACCCTCGCCCTGGCAGAGAATGTCGCCAACTTCCCCCTGCCTGTCATCACCGGCATCGGCCACGACCGCGACGAGAGCATACTCGATCTGGTGAGCCACACCCGGGTCAAGACGCCTACTGCCGCCGCAGCCTTCCTCATTGATCACCTGAAGACCGTGATGGATATCCTCAACGACTCGCAGGAACAGATCCTCCGGCTGGCACAGCAGAAACTCACCTATTATAAGTCACAGTTTGCCACCGTGGCGGAGGTGCTGCCCAGGCTCTTCGCCAACGTTAAAGTGCGCCAAGAGGCCCGCCTCGACAATCTCCACAGCCGCCTCATCCTCAGCAGCGGTAGCAAACTCACCACTCTCCACTCTCAACTCTCCACTCTCTCCGATCGTCTCCCCATCCTGCTCGACCGCCGTCTGATGGCTGAGAAGCACCGTTTGCAACTCATCGAGGAGAAGGCCAGGAGCCTCGACCCCGCCCAGTTGCTCAGCCGTGGCTATAGTATGACGATGAAAGACGGCAAGATTGTCCGTGATCCCCAGACGCTGCATAAAGGCGATGAGATCGAGACCCGTTTAGAAAAAGGAACCATCAAATCAATAGTAAAATGAATCAGGAACAGAAATACGAAGCCGCCTTCGCGCAGCTACAGGACATCGTCCGCAAGATGGAAAGCGACGAGTACAGTATCGACGAAATCGCTGTGCAACTCAAGGAAGCACAGCGACTCATCAAGTTCTGCAAGGACAAACTGACCAAGACAGAACAGGAAATCCAGAAGATTCAGGCCGAACGCGAGTAATCCCTGTTAGAAATAGAAGGAGCATAAGCCGTCATACCGACTGCCAGAAAAGCCAACAAAAGTAACTATTTCATCTTTTTCGCTTATTAATATTGTTTAAAAAACGCTGCAAAGGTAGCCATTTCTGCGAAAACGGACAAGAAAAGGTAAGCAAAAAGCGATTTTTCAGGGGATTTTGTTGTTTAAAAGCAAGAATTTGATTACTTTTGCAAACAAATAAACGCAAAACGATATTAAAAAGACATAAGCAAATGAAGAATTTAGATTGGGGTAGTCTGTCATTCGGCTACATGAAGACCGACTACAACGTACGTTGTTACTATCGTGATAGTAAATGGGGCGAAATCGAAGTTTGCTCCGATGAGTATCTGAACCTGCACATGGCCGCTACCTGTCTGCACTATGGTCAGGAGGCATTCGAGGGTCTGAAAGCCTATCGTTGTCCCGACGGCAAAGTGCGCATCTTCCGTGTCGACGAGAATGCAGCCCGTCTGCAGAGCACCTGCCGCGGCATTATGATGCCTGAGGTCAGCACCGAATTGTTCACGGAGATGGTGAAGAAGGTGGTCCGCCTGAACCAGGAGTGGATTCCTACTTACGAGAGTGGTGCCACGCTCTATATCCGTCCGCTGCTCATCGGTACCAGCGCCCAAGTGGGTGTACATCCTTCTAAGGAATACTGCTTCCTGATCTTCGTCACCCCCGTGGGCCCGTACTTCAAGGGAGGTTTCGCTGCCAATCCTTACGTCATCATCCGCGACTACGACCGCTCGGCTCCCCTTGGAACTGGTAAGTATAAGGTAGGCGGTAACTACGCTGCCTCTCTCTTCGCCAACAACCTGGCCCATGAGAAGGGTTACGCCTGCGAGTTCTATCTCGACGCCAAGGAGAAGAAATACATGGACGAGTGCGGTGCAGCCAACTTCTTCGGCATCAAGGATAACACCTACGTTACACCTAAGTCATCCTCTATCCTACCCTCTATCACCAACAAGTCGCTGATGCAGGTGGCTGAGGACTTAGGTATGAAAGTAGAGCGCCGTCCGATTCCTGAAGAGGAGCTCGAGACCTTCGAAGAGGCTGGTGCTTGTGGCACAGCAGCCGTCATCAGTCCGATTTCCTATATCGACGACCTCGACACTGGCAAGCGCTACTCCTTCGGTGATAAGCCGGGCCCGATGTCGAAGAAGCTTTTCGATACCCTTCGCGGCATCCAGTATGGCGAGATTGAAGATAAGCACGGTTGGACAACAGTCGCGATTGAGTAGTCAACCGTTAATAGTAAATAATATGAGAGCGTTACCACAACTTGGCTTTGTAGAGGCTGTCAAACTGGCCTCCAGCCGTATTTTAGATTTCAAGGGTCGCAGCCGCCGCTCAGAGTTCTGGTGGTGGATGCTGATTGTACTCGTTGCCAACTGGGTGTTCAGCTTATTCATCAGCGATTTCTTGATCAGCAGCATTATCGCCACCATCGTTATGTTCTTCGGACTGGCCGCCACCGTGCGCCGTCTGCACGACGCTGACAAGAGTGCCTGGTGGGTCTACATCAGTTATGCCTTAGGCATCGCAAACAATATCTTCGTAGCCACATCGCCTGCCATGAACAAATTGATGGAAGAAGCGACGAGCGGTTCCATGAACGAGAAAACCATCCAGAAGATTGTGGCCAATGGTGCGGGTGAATTAGGCATTTCATTCATTATCGGCTTGCTGTTCTTCATCTTTGCCCTCATCGTTTTCTTCATGTGTCTGAAGGACAGTGAACCGCAAACGACCGAGCACGGCGAGTCACCCAAATACGTCAACGAATAAATAACGCATGGGAAAAGGCAAGCTGGCGAAGTTCGCCGACATGGAGACCTATGAGAACGTGTTCCAGTACCCCTATTCGGTAGTGGAACACGTGCCCTTTGACATGCAGGGTCATTGGCACGAGCAGTATTTCCACAACCAGAATCCCATTGTGCTGGAGCTCGGCTGCGGCAAGGGAGAATACACCGTGGAGCTCGCCAAGCTACACCCTGACATGAACTTCATCGGCGTCGACATCAAAGGAGCCCGCATGTGGACAGGTGCCACCCAGGCCATCAACGAAGGACTGAAGAATGTGGCTTTCCTCCGCACCAACATCGAGATCATCGAGCGATTCTTCGCCGAGGACGAGGTGCAGGAGATCTGGCTCACCTTCTCCGACCCGCAGATGAAGAATCCCCGCAAGCGTCTCACATCGACTTATTTCATGGAGCGTTACCGCAAGTTTCTCATCGACGGCGGCATCATCCACCTGAAGACCGACTCCAACTTCCTTTTCACCTACACCACCTATATGGTGGAGCATAACCACCTGCCCGTGCTCCTGAGCACCAGAGACCTCTATTCAGAATCCTCTGAGAACTCCGAGTACTCTGAGGCCTCCTCTATTCAGACCTACTACGAATCCATGTGGATTGCCCGCGGTCTGAATATCAAGTATATGAAATGGCAATTACCTCGCAACGGCGAACTGACAGAGCCCGATGTCGAAATCGAACTCGACGACTACCGCTCCTACCACCGTTCAAAGCGCAGCAGCCTCGATAAAGCGAAGTAAAGGTAAAAAAGTAAAAAATTAAAAAAGTAAAGGGTAAAAAAATGAAGACAGACAATGGTTTTATGGCAAAGGTAATGGGATTGGCAAAAGGTGTTTTACCTTTTTACCTTTTTACCCTTTTACCTTTTTGTGCCTTTTCACAAACGACAAAGAATGTGACGGTTGATGCCGTCGGTCAGCTCTCGAAACAGATTACAACTGACGAGAAGTTTACAATCTCTGAACTGAAGGTCAGCGGTCCGCTCAATAGCGCCGATGTCAAGTTCCTACAACAGATAGTCAACCGCAGCAAGGCTAACGAGAAGAAAGGCGAGTGCGTAGTCACCGCCGTCGACATCTCAGAAGCCGTCTTCACAGAAGGCAAGGAGGCCAAGGCTACCAACAAACTGCCCAATGGTCTTTTCTCAGGTGCCAAGCAACTGCTGAAGGTCACCCTGCCACAGGGTATCACCAACATCAGCAAGAGCTGTTTCGACGGTTGTGCCGCCCTACCGGAGATCGATATACCCTCGAGTGTTATCACCATCGAGAATCAGGCTTTCCAAGGCTGTGAGAGTCTGGCGGCCATATCCATCCCCAGGAATGTCGCCACCATAGGCGACGAGGCCTTCGAGAACTGCACGGCTCTTACCAGCGTGGAGATTCCTGACAATGTCAGCGACCTGGGCTCACAGGCATTCAACGGCTGCAAGGCTCTCACCAGTATCAACATCGCAGGAAAGGTCAAGAAAATCGGCAGTTCTACCTTCAAAGGTTGTGAGGCGCTCACCAGCGTCAGTCTGCCCAAAGACCTGAAATCCATCGGCAACGATGCCTTCCGCGACTGCAAGAGTCTCCCCACAATCGACCTACCCGAAGATGCCGATGAGATCGGGAACTCCGCTTTTGAAAACTGCACCAGTCTCTCCTCCATCGAAATGGGCAATGTCAGCAAGATAGGCAGCAATGCATTCGAGGAGTGCAAGAGTCTCGTCGCTGTCACCCTCGACAAGCTCTCGAAGCTCGGCAGCGGCGTCTTCAAGAACTGCACCGCCATCACCACCATCAACATCCAGGGGACACTCAATGAGATCAATCCCAACACCTTCTACGGCTGTACCAGCCTCGTCTCCGTCAGTCTGCCCGCCTCCATCAAGGAGATAGGCAACAGCGCCTTCGAGAAGTGCCAGAGCCTCAGCGAGTTTGAATTCCCCTCGGCACTGACGAAGATCGGCTCAGGTGCCTTCGAAGACTGTACCAGCCTGCATGAGGCCATCATTCCTAACATGGTGAAGAATATCGGCAGCAGCGCCTTTGAAGGCTGCACCACGCTCGACAGTGTAGCCATCAACGGATTCATTCAGGAGATTGACAGCAAGACCTTCTACCGTTGCAACGCCCTGCGCCGGGTCATCATCCCTGCCTCCGTCAAGAAGATCGGCACCAAGGCATTCCAGGAGTGCAGCGTTCTGAGAAGCATCGATCTGCCTGTATCCCTGGTGAGCATCGGCGATGACGCTTTCGAGAAGTGCGCTTCGCTGGAGAGCATCAAGATCCCCATTGCTGTGACCAGCATTGGCAGCGATGCCTTCTATGAATGCACGATGCTATCGAAGGTTGAACTGCCCGTGGCCCTGAAGAAGATTGGCGGCGAGGCCTTCGCCAAGTGTCCGTCGCTTCGCGATGTCATCCTCAACTGCCCCACCCCTCCAGCTATCTCCAAGAGCACGTTCAAGGATGTCATCAGCTGCTCTTTCTGGCTTCCCAAGAGCACCAAACCGCTCTACATGGCCAACAAGGAGTGGGTGAAGGTCTACGTACTCAAAGAAAAAGAATAAAATGGCATTATATCCCCAACTGATTATTGACGCGCTGGCAACCGTCGTGTATGCCGGCACGAAGAAAAACCTCGTGGAAAGCGGTATGGTGGCTGATACGCCAGCCATTGCCGCTCCTCAAGAAGAGGGCGACCCCTGGCACGTCAAGGTCGTACTAGAGTTTCCTCGCGACACTGATCCCTTCCTGAAATCCACTGTCAAGGCCGCCGAGGCCGCCATCAAGTATTATTGTAAGAAGGAGTCAGGAGACAGGAGTCAGGAGTCTGGAGAGGTCGACGTCGAGATCATCACCGAGTTTAAGTCAGCTCCCCGTCCTGAGGTTGGCCAGATGCTGCCTTGCGTGAAGAACATCATCGCCGTGAGCAGCGGCAAGGGCGGCGTGGGCAAATCCACTGTCTCTGCCAACCTCGCCATCGCCCTCGCCCGTCTGGGCTATCGTGTGGGGCTGCTGGATACCGATATTTTCGGGCCCTCCATGCCCAAGATGTTTGATGTGGAGGACGAGCGTCCCTATGCCGTGAAGAAAGACGGACGCGATCTCATCTGTCCCATCGAGAAATACGGCGTCAAACTTCTCTCCATCGGTTTCTTCGTCTCCCCCACCACCGCTACCCTCTGGCGCGGCGGCATGGCCACGAGTGCCCTGAAACAGCTCATCGCCGATGCAGATTGGGGCGAGCTCGACTATTTCATCCTCGACACACCTCCCGGCACCTCCGACATCCATCTGACGCTCCTGCAGACGCTGCCCATCACGGGCGCTATCATCGTCTCAACCCCCCAGCAGGTGGCCCTTGCCGATGCCCGCAAAGGTATCGACATGTATCGCAACGACAAGGTGAACGTGCCCATCCTCGGACTCATCGAAAACATGGCATGGTTCACCCCTGCCGAACTGCCTGAGAACAAATACTACATCTTTGGTAAGGAAGGCTGCAAACAACTGGCAGAAGAGATGAATGTGCCTCTGTTGGCTCAGATACCTCTCGTTCAGAGCATCTGCGACAATGGTGATGCCGGCACTCCTGCTGCCCTATCGAGCGACACCGCCACCGGCCTCGCTTTCATCAATCTGGCCCAGGCCGTCGTCACCGTCGTCAACCGCCGCAACAAAGAGCAGCCTAAGACCAAGATCGTCGGTACAAAATAAGCAATCCCCGCTCAAAGTGAGTGGGGATTGCTTTTTATTTCGGCTGTAGGTCGGCATACTCATGGGCGACATTCTCGATGCAGGGGCAATCCTTCTGGGGGTCGAGGTCATGGTGCCCTACAATCACAGCGCGGGGGTAAGTCCGGTGTAACTGTCGCAACAGCCATCTGAGAGCCTTCTTCTGCGCTGGCGTGCGGGTGTCGTCGGGTTGACCGCGGATGTCCAGCCCACCCTCGTAGCAGACGCCTAACGAGTGGGCGTTGTGGTTCAGGCAGTGGGCGCCGACCATCCATTCTGGACGGCCTGACTCTATGCTTCCGTCTCGTCGGATCACGTAGTGGTAGCCGATACCAAACTTCCAGTGGTTGTCACGGCGATGCCACGTGTCTATCTGAGCGGCCGAACTCGTCTGGTCGGGCTTCACTGCTGAACAGTGGATGATGATCATTGTAATGGTTCGCATAACGATTAATCCATGCAGGCCTGTACGAAGAACGTGGTGATGACCAGGGTGATCAACGACCCCATGAACTTCAGGACCTTCCCGATTTTAACACGATTCATTTTCATAATTTAAGTGGTCTTAAATATTAATCGTTTGTGAGACCGTCGCCACCATCACCGCCGTCACCGCCATTCTGTGAGCCGCCCTGACTCTGCGAACCGCCATTACCGGATTCCGAGCCTGTGTCCGTCTCGTCCTCATCCTCCGGCTCCGCATTCATGGCGTTGTCGTGCGTCTCCTCGAACACCACGTCCTTCAGCAGGGTGATGGCGTTGACGTACTTCTGCTTGACGCTGCCGTCGGCTTTCTTCTCCTGGCCCACCACGACGCGCTCCGTCTCAGGCTGGAACAGCACGCGGCGCGTGGTGATCGTGGCCGAGGTGCAGTCCTCAATCCTGGCAACGCCGATCGACGAGAAGCCCACCTTCATGATGCCGATGCCGTCGAGCTTCACCTTCTGGCCCAGTTCGAAGAAGTGCTTCATCGCCTCACCCAGTTCCTGGAGCACCGCCTTGATGTCGCTCTTCTTCACCGAGGCCTGCTGCTGGATGAAGTCCGCCAGCTCCTCCGTACCGATGAAATGGTTGTCATACACGGCAGTCGCATAGTACTTGCCGTAGCTCTTCGCATTGTGCGAATTCTTGTTCTGTGATTTAATGTACTTCTGACTCATGTTTGAAATTAAGAATTAATAATTAATAATTAAGAACTATGATTACTTTGACTTGCAGGGGATACCTTCCGGTTGTCCGGATAGTCTGAACGGGTTGTCCGGATAATCTCTTCGCGTCATTCGAATAGTCCCTTTACCCCCATAGGGATTATCTGAACGACCCGTCGAGATAGTCTGAACGACTCAAAGATCACCCTCGCAAGACTCCCCCGCCTTGTCACTTACAAAGGTACGATAATCCAGAAGTACGTTTTCGGCTTTCCATAGTTTCCGTGAGATAAACAGGTTTCCGTGAAATTTACACAGTAGGGTCGGTTCCTACTGTGTAATTTCTATGCAGAACAGGTCTGCAATATATTGGACGATCCGTGGTGAGAGCACCTTAGAGTTGGGCCTCATTCCCATTGCCTCCAATTCCTTCTGATACGGTCTGCACCAGTTCATCAACGTGGTGACCGTCACACCGGCTGCATCAGCCAGCTGCTGTTTCGACATTGCTTTCATTGTATGTTTTTGTATGTTAGTCTGTTATTATGTCTTTAAAAGATATTCTGTCTTTTACTACAGATACACAGATGTAACAGATAAATGTATAAAGTCTTCGCGTACCGCGTAGGCGCGGGCGCGGTACGCGAGGGATCTTAGTAAACATCTGTGTCATCTGTGATCTGTGTATCATTTTGGGCAGCCTCGTAGGCCAGCGAACGGGCGCGGGTGCGGCGCTCCTCATCAGGGCGGCGCACGACGTAGAAACCGCGGCAACGGTTCTCGGTGCCGTCCCTGAAACCGAGTTTCTTGAAGGCACGGCCCAGGGCCACAGTGCTCACATTCATACCGGGACTGCTCACGATCTGCTTGGCGATGGCCGTCGGCATGAACTCACCCGTATCGGCACCTATCGGATGACGGAAGTAATAGTCCACCAACTCCAGTTCATCCTTAGGCGTCTCAAACTGGCTGTTGTGCTCTGACAGCTGCCGGATCTCCTTCGGTGAGAACCAATACTCGAAGCCCTCCTGATAGAGCGCATACGCCTGGCTGTAAATACCCTCGTAGTTGAACGGCCTGTCACGTGGCGATTCGATCTGCTCCACCTCAAAAGGCAGCCAGCGGCGTGTACCCGTCGTATCACTGAGGAACTGCACATTATTACCCGTGCCGCAGAACGATGCGATATGCTTGCGGTGGTCGGCAAACGAGGCATAGGGCGCTCGCTCGTCCACCGACGGCATCGTCACGGCCGACTTCAGCTGGTTCAGTTCGCGCGACGACATCGTATCCAGCTCCTCGTAGCACACCAGTCCGTACTGTGCCAGCACCAGCAGGTCGTCCTTCGTCATACGTCCGGCATTGGTCTTCGTATAGAAGTATCTTCTCAATTCCTGCGGCAGGACATAGTTGAACCAAGTTGTCTTGTATATGCCCTGCTCTCCGATGAAGATCAGGATGACGTGGTTCACCTCGCGCTCGTCAATCCATCCCGCAACCATCGCCACCAGCCATTTCCTGAGGTACTCGGCAAAGCGCATCTGTTCCTCTACCCCGCCCTTCACCGAGACCGACAGCGACATCTCCAGGATATAGTCGTTCTTGTGGTCCCACGGCGGCAGATGCTCCAGATAGAAACGGAACGGATGGAAGTCGGGGAAGCTGTCTGAGTTGATCACCTTCTTCATGTGATCGAAGATCACGGGTTTCTCTTTCGCCATCCTTTTCCACAGCGTGTTCAGCTTCCAGTCGTTCATCGGCTCCCACTTCTCCGTGCCGTCGCTCTCGTAGCTCGACGGTTCCCGCCACTCCGTCCGCAGGGTGACGACGTTCCGCCGCAGGTAGAGGTGGTCGTTGAGAAAGGTCTCAATCTCTTCCGGCGAGGCGTACTTCTCCTGCCAAGGTGTCTTGTGCGCCTTCTCACCACTATCACCCTCTACGGCTTTCTTGACCTTCGGTCGAGTCTCCTCACGCTCGGCCATTTCAAGCGAACTTGATGGCTCTCGCTTAATCGGAGCCTTCTTTCGTTTCTTCTTAGGCTTTTCTTCTTCCATAACGATAAAGATTATATCTCGGCGGCAAAGATACAAAAAAGAAAAAACATTTACCCCCCATATACCGGGTATATATGGGGGGTATAACCTGTTTTAGGAGATTTAGCTTAACACGACTTTCATACTGTCTTGGAACACCAATGATTGCTTTTGATTGAGGGCATCATAATAGTCTTTATACATATTTTTCCTGTGCCAGAACGATTCAAACACCTTCCACTTCTCCTTGATGCCCAGCCGCTCCGCCATCGCATCGGCCAGGAGTGCCGCCTGCGTCCGCGAGAGCAGAGGCTGGTAGTGCTCGTCCACGTAGCCCGCCTGTTGGGCCTTTTGCCAAAGCAACATGGCCTGGGGGGTAGTGAGAGCTTCTGGCAACTCACTATGTTTTTGAGGTACGGGGTGCAATGCAGCGGAATGCCTCTCCCCAAAATACTGTGTTTGAATATGGTCTACATGTTGTGCGCCAGGGGCGACATAAACTAATTGAATATGGCTGCCGAAGTTTTGCAGGTCCGCCTGATGCAGCATGTCAAGAAGACGATAAAAGAAGTCAAGGACTTCGTTGTCATTGTTGAAATTCATAATTATAATTCCTTTTTAACAGATTAGAAACTGAAATAAATCAGTTATGATTAGTAAAAAGGTGAGGCATTTATGATATCCAAACGACAAGGTTGCCAGGCAATACCACATCAGCCCTACTATAGCTTGTCTTTACCAAAAATGCCCACACCAAACGGTGTGAGCTGGCAGACAATCTTTCCTATAGTAATCTGTTTACTTGTGGTATTTTCGGCAGATCAAAAGAAAGCTGTCATAGCTCCCAAAATCCTTATAATGGATGCAAAGATAATGCAAATCTATGAAACGCCCAAATTTTTAGCTATATTTCTATGGACTCATCGTTTTTTCTTTGTTTTTATACTACTATTACATTACAATAACAAGGACTCGCTTTCCTATGACAAGATTAGAGATTACTTTCCCTGATAGGTGCCGATGAAGAACACTGCACCGCTGCTGGCCTCGCGTATCATATATACAAAGGGCGTATTGGCATGGAAGTAAACTTTGTCGCCTGTAATTCCTGCAGCTTTAGCTCCTTTCTCTGCTACAGTTACAGCAGAAGTTCTGGTTCCTTCCTCGTTTACCTCGATAGCAGCAGTTTGCTCCATCTTATACACATAAAGGTTTTTGTTTTTGCTGACCAATGACAAATCTGCCTTATCCGCGTCGAACACCGACAAAACGCCCATTTTCTGCAAAGCATTTTTGATGTCAGCCCTGTAAGAGTTTTCAAATCTTGGAAGTTTGATGTCTACGTCCATAGGCGAAGCAGCGCCATAGTGGTAAGGGTACCATTTATTCATATCGAGTGAGTTGATGACATCGCGAACAGTTTTTCCCTCTTTGGGTAAGAATATGGTCATACTCCATTTATCGCCAGAGCCATAAGGCAAGAGGAGCGTATAGCAGTCAGACTCCTCGCCAACACGAGCCACGGCGTGACGATGCATCATCTGTACCGATTGCTTGGTACCATCCTCCTTAGTGAATGTTTCTGTCTGCGTATCCTTCTCATCAAATTTCTCAGTCCATGTGGCCTTGAAACTGATGGCATTCATCAGCATCAACGCTACATCCCCATTCAACTGGTCCATCAACTTTGGAATCATGCCGTCTGTGTACCTGTTGCTCCAGTCGTTAACTGCTTTCAGGGCGTTGCTCGAAGAAAAGTCGAGTTCCATCACCTCACCTTTGTAATAGTTTGAGATATCACTTACGAACTGGTCTTTCAGTTCTATGTTCTGTCTCTCATTCACCACAACGCAGTTGGCATTTGCCAGCGATACCGATGGATCCACTTCTGGTATCTGTTCTATCATGGCCTTGCAGAACTCGTTCACCGACTGCTTCCCGCCAAATCCGAGGGTAGTGGTTATTTCCTCAGCGGTCTTACCAGCAGCCCCGTCGTTTAGCATACCCATCAGATAGGTGGCGCTGAAGGGCGATACGATAATGCTCTTGTCAGCATTTTCACCCTGACAAATGGCCTTGTACAGGTTAAGGGCAAACTCGTTGTTTCTGTTCACAAACTCCTTTTGTTCTTGAGTAAGTTCTACGGAGCGTGTCTTAGGCAACATATCTATCACGATGTCGCCCTCATTACTATCATTGCTGCAGCCTGACAGAATTACAGCTGTGCAAAAGTACATCATTGAAGAAAACAAGGTCTTTTTCATAAAAATCAAATATATTTTTGTACAAATTTGAAAATAGTTTTATTACTACCAAAGAAATTTACTTCTAATAATAATTTATCAGCGATACACAGAAATCGTTTTAACATTCAAATTATAGTTATAACTTGTAAAAATCGGTTCAATTATTCCATCGTCCATATATATATTAGCCATAGCAAACACACCTGTATAAAAATAGCCATTATTAGCTCCAATATACCCCCAATTATAATGATGGTAATAATCTGTGTGAAAAGTATGCTCAACTAACTGCCATTCGAATCCTGGGTAAGGTCTATTCCAGGTAAAACTTTCATATCCTGAATAATAATAACCATCAATAACCCAACTATGTTTTATTTCCACCGGATTTCCATTATCATAAAGAATTCCATCACCACTTATTAAAACAGGATGAAGATTAGAAATAGATGCAGTAACAACCGAACTTGAATAATTAGTCCAGTCTGTAGTTGTATAACCAAGTGAATTCAACGTTTGTTTAGCTTTATTATTACCTGTTCCTGTTCCATCAGGGTCATATGAGCTGTCAGATAGCTCTCCTAATTGCCTGCACAATCTACCAAGAGCTTTATGTGTCGCCTCGTCCGCATCACATATAAAACCAAAATGATTTGAAATAGCATGCAATTTAATGTTCGACCAGCTAAGAGCTTGATAAGATTGATCTGCATCACTATATGTTAAAGGAATACCAGTTGGATATTCAAAATAAGACATCACCTGAGCCATTGCCGTTATAGTACAACCAGAGCGTCCATAGGGACAAAAAAAACCTTCTGGATTATATTGTCCCCATTTTACTTCAACAAAAGGGCCAACATATCCACTAAATGGTACGATAGAGTCTTTGAACTCCAAAATCGGATCCAAGCCCCCTCCCCCTGGGTCTCCCGCTTGCCGATTATTCTCTACATATTTTTTTGCAAGGTCCATAAATAAATTAAAACCATCATTTTGATCTCTTACTGTTGGGTCATAGTGTCCTTTTTCTGTAATCGCAATAAGTGCTTCTGTGTTTTTGTTAGCAGAAATAATAGCGAATCCCTGATTATCCTCAAAGTTAAACACATACATTAACGTGTCATTATCTGTTTCTGAACGAGTTATGCCACCACCAAGGCACACTTTACTGTCACTCAAGGATATTCTGCGTGAAGAGGCTGCTCGGGTCTTAGCCTGACCATCAACTATTTGAATCGAAGCCTGAGCTATCTGCAGGGCTTCCTCGTAGCTGCGGATACTACTTGTCTGCTGTGGAGCAGGCTGTTGGAAATCAGAATCTATCAGTTCCTGATTTGAGCATGAAGCCATCATGATAGCTACTGCGATAATCGATATAGCTTTTGTTTTCATAATTGAGATTGTTTATTTTATAATAATGTGAAATAACCTTGGTATATAGTTCCATCATCTGCTTCAAGCAGAATAGAATAGGTACCGTTCCCAAAAGCAGACAGATTATATAATAAGGTGTCGTTAATAGGAGCGGGGGTATCATCAGAAACTGTCAACAGACCATTTCTGTAAATTCGAACACGATCAATTATAATGTCTGGAGCAACAGAAATAGAAATAGATTGCGTAGTCTGACTTACAATGCCATAAACATCCTGATGGATAGGAGCGAGATGTGGCTTGAGTTCTGGATCATCTGGATCAATGATAATAATATCAATAGTGTCACCTCTTAACACATTATTTTGATATGCATGGGCTGATGATGCAAAAATAAACAGCAAAGATAAAACAAAAAACTTCTTCATAATCGTATCATTTTAATTGATTCTTGGTGCGAAGTTATAAAAAGAACCAATATCTTCCAAATATTTTGCTATAATTTTTCAGGGCGCGTCCCATTGGCATTTCATTGTCTAATTGACTGATATTCAATAACTAACAAACAATAAAAGGAATGTTTGTAACATAAAAATGGGACACGAAGAGCGTCTTTGTTTCCTAAAGAATGATAAAAATAAGGAGATTATTTGTAGTAACAATCCAATTGTTGTAATTTTGCAGAAAACAAATAAAACTATGATGAAAAGAAACCATGTCTTTTTTCTTTCTGTGATGATTCTTTTGGGGTGTTCACGGCTTTCAAGCTATCAGCATCAACTTGAAATGGCTGAGGCGGTGATTGAAGACAATCCAGATAGTGCTTGGATATTGTTAAACGAGATACCTGCGTCACTTGTAAATGAGGGTGAAGAGCGGGCTTTGTACAACCTGCTTATGACTGAAGCAACGTATAAGTTATATAAGCCTTTTGAAAATGACTCGTTGATTAACTATAGTATTGACTATTATAGTAAAGGTAATAATGTCAACCGATTGGCTGCCGCTTATTTATATAAAGGTGGATTGTATTTTCACCTGAGAGACATGGACAAGGCTACATTTTATGTCAAACAAGCAGAGGAATTAGCTCAAAACTCTGATGATGAATTGCTCAAATGCAAAATATTTGAGTTTTTGGCGACAATAAACCATAATATAAAAAATTATCAACTCTGCCAACATTATACTAACCTTCTTTTAAAAAGTTCATTGAAATTAAATAGACCCATATGGCTTGCGTTAGCTTATGAAATAAAAGCCCTTGTTAGCAGAAATCTTGGCGATTCAAAACAAGCACTTGATTATATGCAGTTATGTATGAATCACGCCGAACAATGCAACGATAGTGATAAGGTATATATCTATACCAATTATGCCAATACATTGTATTCTGAAGGAAAATACTCTGAAGCAAGACCATGGATTGAAAAAGCAATCCAAATTAAACCTCATGCCAGCCAGTATATTACATTGGGTAAATTATTCCATCTGGAAGGTGACACCCTCCAGGCCAGACTAAACTGGGAAAAAGCCGTCACCATGAGTGAACCTCAATATACCATTAATGCCTATAAATATCTGGCTCGGCTTTATAACGAGCGGCGGAACTATTTCAAAGTTGCCCAGATGCTGGCTAAGGCTGACAGTGTACAGACCTTTTATCATGAAGAGCTACGCACCACGCAGTTAGCCGAAATACAACACCGCTACGACAGAGCGATTACCGAGAAAGCTTTGGCAGAGCAGGAGAACAAGAACATGATCATCATTGGTGTGGCACTCATTGTGCTGATTGTCGCTTTGTTGGCCATCATCTACTATCAAAGACGGGCCAAACGGTTTGAGAGTGCCATCAGCGACTTTGTCGAGGACATCAAAGCTAAAGAACAAAGGCTTGCCCAGCTGGAGAATTCCGGCAAGGACAGGGACAATGAGATTGCCTTGCTGAAGGCAAACATAGAAAAGATCAAGCGGGCATCGGCAGACAGGATAGGACGTGGAAAGGAATTGTATGAACTCATTGCCAAGAAGGAAAAGCCGACATCTTTCAACAAGGAAAAAGAGCAGGAGTTCGTAGACTATTATGCATACACTTATCATGAGCAATACGTCCGTCTGGTATTGCCTTATCATCGCTTGAGTCTGCGTCTGACCTGTTTCCTGATCCTGCAAGAAATGGGCTATACCTACAACGATATTGCAGATTTATTAAACGTAAGTGTTTCAGGTGTCCGCAACTATCCCCAACGCCTGGAATGAAAATATCTATCCATAAACTATCTTAAATATGTAGGCGGAATGGATGGAGATTCAGGGAAAATGATTATCTTTGTAGTCAGATAGGAATTATTTTATTTAACTAGACTATGATGAAAAGAATGTTTGTATTAGGAGCTTTGGTGGCGCTGATGGTGCTGCCCGGCTGTTCGCAAGAGAAGAAATCGCCGTCGTTCGACGAAGTATTAACCACCCGTCGCAGCATCCGCAGCTACGATGCCACCAAGAAGATCTCGGAGGCTGAGGTGCGCGAGCTGCTCACCGCCGTGCAGGAGGCTCCCTCATGGGCCAATCAGCAGCCGACGAAGTATTATGTGGCTATCTCGCCAGAGAAGCTGGCAGCGGTGCAGGATCTGGTTGGTGGCAACAAGGACCGCATCAAGGAAGCACCTGTGCTGATTGTCTCCACCTTTGAGCGCGGCAAGTCGGGATTCTTCCGCGGCAATGCGGCTAATGAGGCGGGCGACTTCTGGGGTGCCTACGACAATGGACTGTCGAACTGCTACCTCGTGCTGAAAGCCCGTGCGATGGGCTTCGACACACTTATCATGGGTATGCGTGAGGCAGACAAACTGCGCCAACTCTTTGCCATCCCTGATGGTGAGGCCGTGATGGCCGTCATTGCGCTGGGCTACAGAAAAGGCGAACCTACACAACCCCGCCACAAACCATTTGATGACGTTGTAAAATTCTTCTAACGTGTAACAGAGGGACGGTTCTTTTGTTATACCGACTCGGGCGATGTAACAAAAGAACCGTCCCTCTGTTACGCACTAGCGGCACTTGTCAAACCACTCTTTTAAGGCGTAACGGGGGATGCCGCGCTTGACGGCGGCATTCAACAGGTCGCGAGCCTCTTCCTTACGGTAGAGAGTGATGAGGATGTCGGCCTTAGAGACGACAAAGCCTGAGTTGAGGGGTTTAAGGCGGATGGCCTCGTCCCAGTCGTAGAGGGCGATGTCGTATTGCTTCTGCTCTGTCTCGAAGGCAGCGCGGGCAGCATAGGCATCAGCCGAATCCGGGAACATCTGTACTAGGCGGTTCAGTTCGTCGAAGGTATCCGTCTTGCGCCCCATCTTCTGCAAGACATGCGCCAGACCGAGACGGGCCTCGAAATGTGTGGGTTGCAGACGCAGGAAAGCCTCATAGTCGACACGCGCCAGATCATAGTGATGCTGCTGGATATGGACGTAGGCACGGAAATAGAGCGCAGCCAGATTCTGATTATCAGTATGGAGAATCTTGCCGTATTCCGCGAGGGCGTAGTCCCACTGCTCGAGATTGATATTGGCCTCGGCCTTGAGCAGGTGCAGGTTCAAGTTGCCCGGGTCCTTGGCGATCCGGGCGTTGAGCACTTCGAGCGAGTCACGCCATTGCTGACGGGTCTGAGAATGGACGGAAGTTAAAGGGAATAAAAAGGAAGTTAAAAGGAATAGAAGGGACATTACTCTGCTTGTCCCATATTCATTTCGGTATTGTCCTTTTATCTTCCCTTTAACTTCCATCTTTAACTTCCCTTTAACTTCCTTTCTTCTATGCATTCCTAATATAATTTACAATCCACTCTCCTACTTCAAGCGTGCCATAATGAGCACCGCCCTCTACCTGAATCTCAGGGGTACGGACATTGGCATCGAGCGAGGCATTGACGGCCTTGCGAATCAGGGCACCCTCCTTGGCGAGGCCGAAATGTTCGAGAAGCATAGCGACAGAGAGAATCTGAGCCAGGGGATTGGCGAGATTCTGTCCGGCTGCCTGCGGCCACGAGCCATGAACGGGCTCGAAGAGCGGCGTATGCTCGCCCAACGAGGCAGAGGGTTGCAGACCCATGGAACCGGTGATACAAGCCGTCTCGTCGGTGAGGATGTCACCGAAGGTGTTCTCCGTCACGATGACATCGAAGAAACGAGGCTCCGTCAACACGCGCATCGAGGCATTGTCGATGAACATATAATCCGTGCGCACCTCAGGATACTGCGGCTCGATCTCCTTGGCAATCTGACGCCACAGACGGGAACTGGCGAGGATATTGGCCTTGTCGACCACGGTGAGGTGCTTGTTGCGCTGCATGGCCATCTCGAAGCCGAGCCTGACAATGCGCTCAATCTCAGGACGCGTGTAGATATCGGTGTCGTAGGCCTTGTCGTTGTCCTGATACTTCTCGCCGAAGTACATGCCGCCGGTCAGTTCGCGCAGCACCACGAAGTCAGCCCCACGAATGAGTTCATCCTTCAAGGGAGACTTGTGCAGCAGACAGTCGAACGTAGCCACAGGACGGACGTTGGCAAACAGGCCGAGTTTCTTACGCATGGCCAGCAGGCCCACTTCGGGACGCACCTTCGCCGTCGGGTCGTGGTCGTATTTTAGATCGCCCACAGCAGCAAAGAGCACGGCATCGGCCTGCATACACACCTCGTGGGTCGCATCCGGATAAGGATCGCCCACCTCGTCGATAGCATGAGCACCACAGATGGCCTCATGATACGTGAACTCATGTCCACACTTGGCTGCGATGGCATCCAGCACAGCCACACCTTGTCTCATTATCTCCGGTCCGATACCATCGCCCGGAAGAGTTGCTATATTCAGTTTCATAATTCGTTATTATATTCTTTTTCGATGATGTTCAACATTTTAAAGGTCGCCTTGATAGCGGCTTCCGTCTGGTCGGCATCGAGGCCGCGGGTACGGAACAGCCGGCCGTTGTCGTTCCAGGTGATGACCGTCTGCACCAAGGCATCGGTACGTCCACCCGGGGGAATGGTCACGGCATAGTTGGCAAGGATCGGGAAGGTGCGGTCGAGGTATTTCTTATAGATGTATCGCAACGACTTGACGAAAGCATCATACTGACCGTCACCCGTAGCACTGGCCTCATACTGCTGACCGTTGATCTCGATCTTGATATTTGCACCAGGCTTCAAGCCATAGGCCGTAGAGACGATGTAACTGACGAGTTTCACCTTGTCTTCAGGCGCATCGTGTTTGAGCACATCGCTCACAATGAAAGGCAGGTCTTCCACAGTTACCCGTTCCTTCTTGTCGCCGAGCTCCGTGATACGCTGCGTCACCCTACGGGTCTGTTCGGGTGTCAGTTCCAGACCCAGTTCTTCCAGATTTTTGGCAATATTGGCCCTGCCGCTGTTCTTGCCCAGGGCGTATTCACGCTTACGTCCGAAACGTTCGGGCACAAGGTCATTCTGATAGAGGTTGTTTTTCTTATCGCCGTCAGCATGGACGCCCGCCACCTGGGTGAAGACGTTGTCGCCGATGATGGGCTGATTGGGCGCAACAGCGATGCCACTATAACTCTCTACCAGGCGCGAGATGTCGTTGAGTTTGTTCTCGTTGATATTGGTCTTCGCATGGAACTGATCCTTCAGGATCACCTGCACGCTCGACAACGGGGCATTGCCACAACGCTCACCCAGACCGTTGACGGTGACATGCAGGCCCTTTGCGCCACTCAGCACGGCTGCCAAAGAATTCGACACAGCGAGGTCGTAGTCGTTATGCGCATGAAAATCGAAATGGGTATCTGGATAACGCTTGATCATCTTACGGAAATACTCGATGCATTGGAGGGGATTCATGATACCCAGCGTATCGGGCAACATAAACCGACGGATACCGCTATCGCAGAGCTGATCCATCAGATGGTAGACGTACGAGGGCGAATCCTTCATGCCATTCGACCAGTCTTCCAGATACAGATTCACGGAGATGCCTTTGCTGCGGGCATATTTCACCTCCCGACGGATGTCCTCGATATGTTCGTCGGGGGTCTTCTGGAGTTGTTGGGTGCAATGCTTCAACGAACCTTTCGCCAACAGGTTCAGCACCTTGCATCCGCAGGCAGCAATCCAGTCCACGCTTTTACCATCATCCACAAAACCGAGCACCTCTACCCTATTCAACTTTTCAATCTTCTCCGCATAACGGCAGATCATCTGTACAGCCTCTTTTTCACCCTCTGAGACACGGGCGGAAGCCACCTCGATACGGTCCACATTCAGATCGTGCAGCAGCATGCGCGCCATCATGAGTTTCTCGTGAGGCAGGAACGAGACGCCACTGGTCTGCTCACCGTCGCGCAAGGTAGAGTCCAGGATTTCCACGAAGGGTTGGATGCGCTTGTAGTTGTTTACTTTCTCTGCTGTTCCCATGCGATGGTCTTGTCTTGATTCTGAACGAGGAAATCAATGTCGTCGAGGCCGTTGATCAGACAATGCTTCTTATAGGCATTGATCTCGAAGGTCTCCTGACGGCCTGTAGAGAGATTCGTGACGGTCTGATTGGGGAGGTCGACCTTGATCTGAGTACTCGGATCATTCTGAATACTCTGAAAGAGTTCGGCGAGGAAGTCCTCGCTCACCTGCACAGGCAGCACGAAATTGTTTAATTCATTGTTCTTATGGATATCCGCAAAGAAACTGCTGATGACCACTCGGAAGCCGTAACCAGCAATCGCCCAAGCAGCATGTTCACGGGAGGAGCCAGAACCGAAGTTCTTGCCGGCAACAAGGATACAACCTGAGTATCTGGGATCGTTGAGCACGAAATCCGGATTGGGAGTGCCATCGGCATTATACCGCCAATCGCGGAACAGGTTATCACCGAAGAAACGTTCCTCACGCGTCGTTGCCTTCAGGAAACGGGCGGGAATAATCTGGTCTGTGTCCACATTCTCCAAAGGGAGAGGCACACAAGTACTGGTTATGATGTTGAATTTCTGTTTCATAATAATGTGCGTGGATCAGTTATTACTCCGGTGACGGCGGCGGCAGCGGCAACCAGTGGCGATGCCAGGATGGTACGTGCGCCAGGACCCTGACGGCCCTCGAAGTTACGATTAGAGGTGGAGACCGAGAGTTTGCCAGCGGGAATCTTATCGTCGTTCATTGCCAAGCAGGCAGAGCAGCCCGGCTGACGAATCTCGAAACCTGCCTCCGTAAGAATCTTGTCGAGGCCCTCCTCACGGATCTGACGGTCGACAGCCCACGAACCAGGCACGAGCCAAGCGATAACATCCTGAGCCTTCTGACGACCTTTCACAATTGAGGCGAAGGCACGGAAGTCTTCGATACGTCCATTGGTACAAGCCCCCAGGAAGACATAGTCGACTTTGGTTCCCAACAGTTTTTGTCCAGCCTTGAACCCCATATAATTAAGCGCCTTCTCAAAGCCAGCCCCACCCTCGTGAGGGATGGTCTCGGTAATGCCAATGCCCATGCCGGGATTCGTGCCATAGGTGATACGCGGCTCAATGTCAGCAGCTTCGAATGTCAGTTCCTTGTCGAAGACGGCATCATCGCCACTCTTCAAGGTCTTCCATTCTGCCACAGCCTGCTCCCAAGCCTCACCCTTCGGTGCATATTCCCTGCCTTTAATATAGGCAAAGGTGGTTTCGTCGGGTGCGATAAAACCACCACGGGCGCCCATCTCTATCGAGAGATTGCAGAGCGTCAGGCGACCTTCCATTGACATCGCTTTCACCACATCGCCTGCATATTCGACGAAATAGCCGGTAGCACCGCTGGTAGTCAGTTTGGCCATAAGATAGAGCGCCACATCCTTTGCCGTCACACCCTTGCCCAATGTGCCGTTGATACAGATACGCATCGACTTGGGTTTCTGCTGGAGGATACATTGCGAGGCCATCACCATCTCCACCTCCGAGGTGCCGATGCCAAAGGCTACTGCTCCCATCGCACCATGGGTAGAGGTGTGAGAGTCACCACAGACGATGGTCATACCTGGCAACGACAATCCTTTCTCAGGGCCCACCACATGGATGATGCCGTTGTCCTTCGACATCATACCGTAATGCGTCAATCCGAAATCGGCTGCATTCTTCGCCAGCATATCCACCTGTTTCTTTGACACAGGGTCTGCGATGGGCTTATCCTGATCATGTGTAGGGGTGTTATGATCCGGCATACAGAAAATCTGCTGAGGACGGAAACATTTCAGTCCCCTGGCCCTCATACCTTCAAAGGCCTGGGGTGAGGTCACCTCATGACAATAGAGGCGATCGATATACAGTTGTGTGGGACCATCCTGGATCTGCTGGACCACATGTCTGTCCCATATCTTATCGAATAATGTATTCATTCGTCTGCCTTTTTAAACTTGTTGATACAGTCGATATAAGCCTCCACCGAAGCCGTCACAATGTCGGTATCGGCACCGAAACCATAGTACAGAGAGCCGTCGTACTCCACCTGCATGTGTACCTTACCCACATCGTCGGAGCCTTTCGAGATGGCCTGAATGGTGAATTCCTTCAAGGTCATCTGTTTCATAATGATCTTCTTCAGGGCCTTGATGGCAGCATCCACAGGACCATTACCCGAGGCAGCCGCCTCAAACTTCTGGCCGGAGATATCAAGGCCAATGGAGGCCACACTCTTCACGCCCTTACCAGTAGTGACTTGCAGGAAGTCGAGCTTCACGGCATGAGCCTCAGCCGTATCGGCTCCCGCCAGCATCAGCACATCGGCATCGCTCACCTCCTTCTTCTGGTCAGCCAGTTGCAAGAACTTCTCATAGATCTTGTCGAGTTTCTGGTCTTCCAGATCCACACCGTTCATGTGCAGACGATGTTTCAGGGCAGCCCTTCCGCTACGGGCCGTCAGCAGGATGCTATTATCATCGATACCCACATCCTTCGGGTCCATAATCTCATAGGTATGTACATTCTTCAGCACACCATCCTGATGGATGCCACTGGAATGGGCAAAGGCATTACGACCGACAATGGCCTTGTTGGGTTGTACGGGCATATTCATCAACGAAGACACCATACGCGAGATGGGGTAAATCTTCGTGGTGTTGATGTTCGTCTCTATCTCAAGGTTCTTGTGACATTTCAGAATCATCGCAATCTCCTCCAACGAGGTGTTACCGGCTCGTTCGCCGATACCGTTGATGGTTACTTCCACCTGTCGGGCGCCAGCCATCACACCACTAAAGGTATTGGCCGTTGCCAGACCTAAGTCGTTATGACAATGGGTAGAGATGATGGCCTTATCGATACCATCGACATGCTCCATCAGATACTTGATCTTCTCGAAATATTCCTGCGGCAGACAGTAGCCTGTGGTGTCAGGGATGTTCACTACAGTGGCACCAGCCTTGATCACAGCCTCCACCACCTGAGCCAGGTATTCATTATCCGTACGGCCGGCATCCTCACAGTAAAACTCCACATCGTCGACATAACGCTTGGCATACTTCGTGGCAGCTATAGCCTGTTCGAGGATATGCTCGCGGTCGGAGTTAAACTTATACAGAATATGCTCGTCGCTGGTGCCAATACCCGTATGGATACGCTTGTGCTTGGCGTATTTCAGAGCCTCGAAGGCCACGTCGATATCATGCTCCACCGCACGGGTCAGTGCACAGATCACGGGCCAAGTCACTGCCTTTGAGATTTCAATCACGGAATTGAAATCACCAGGACTACTCACAGGGAATCCTGCTTCAATCACATCCACGCCCAGCTGTTCCAGCGCCTTAGCTACCTGTATTTTCTCTACGGTATTCAACTGGCAGCCGGGCACCTGTTCTCCGTCGCGGAGTGTTGTGTCGAAAATGTAAAGTCTGTCGTTCATTTTTGTTCTTGTTAAATTATAAAGTTTATTATTCTTTTGTCTGTAACGAAAAAGCCTTTCACACTCGGAAGTGAGAAAGGCTCTATATCTTTTTTTGTATCCTATACCTATTTTATATATACACCTAAATCACTTCCGGCTGCTCCCTGCAGTCGAATAATAATAATGGCGCTAATTAGGTTGAGATTCAACATCTTTTCTGTCTTTTATCTTAATTTCGGGGGCAAAGTTATAACTTTCTTGCGAAACCAACAAACATTTTGTTGTTTTTTTTGCTCTTAAAACTGTCAAATTTACACTTTTTACTCTAATTCATACACTTCGCTGGGCATTTTTCGCTTCAACACTTCCAGTTGAATATCCTTCCCAGGGATGATACCATAACTGCGCAGAATGGCATCCACCGTCTTACGGGCCAGTTCAGGATGATTGTTCTCCTCACTCAGATGACACAGCCAGACGTGCTTCAACCTTTCCGTCATGTTCTCTGCCAACACCTGACCACAGTCCTTATTCGACAGATGGCCATTCGGACTGAGAATCCTGTCCTTCAGATATTGAGGATACGGACCGCCCTGGAGCATTTCCTCATCATGGTTGGCCTCAATCACCAGATAATTGGCCTCGGATATAAATCCCTTCATCTCCTCGGTCACACTCCCTGCATCCGTCATAATGACAAAGACCGTGCCGTCGACCTCAATCTTATACCCCACATTCTCATTGGCATCATGAGGCACAGGGAAAGGAGTCACCAGAAAATCACCCAATCGGACAGTCGTACCAGGCTCAATGACCAATCGGTGTTCCTGCTGCAACTTCCGCGTTATACAATAGTTATGGTCTATGCCATCATGAACCTTCTCTGTGGCATAGACTGGCACATTATAATCATGGCTGAAGGCACCCACGGACTTGATATGGTCCGCATGGTCATGCGTAATCAGGATTCTCCGCACCGAACTGAGGCTGATGCCGTAATCCCGGGCATGCTTCTTGAGCGTTCTTAAGCCAACTCCAATATCTATTAACAGTCCGTCGTTTGCGGTTCCGAGATAATAACAATTACCACTACTACCGCTCCCGAACGATATAAATTTCAGCATTTTGGTTTATATTTTGTGCAAAAGTACACAAAAAAGAGTGACTAACCAAAGACTTATATATTTTAAATGTTTAGAATGGCAGTCCGACTGCAAAATGGAATGCGAAATCTCGGCTGAGCCTTGGATGGATGATGGCATAGTGCTCCTCTTCTTCTGTCTGGTAAGCGGGATTCACAGCCTTCATGCCCAGATCGAAACGCATGATGAAGTAATCAAAATTCAACCGGAGTCCAAGGCCATAGCTCACAGCCAGGTCGCTGAGAACATTCTGCAACTTAAACTGCCCGCCTGGCTGCTGTTCATAATCGCGCAAGGTCCAGATGTTTCCTGCATCCACAAATAGGGCGCCCCCGAATTTCCAGAAGAGATGGGTGCGATACTCCAGATTCAGGTCCAGCTTCATGTCACCGGTCTGTGTGATGAAATTGATGTTACCGTCACGTCCCTTATAGCGTCCGGGTCCTAGACTGCGCACACTCCATCCTCGCACGCTGTTAGCACCTCCGGAGAAATAACGTTTCTCAAAGGGCAGCACCGTACTATTTCCGTAAGGATATGCGATGCCCAGACCACAATGGAACACCAGCTGATCCTTATATGCAGGCAACAGATTGCAGGTAAAATCCACATCACCCTTCACATACTGGGCATAGGCAATGTTAAACACACGATACTGCCCCTGACCATCCTGCTCAGCATGAAACAGCTGGCTGCCCAGATTCAGCAGATTGCCTGCTGTCTCCACATTCGTCTTCACAGCTATACGGCCATTGTTGTAACTATAGCCGAACCCCGTCTTCATAATAAACAGATCCTCGTAGTTATAGCGAAGAATGGCATTATAGCTACTATTATCCGAGAGATACTCGTTCTTGAAAGTCTCGCTGATCCACGGCATGAAGATATAGTTCAAGTCAACCAGATCAAACTGATACTGGTCAAACCTCGACTGGGGCTTCCATCGGTAACGCCAGCCTGCGGAGACCACCTGACGATGGAACTCTGGACGGCTCTGTGTGTCATACAGCAGCGACACCTCACTGGTGGCTATCGTCCGCCTGCGCACCTCACGACTCAGGAAAGGCATGATAAACCTGGGGAAACTCAATCGGCTCTCCACGCTATACTCCACAAAGTCCTGATTTCTGTAGCCCTCCAATCCGCGTATGGCCTCGTAGGCACCACGTAGCTGCACGCTGAAC